>JACCDQ011838405.1_pt1 | contig 20243 bp, 17 predicted proteins | sample 7446031 | NCBI WGS metagenome assembly JACCDQ01 (sample SAMN15323442, study PRJNA562643) | freshwater metagenome | isolation source: river surface water | place: USA:Blue River Watershed | collected 2017-08-17
ATATGAGCGTGTGTGTTTTGGCAAGATAAGCCCCTATTTTAGGGGCGATAGATAAGGGAAAAATTTACTAATATCAGTACAATATCGCTCTTTATTTATTCAACCACCCGTCAGAAAACCCAGACTTTATGTCTGTGTAATTGGATAATAAAAAAAGTACAAGAATAATGAAAAAAATCAATTTCCAATGTTTGCCCCAAAATACTCGAATGTCCTCCAATAAATGATTCATGTTTTTTATAGTGATTTTAATTTCTATTGATTGCTCTTCTTTGCTAGACTTTTCTTCTAAATCAAAATTCAGAACCTGACCCAACATTCTTTTAGAATGTAAACTTGCCTTTACCTCTCCATTTTCAATCCGCTGTAAGGTACGAAGCGTTAGCCCAGTTTGGTCTGCTAACTCGGATTGGGTAAGCTGTTTTTTGATTCTTAGTTCCTTAATTTTTCGTCCGAAGTCCATGTGACAAAATTGTGCAAAAAATAATAAAACACCTACGTCATTTTGCTGACAATTCAACGACATTTCATATTTTATCAAAGAAAAATCAATACATCAAAGTATTTTTTTCTTTAAACTCGCTTGGAGAAACCTTCTTTTTTTTCTTAAATATTCGGCAAAAATAAGAAAAACTGTTGAAGCCACTAGCTAAATATGCTTCCTTAATGCTTATTTTTGGGTCTCTTAGGAGACTTTCTGCCATTTTTAACCTTTCTTCAATAATGAAATCGTTAGGTGATGAGCCTAACTCATGTTTGAACGTTCGATAGAAATTGGATTCACTCATGTACGCTTTCTCACTCAACATTTCAATAGACAAATCTTCGGTCAAATGCTCTTGAATGAATCTAATCACATACGAAATCCGATCATTATTTGATTCAGATGCTGCTTTTTTAAGGTAAATACTTTTGGATTCTGTTTGTAAAATCCTAATGACTAACTCTTGAATCAGCAAATCTGCAAAAATATCTTTCGAGGGGTGTTTTTCCGTAAAAATAAAAATTAACCTTTGTAAAATTTGATTAATCGCCACATCATTCGTAAAATGATAATTATAATCTGTCATGCTCCATTCCTTCCCATTTTGCTTTGTACCACGACTATTGAGCAAATCGACCGCCTCTTTTAACTTTGATTCTGAAAAAGCCAAAGCCAAGCATTGAGTCGGATTTTGTAGATTTGCCTCTGGAAAATCTATACACATCAATTCATTGGAAGGCAAAATAACCGATTCTCCTGGAAAAAAACCAAAAGAAGGATTATTTTCCAAGTGCATAATTTTTTTCCCCCGAATCATACTTGCCAAAATAGGCTCATTGAATTTCAATAGCACATGTGATGCCTGCTGATGTGTTTCAAATATATTTAATTCAGCATTGTTTAGGGTATGAATTGTTCGGTTTTCTACCAAAGTCATCAGTTTGCGATTTTCTTGATGAGAGGCATTGAGATTAAGCATGATTATCTAAGAGGTTTATTATATATAGCGGGTAGATTTGGCTATTACAAACCTAATAAATATTACTATTTTGTCAAATTATTGTATTAATTAAATTGATTTAATTTTCTTAAAATGATAGGATTGTACAACTATTCGCATAAAAGTACAATCACTTGAATGAAAAGTAACATTGCAAAGTAGAAATGTGACATTAAATATAATTATTGCAAGATATATTTGCATTATCTTTTTTAACCATAACTATTGTATTTAATCATGTCAAATTTAGTTGCAAAACCAACATTCAAGTCTCATTATGACAATTTCATTGGTGGCCAATGGGTAGCACCAGTCAAGGGTGAATATTTTGAAACAAGCTCTCCTGTAGATGGGAAAGTATTTACCAAAGCCGCTCGCTCAACCGAAGAAGATATTAACTTGGCATTGGATGCGGCATGGGCTGCAGCTCCAACTTGGAATAACTCATCAGCTACCGAAAGAAGCAATATTTTATTAAAGATTGCCGATAGAATGGAGCAAAATTTAGCTCTTTTAGCAACTGCCGAAACTTGGGATAACGGAAAAGCAATCAGAGAAACCATGGCAGCCGATATTCCGTTGGCAATAGACCATTTCAGATATTTTGCGGGAGTCATTCGTGCCGAAGAAGGCTCTGCATCGGAGCATAATGCCAATACACTTTCCTTGATTATTCATGAACCGCTCGGAGTTGTTGGACAAATTATCCCTTGGAATTTTCCTATCTTAATGGCAGCATGGAAAGTAGCTCCTGCTTTGGCTGCTGGAAACTGTGTGGTACTAAAGCCAGCAGAACAAACACCCATTGGTATTTTGGTTTTAATTGAATTGATTCAGGACTTATTGCCAGCCGGTGTTTTAAATGTCGTGAATGGCTTTGGTATTGAAGCGGGAAAACCTTTGGCTTCAAGCCCAAGAATCAACAAAATCGCATTTACGGGAGAAACCACTACGGGACAATTAATCATGCAATATGCTTCTAAAAATATTATCCCCGTAACACTCGAACTTGGAGGAAAATCTCCAAATATTTTCTTCAAGAGTGTGATGGACGCTGATGATGAATTTTTCGATAAAGCATTGGAAGGAGCTGCAATGTTTGCCCTCAACCAAGGAGAAGTTTGTACTTGTCCCTCAAGAATTTTGGTAGAAGAATCTATCTTTGATGCTTTCATCGCCCGTGTAGTTGAACGAGTAAAAGCCATTAAATTAGGACATCCGCTCGACCCAAGTACCATGATGGGGGCTCAGGCATCGAACGACCAATTTGAAAAAATCATGAATTACATTCAAATCGGAAAAGAAGAAGGTGCCGAAGTATTGATTGGTGGCGACAAACAAGTACACGAAGGATTGGAAGAAGGATTCTACATTCAGCCAACTATTTTCAAAGGACATAACAAAATGCGTATTTTCCAAGAAGAAATATTTGGGCCAGTGGTTTGTGTCACTACTTTCAAAGATGAAGCAGAAGCAATTGCTATCGCAAATGATACATTATATGGTCTTGGAGCAGGTGTTTGGACTCGTGACATGCACCAAGCATACAAAGCAGCTAGAGCTATCCAAGCTGGAAGAGTTTGGGTAAACTGCTACCATGATTATCCTGCTCATGCTCCATTTGGAGGCTATAAGAAGTCGGGTATTGGTAGAGAAACGCATAAAATGATGCTTGGACACTATCGCCAAACTAAAAATATGTTGATTTCTTATGACAAGAATAAATTAGGATTTTTCTAAGAATTAATCCAATGTCTGGTCTGTGAGCATTTTTTACAGACCAGACATTTATTTTAAAATAAACAATACTATGACAGCAAGCCGAGTAACACTCACGGAGGAAGCCAAACAAATAATCGACCAATTAAGAGAAAAAAACGGCCCTATTTTTTTTCATCAGAGCGGTGGTTGTTGCGATGGCTCTGCCCCCATGTGCTTTCAAGTCGGTGAATTGATGCTTAACGAAACGGATGTTAAACTTGGGACAATTCACGGATGTGATTTTTATATGGCAAGAGACCAATTTGAATATTGGAAACATACCCATCTCACCTTAGATGTTGTGAAAGGAAGAGGAGCCAGTTTTTCCCTGGAAATTCCACTTGGAGTACGTTTTGTGATTAAATCTAGGCTACTGACGAAAGATGAATCTGATGTCTTAGGCGAAATCTAATCATTTTAAAAAATTTTCTCACTAATAATTCCACACATCAACCTACCAAAATAGTTTTTTCAGCAGACGGAATCATTCTGCCGAATGTCTCTGTTTCAATGCCAAACTCTCTTAAAATACGCTCAACTTTGTCTTTTCCAGAAGGAGCAACCGCAATCAATAATCCCCCACTCGTTTGTGGGTCTGCCAATAAAATACGTTGAGTCTCCGAAATTTCCGAAACTTTCATTCCGTAGCTCTCCCAATTTGTATTTGAGCCTTTCGGAGCACAAAATGGGTACAAAAAGTCGTTTGCCTGAGGCATTTTAGGCACTTTAATATAATCTATTTCAGCACTCAAGCCACTTCCCTCACACATTTCTATCAAATGGCCCAACAAGCCAAAACCAGTAACATCTGTCATGGCTTTCACCTCTGTAATTTTACCCAAAGCTGCCCCAACTTTATTTAGTGTAGCCATTTGTTCGGTAGCAATTTTCAGATATTCAGGATTTGAAATACCCATTTTCTGTGCGGTCGAAAGCAGACCTACACCCAGAGGTTTTGTCAAATACAACAAACAACCCTCTTCAGCCGTTGAATTTTGTTTCAGGTTTTCGATTTTGACACGCCCAGTCACGGCAAGGCCAAAAAAAGGTTCAGGGCTATCAATGCTATGCCCTCCAGCCAAAGGAATATTAGATGCGGCACAAATTTCTCGGCTTCCATCCAAAACTTTTTGAGCAACATCGGCATCTAATGTATCAATTGGCCATCCCAAAATAGCAATCGCCATCAGCGGCTCTCCTCCCATGGCATAAACATCGCTAAGAGCGTTGGCAGAAGCAATTCTCCCAAAATCAAAAGCATCATCTACGATTGGCATAAAAAAATCAGTAGTACTAATCAACGCCTCTCCATTGTCAAGGGCATAAACAGCAGCATCATCCTTATCCTTATTACCAACCAATAGTTGAGGAAATGCCCCCTGAACCATTGTAGTTGATAATATTTTATCGAGAACTTTGGGGGAAATTTTACAGCCACAGCCCGAACCATGACTGTATTGTGTAAGTTTTATTTCAGACATTTTTTATATTTTTTATAACACAAATAGCTAATTATCAATTATTTAACAAACATTACCCTAATTAAAGCCAGACAATCAGTGAAAACTATCAAATAAATCAAACAAAAATACATAATATTGCAAGATGATTTTATTAATCATCTCATAAATGAAAAATATTTTTCTAATTCCAACCATATTATCACCTGATACCCAGCACGAAGTCCTGCCTCCGCAAATCAAATCGGTGGTATCAGCTTTAGATGTATTTTTTGTAGAGGAAATACGTACTGCCCGACGTTTTATCAGTAGTTTGAAACTAAATAAAGTAATCGATGAGATAACTTTTTACGAATTAAGCAAAAATACGCCACCCGAAACAACTTTTAGCCAATTAAAAGCCTTAAAATCCGATGCTGGAATCATCAGCGAAGCAGGATGTCCGGGGGTAGCAGACCCTGGTGCTGTTGCTGTTGGATTCGCTCATCAACTTACATTTAAGGTGATACCACTAGTCGGCCCAAGCTCGATTTTATTAGCACTGATGGCATCGGGATTCAGTGGTCAGAGTTTCGCTTTCAATGGATATTTGCCCATTGATAAATCGCAACGCATCAGCTCACTCAAGCAATTGGAACAATTAGCAAAGAAAAAATCTCAAACACAGATTTTCATGGAGACTCCTTTTCGAAACAACCAATTACTGGAAGATATACTTCTGTCATTGCATGGAGATACCTTACTTTGCATCGCCTCAAATATACAAGCCAGTGATGAATTTATACAGACTAAATCCGTGAAAAATTGGAGAATAAACAAACCAGATTTGCATAAAAAACCAACCATTTTTTTGATTTATTAGTTTTATCATGATACAAATACACTATTTCACTTTCTCCCCAATTGCAGAAAATACTTATGTTTTGTGGGACGAAACAAAAGAGGCGGTCATCATTGACCCCGGTTGTTTGGCTCAATACGAAAAAGAAGAATTGGCAGATTTCGTGGAGGACAATCAACTTACCGTAAAATATTTACTCCAAACGCATGCCCATCTCGACCATGTTTTTGGTAGTGCCTTTGTCAAACGAAAATTTGGCGTAAAAATGCACATGCACCAAAATGAAATTCCTATTTTAGCAGATGTCGAAAACCGTTGTAAACTTTGGGGAATCAAGGGATATGAGCCTGTTGAAGCAGATGAATTTATCGACGAAAATTCTGCCATTACCTTTGGAAATAGTAGCTTGGAAATTCGATTTGTACCGGGACATGCTCCAGGGCATCTTGCTTTTGTAAATCATGCACAAAAATTTATCATCGGTGGCGATGTTTTGTTTAATGGCAGTGTCGGACGAACGGATTTTCCTTACTGCAATCACCAAGATTTAATCAACAGCATTCATCAACAATTCTTGGTTTTAGCCGACGATTATGTTGTTTATCCAGGGCATGGCGAACCCACAAGTATTGGAAAAGAACGAGTAAGCAATCCATTTTTTTAAAAGAATACTTATGAAACTATTTACAATTCCAAATATAATGACCTTAGGCAACCTCCTATGTGGCTGTTTAGGTCTTTTTTTTACTTTTGACGGAAATCTGATTGCCGCATCCTATTTTATTTTTGTGGCAGGAATCCTTGACTTTTTGGATGGATTTGTTGCCAGATTATTGAATCAACATTCTGAGATTGGGAAACAGCTGGATTCTTTGGCAGATATGGTTACTTTTGGCGTGTTACCTTCGGTTATGATGGTCCAATTAATTCAGACATCTATCCGTATATCTGAAGCCCCTTTTTCGCAAAACATACTTCCTTTCCTTCCTTATTTGGGTCTATCGATTGCTATTTTTTCTTGCTTAAGATTGGCAAAATTTAATATTGATACCCGACAAACTACTAGTTTTATTGGACTACCAACCCCCGCAAATGCTTTTGTCATTGCTTCTTTTCCGATGGTTCTACAATTCAATCCTGAGTTTTCTGGGCTGATACTTCATGCCGGCATACTGATTTTATACTCATTATTTATTAGCTATCTATTAATTGCAGAAATTCCTTTATTTGCTTTGAAATTCAAGAGTTTTGAATGGAAAGTCAATCGAATGAAATACTTATTTTTAATCTTTTCTTTGATTTCGATAACTATTTTAAAGTTTCTTGCCATTCCCTTGATTATTTTTGTATATGTTATGATTTCATTTGTCGATAATTATACAAAAAAGTCCTAATTTTGAAGAAAATATAAGCTTTAGTAATATAGCCAAAAATAAAGACCTTTTTACCATTGTTTAATCACTCATTTATTATTTATGAAAAACCCATTCGAAGAAAATCAAGTAGCTGTGCGTACTACTTTTCTTACTGTCTTATGCGTGCTTACCATCATCTGGAATGCCTTTAAGTTCTACTCTGCCATTCCTAATACTTTTACGCCCGAAAAAGTTATCGAAAGCAAAGAACAAAGCAATGAAATGATGATGGATATGTTGTCGAAATATATGTCGGAAAATGACCTTGAGCAAATGGAAAAATCTCAAGATATGTTGGCTGATTTTTTCGATAGGAATAATTTGGTTTTGTCAGGAGGTATTAGCCTTATTTCGAGTTTGTTGCTAATTTTAGGAGCTATTTGGATGTGGGAGCTACGTAAAAAAGGATTTTGGGTCTATATCAGCGGAAATCTGATTGGCATTTTGGCTCCGATACTTATTTTTGGTGGTAGCATGGGCTGGACATTCGGTATTATGTCTTTCATTGCCTCAGCCCTATTTATTGGCTTGTATGGTGCTAATTTCAAACATTTACACTAATTTTAAAGATACCTGCAATTCTTGTGGCATTTTACCCCCTACATATTACAAAAAAGCTCTATCTTGATTGATAGAGCTTTTTTTAATTTTGACAGAATTGATTGATAGTGAATATTATCCGTAAAATATTACTTATGTAAAATCATTTTTTGAACCAAAGACTTATTATTTTCTCTTTGTACATGTACATTTAGCTCAGTTGCTACCAAAGCCTCTGGTAGTTCATAAGTAGTACGCAAGTCCTTCACAGTTCCTTCTTTTCTCATGATTGTAGTGCCATCTTGGTTAATGATTGTCACAACAATTTTTTCGTTTTCGTTCATTCCTGTTAATTTCAAGAAAAACTCTCCCTCTGTTGGATTCGGATATACGCCGATATCTGCTTTTATGTTTTTACTCTTAGCCAAAGTAAATAATGTTCCATTTTTCAAATCAGTTGAAGCAGACAATTTAGAATCTTCCAGCACCTGCCAAGTTCCACGATTCAAGAAAGCGATTTCTTCCATACCAGACTGTGCATTTACACCCACTTTTGTACTTCCTTTGACAGACTCCGATTTCAATGTCCAATATTCATTTTCATTGATACTTTGTAAATTATCAGATACTTGTCCAGATATATTCAAAGGACTTCTGTATAAATAAGCTGCCGTCAGCACTTGATTATCCACATTTTTGGCGATATTGAAAGTTTTGAGGTTTTCACCGTCACCCAAAGGAAAATCAAAAGAGTCATTTCCTTCTTTTTTTACCACTCCACGAATATGAGAAAAATCCGACATTCCAGAATGAGCAGCCCCCGAAGCAAAAGTAAGCGGATTCTTATCAGAAGATTCTATGATACCTTTTCTAAAATCCAAGTTTTTTTCTACCCGCACAGCAGCATCAAATCTGACATCATTTTCAATCTGAATATTTTGGAAAACAAGTTCATTTTTACTTTTAACTTCTTGCTGGCCATTTCCATCAAAAACAGCTATTCCAGAAGAACGAACACTATTCAAATTATCAAGATTTCTTTGAAAATGTACTTTTCCTTCATTGGTTAATTTTCCCTCATTCACCACATCCATATTAAAACTAACCACAGCTCCGTTACTCACATAAAAATCAGTACTATTAACAAACTGAGCATTAGCATTTGCAACAATCAAACAAACACCAATTGAGTAAATGATTTTATTCATAATTATAAGGATTTAACATATTTATTCTATAAAGGTAAAAACTTGTTTTAATAACAAAAAATTTTGAATACATTTTTTATTAAATGGTCAAAAGCTTTTCTCATTAACAAACATCAATTATCGTTCCATAATCGTCACAAAATATAGAAAAAACGATAAACGGTTACAAAATCAAGAAATATCATCATTTCGCAAAATAAATCAGTATAACTTGACCTTATTTACCAAATATGCCCAAACCAAAGCGAGCAGAGCAACCAACGACACCGCAAAAGGCAAATGGATACTTTTCGAGACAAATCCGATAAAAACTGGACCCGCCAAAAAACCAAACATACTAAAGGTATTCATAGTCGCCAAACCCGCACCTTTTGCCATTCCTGGAACTCTCGCAGCACTGCCGTACAAGATTGGTGCACCACACGAAACCCCTGCTCCAACCATCGAAAAACCTAAGATTGAAGTAATGGTATAGGGTAAAAATACGGCTAAAAATATACCGAATGCCGCCAAAATTCCACCAAATTTTAATACCGCATTTCCTCCAAACTTCGGTACCAAAGCATCTCCCACAAACCTACCCAACGCCATAAACATCGAATATCCTGCCAAACCCCAGCCAATGAAATAGGTATCTGTTCGGACAATGTCTTTCATATATACAGCCGTCCAATCTGCCATTGTCCCTTCCGTGACATTGGTGCAAAGACTTATCAAAATCATTACTAACAAAGGCCCTTTTGGGAGAACAAAATTTGCTCCAGACTCTTCCTCTACCTTCTCTTCATGTATCTCTAATATAGTCTTGCGTAGATAAATCACCCATAAAATGATTATTAGAGAAATCCCCGACATTTGGTACATCGGAATGACTTTCATTCCTTGAAGACTGCTTGAGAAAATCGAACCAAACATCAATCCCGCACTAAACATGCCATGGCAAGTGGACATAATGTTAATGGAAAACTGATGCTCCAAACTCGTAACACAAGTATTCATGGCGACATTTGTAACAGACAAGCTCATGCCAATAAATACCAGACCCAAAACAACCAAAAGCACATGATTGACACTGACAGGAATCGCATACACTGCTGCCAGAATAATCATTCCAACAATAGTCGTATTTCTCATGCCAAATCTATTAATCAAGATAGTTGAAAAGGGATTCATGCTTGTGGCTCCAAAAGGCATTCCCAACAATAAAAGCCCTAACTGAGCATCGTTCAAGCCAAATTTTTGTTTCACTTGAGGAATTAAAGTCGCCCAATTTCCAAACAAGAAACCTACAAAAATAAATACCATGCCTACCGCCAAGCTTTGTCGGTGGCTAAAAAAAGTTTTTAAGTGTTTAAACATCAGATTGTAATTTCTATTCGATTATTTTCGGGGTCAAGTATTACACTTTCATAATACCCATCCCCTGTCCATCTTGGTTCTCCAACAATTTCAAAGCCATCATTCCTCAGCAATTCTGTCAAATGATTTACTTCCACTTCATTTCCTACCGAAATCGCCAAATGTGTCAGCCCAATTGCTTGTAAATACGGCTCGTTTTTCGACTCAGGAACGGTGGGCATTTGCATCAACTCAAGCCTTGCTCCCGACTTGAAAGATAAAAAATACGACTCAAAATTTTTTTTATCATTTCGGTATTTTTGATTCGATTCGGCGGCAAAATATTTTTCATAAAATGCCCGCATAATTTCTATGTTTTTAACCCAAATGGCTACGTGTTCGATTTTCATGGGTTAAATAATTTTAAAATTGATTGATAATCAATTTCTTCATAGTGATTGATATAGGCATCACATGGAGGAAGCTCCTCTTTTTTATAAGTCGAAAGTACGCCTACCACTTTAGCCCCAGCAGCTTTTCCTGCGGTTACGCCAGAAAACGAATCTTCAAAGACAACACATCTCTGTGGAGAAATGCCCAAATTGGAAGCAGACTTTAGATATACTTCTGGGTCTGGTTTATGTTTGGTAACATCTTCGCTCGACAACAATGATTCCATTTTAGGCTGTAATGGCAATTTACTTAATATTAGCTCCAAATTTAAGAAAGGAGCAGATGTAGCAATTCCTGTTTTTACATCATTGCTTTTTAATTCATCAATAAAAGTCGGTAATCCCTTGATTGGTTTGACATGTTGGGTATAAATCTCTCGAAACATCGCCTCCTTATCAAACTCCATTTGCTCAAACTCCTTTCCGACAATCTCACGTTTGAAAAAATACTTCAAAATATAAGAATTACTTTTTCCATACATGTGGGCAATAAATTCTTCCTCACTCGAATTTATTCCAAATTTCTCTAAATATGCTTTCCAAGCAAGCGAATGATAAGGATTGGTATCGCAAATTACCCCATCCATATCAAAAATTACGGCTATTGAATTTTTCAAAATTTATGTTTTTTTTACAAAATTACATCATAATTAAGCATAAGTCTAAAGTTTAATTTACAAATATTTGAACAATTTTGCCCATTCTATCACAATTCGCAATAAATACAGTAAATTCGCTATTAAATCAGAAACCATTCAAGCCAAAATAAGGTTATTTAGAATTGAGCTTATTATCATCAAATATGAACCAAAGAAATATGCCGAAGGATACAGATTTTCAAAATAATTCAAATCACACATCCGCTATACATCCAGATACCGCTGACCCTAAAAAATATATTTGTATCAAAGGAGCAAGGGTTAATAATCTTCAGAATATCGACCTTGCCATTCCACGAAACCAATTGGTAGTCATTACTGGGTTGTCTGGCAGTGGAAAATCCTCCTTGGCTTTCGATACATTGTTTGCGGAGGGACAACGAATGTACGTTGAAAGCCTCAGTTCCTATGCTAGACAATTTTTGGGTCGTATGGAAAAGCCCGAGGTAGATTACATTAAAGGAGTGTCGCCTGCCATCGCAATTGAGCAAAAAGTAGCAACCAAAAACCCTCGTTCAACGGTCGGGACGACAACAGAGATTTATGATTATTTAAAATTGCTCTTTGCTCGAATTGGGAGAACCTTTTCGCCTGTTTCTAGCCAAGAAGTACGCAAAGATACAGTCACCGATGTTGTTAATTATTTAATGACATTACCCGAAAATAGTCGTGTCATGATTCTATCCCCTCTTTTTCGTCATGAAAGCAGGGAGCTATCAACCGAACTTACACTTTTATTACAAAAAGGATTTACAAGAGTATTGGTCAATGGAAAAATTATTCAGATAGAAGATTTTTTATCGGGAGACGAAAACATTCGTAAAAAAGATAACATTGAGATTCTTATTGACCGGAATGTCATCAAGCCAAATGATGAAGATAGTATTTTCAGATTCTCAGACTCGGTTCAAACAGCATTTTTTGAAGGAGAAGGTAAATGTATCGTTGAAATTCTATCTCAATCGCCAGAAGCACCCAATCAACGTAGAAGCTTCTCTGATAAATTTGAATTAGATGGAATTATGTTTGAAGAACCAAGCGTCAATCTTTTTACTTTCAATAATCCTTATGGAGCCTGCAAACGCTGCGAGGGATTCGGAAAAGTATTAGGAATTGACCCCGACTTAGTAATTCCCGACAAAACCTTGTCTGTATTTGAAGGAGCAATTGCTCCATGGAGAAGCGAACGCATGACAGAATGGCTAGACCCATTACTAAAAAACGGTATCCGATTTGACTTTCCCATTCATAGGGCTTACCAAGATTTAACGATAGAGCAACAGCAACTGCTTTGGAAGGGAAATAAGTATTTTGAGGGACTTGATGCTTTTTTTGCAGATATGGAAAGCCAAACTTATAAAGTACAATACCGTGTACTATTGGCACGATACCGAGGCAAAACCGATTGTCCAGAGTGTAGAGGCTCTCGTTTGCGAATGGATGCCAGCTATGTGAAAATTAATGGAAAATCAATTACCGACTTAGTTTTGATGTCTATTGCAGATGTAAGCGAATTTTTCCACCAATTAAAATTAGATTCTACCCAAGAAATTGTTGCCAAACGCCTCCTAATCGAAATTAAAACTAGATTGGAATTTATGGAAAGAGTTGGATTGGGATATTTAAACCTAAATAGGTTATCTTCGACTTTATCGGGGGGCGAATTTCAAAGAATCAAGTTAGCAACCTCCTTAGGCAGTGCCTTGGTTGGTTCTATGTATATTTTGGATGAACCAAGTATTGGACTCCATCCAAGAGATACACAGAAACTCGTCGAAGTATTACAATCGTTGAGGGACTTGGGCAATACGGTCATTGTGGTAGAACACGAAGAGGAAGTCATGCGGGCAGCCGACCAAATCATCGATATCGGACCAGAAGCGGGAAAAGGTGGAGGCAAATTGGTATTTCAGGGTTCTTGGACAGAAATCAACGCTATTCAAAATGCGTCTATTGAAAGCTATACCATTCAATTTTTAACGGGAAAAGACAAAATTGAAATTCCAAAATCAAGGAGAAAAATTACAGATTATCTTGAATTACAAGGGGCAAGCGAAAATAATCTAAAAAACATTGATGTCAAAATCCCTCTTGGGGCTCTAACGGTAGTGACGGGGGTCAGCGGTTCTGGAAAATCCACCTTAATCCGAAAAATTCTTTATCCTGCTATTGCAAGATTAAAAGGAGAGTTCAAAGATGACGCTGGCAAATATCGGGGCTTAATTGGCTCTTTGGAAAGGGTCAATCAAATCGAAATGGTCGATCAAAACCCTATCGGGAAATCTTCCCGTTCGAATCCCGTCACTTATATCAAAGCCTACGATTACCTAAGACAATTGATGGCAGAGCAGCCTCTTTCAAAAGTTCGTGATTACAAGCCTGCATTTTTTTCCTTCAATGTAGAAGGTGGGCGATGTGAGGCTTGCCAAGGAGAGGGAGAGCAAATCATCGAAATGCAGTTTATGGCTGATGTTCGTCTTTCTTGTGAAAGTTGCGGAGGAAAACGCTTCAAACAAGAAATTTTAGAAGTTAAATACAAGGATAAAGATATTTCTGATATTTTGGAGATGACAGTCGATGAAGCTATTTCATTTTTTGAGCCATCAGACGCTAAAATTGCCGAAAGACTCCGTCCTTTACAAGAAGTGGGTTTGGGATATATTCGTTTGGGACAATCCTCGAGTACCCTTTCGGGAGGAGAAGCACAGCGTGTAAAATTGGCTTTTTTCTTGAGCAAAGGAAATTCAGAAAAAGGGAAAACCATGTTTATTTTTGATGAACCCACCACTGGTTTGCATTTCAACGATATCAAAAAGCTTTTGAAAGCAATGAACGCCTTGGTGAATCAGGGAGATAGCGTAATTATCATTGAACACAACATGGAGGTCATTAAGTCTGCCGATTGGATAATCGACCTTGGGCCTGACGGCGGAGAAAAAGGTGGCTATTTGTGTTTTGAAGGAACTCCCGAAGAAATGCTCTCTTTAGACAACAATCATACAGCTCTGTTTTTAAAAGAAAAATTCTGCTAATGACGCATGAAAAGTATTTGGGTTATTTTTCGATTGATGTTACTTTTAGTAGTGGCTATTCGATTGCTTCAATCAAATAAAAAAGATAGAAAATTTGCCCGAAACAATCATACCGGGCAAATTAACTTACTAAAAGCTCCTTATATTTCTCAAAAAATACCAATAACGAAGAATATTAATGAGCGTCTGCAAATCAAGGAATTATTCCGCTCGTATGTTCGTCCAATGCTTCAAAAAGATGGTGATATATTCAAATTAAGCATCGAAAATCGCCTTATTTTATTGGTCTATGTATTTATTAAACAATATGAAAAAGGCAGTTTATTTCACTTTTTATGGTACAAAAATGAGTGGATTATTGCTTTTGGACAAGCTCTTCATTTATTAAATCTTGAAAAAGATTACACGGATTATAAAATTATTGTAGAAGAAAGTTGTCATTTTGATATCAGTAAAGAAATTTCATCTCCCTTGTTTTCGAGCGATTTGTATCTATTTCCAGATGGTAATCAAGAGTATGACAATATTATCGCATGGGAACATGAATTTTCTGTTGACCTATTGATACAAAAAACCTTGACATTCGTATCAAAAAATGAAGGGCTAATCCATACAGAATAACCCCTCATCAAAAACACGTTTATATTAAGAAAGAAGCAAGTCGGAATCCTCAAGAGCCACACATTTCACACCCTTCAGGATTATCCAATGAACACTGCATAGCGGCATATTGATACTCACTTTCGTTGGTAAAAGAAGATGCTGCATTGGCTTTCATTGCTTGTTCTTCTGCATATTTTGCATAATCCAAAGGTTTTTCCGACATCCCGGTAGTCACGGGAGTTACTTCAGCCAACGCTTTTGGATCTACCGTAAATTTCACAGCATCGGCAGCCGCTTTTGTGCGAAGATAATACATTCCCGTTTTCAAGCCCGCTTTCCAAGCATAAAAGTGCATAGAAGTCAATTTTCCGAAATTAGCATTTTCCATGAAAATATTCAAAGATTGGCTTTGACAGATATAAGCTCCCCTATCAGCAGCCATATCCACAATACTTTTCTGCTTAATTTCCCAAGCCGTTCTGTACAAATCTTTCAAATGTTGCGGAATTTCCGAGATAGCCTGTACCGAACCATTGGCAGCAATCAATTTATTTTTCATCGAATCATTCCAAAGCCCTATTTTGACCAAATCCCTCAACAAATGCTTATTGACCACCACAAATTCTCCTGAAAGCACCCTTCTTGTATAAATATTTGAAGTATAAGGCTCAAAACATTCATTATTACCCAATATTTGACTAGTCGAAGCGGTTGGCATAGGAGCGACAAGCAAGGAATTTCTGACACCATTTTGAATTACCTTTGAGCGTAAAGCTTCCCAATCCCATCTTCCAGATTCTGGTTTGACATTCCACATATCGAATTGAAAAATACCCTTAGAAATCGGCGAACCCTCCCAAGTAGCATAAGCCCCCTCTTTGATAGCCAATTCCATCGAAGCCTCCATTGCTGCAAAATAAATTGTTTCAAAAATATCTTTATTCAACTGACGAGCTTCATCAGAATCAAAAGGCATTCTCAACAAAATAAATGTATCCGCCAATCCTTGTATTCCCAAGCCTATGGGACGATGACGCAGATTGCTATGTTTGGCTTCTGGTACCGGATAATAATTAATATCAATTACTCGATTCAAATTACGAGTAATCACTTTTGTTACTTCATAAAGTTTTTGATGGTCAAACTTCAAAAAACCATTACTAGAATCTTGAATAATATATTTTGGCAAAGCAATAGATGCCAAATTACAGACAGCCACTTCGTCTGGAGCTGTATATTCAATAATTTCGGTACAAAGGTTAGAAGACTTGATTGTACCTAAATTTTTTTGATTTGATTTCAAATTAGCAGCATCCTTATACAACATATAAGGCGTTCCGGTTTCGATTTGCGATTCCATGATAGCGAACCATAAATCCTGAGCTTTGATTGTTTTTCTTGCACGCCCCTCAAGCTCATACTTTTCGTACAATCGTTCGAATTCTTCGCCATAGCACTCCGATAACCCTGGAGCTTCATTCGGGCAGAACAAAGACCAAGTATCATTTGCCTCCACCCGCTTCATAAACAAATCCGAAATCCAAAGAGCATAAAACAAATCTCTTGCACGCAATTCCTCTTTTCCATGATTCTTTTTCAAGTCCAAAAACTCAAAAATATCAGCATGATGCGGTTCGATATAAATCGCAAAAGAACCCTTTCTCTTACCACCACCTTGGTCAACATAACGAGCAGTATCATTAAATACCCGAAGCATCGGTACAATTCCATTTGACGTTCCGTTGGTTCCTTTGATATAAGAACCCGTTGCCCGAACATCATGTATTGCCAAGCCAATTCCTCCAGCAGATTGTGAAATCTGAGCCGTCTGAGCCAAAGTTTCATAAATCCCGGTAATACTATCTTCTTTCATCGTTAATAAGAAGCAAGAAGAAAGTTGCGGTTTGGGCGTTCCGGCATTAAACAATGTTGGTGTCGCATGCGTAAACCATCTTTCCGAAAGCAACTCATACGTTTCCAAGACACTATCAATCTCTTCCCCATGAATTCCTACAGCCACCCGCATCAGCATGTGCTGTGGGCGTTCAACAATTTTCCCATTTAGCTTTAGCAAATACGATTTTTCTAAAGTTTTATACCCAAAATAATCATATCCGAAATCTCTGTCATAAATAATCGCCGAATCAAGTAAAGCAGCATTTTTTTGAATGACTTTCCAAGTATCTTTAGAAATCAGAGAAGCATTTTGACCAGTTTTTGGATCGATATATTGGTACAATAATTTCATTGTACCAGAAAAAGATTTAAGCGTATTTTTGTGTAGATTAGAAATAGCAATCCGAGCAGCCAAAATAGCATAATCCGGGTGCTTGGTCGTCATGGAAGCGGCAGTTTCGGCAGCTAAATTATCCAATTCAGAAGTCGTTACACCATCGTAAATACCTGCAACCACCTTCATTGCAACCTCCACAGGCTGAACGAATACAGGTTCCAATCCATAACATAAACGCTCGATACGAGCCGTGATTTTGTCGAACTTAACGGATTCTCTTTGTCCGTTTCTTTTGATTACATACATAAGACAGCCTTAGCAAAGTTTTAGAGATTCATGACACAGTAAATAAGCAATTTATTTAGATTTTGTCGTCAAACAAATTTCATTTTAACTAATCTTCTCCCGCTTACTTTTTGGGATTGAGACGAGAATTGCTCCCGATAACTCAATAATATTCGAGCAGAAATTATCCATTTTCATGGCTTAGTTATTTGCTTGTAAAGTTACGAAATTGTTGCCTTGAATAAAAGCTGTATTTGAAACCTTTTGTTATTAAAAAATTGAAAAATCAAATTAAAAATTAAATATACGCATTGATAATCAATGACTTAGAATATATTAAATATAAGAAAAGTTAAACAAAAAAAGTTATCCACAAATTTTTTATCCTATTTTTGGAACTATTTATTAGCTGCCCAAATCAAGCCTCCAAGAGGCAATTAATCCCTACATTCCATCAGTAATAAGTCTCCAGAATCATAACTAATCTTGACCATTCCATCTATTTCCGACTCATTGCTATTTCCGCAACGATAGCCTAAAACCAAAGATTCATTTCTTAACGGATAGAGTAAATTTTCGGTCTGAATTCCATGAGCAATTCCAACTGGAATTAATGAAATTTTCGAACCTTTTGCGAACCATTTTTCAAATTTATGAGGCAAAGGTAGCAAAGGGCAAACAATCGACGTATCATCAATAACCACTATACGTAAATCAAATTTATAGCGAACAATATTGGTAAGGTTTGCCATCGTATGGTCGGCTCTTCGTCCAGTAGCCCAAACGACATTGACCGCCGGAAATCCCCTCTCAATTAAAAAGTCAAAAGCTTTTTCTAAATCTGTTTTATCTTGATCAGGTGTATGAATAATTTCGAGAGGATATTGTTTTTGTCGGACTTCCTCCAAATCTAAATCTCCATCAAAATCACCCAAAAGGACATCTACCTTGATACCCAAATCCAAGACTCGGTGAATAGCCCTATCCAAAACAATGACAAAAGGACTCCACTCCAATAATTGCCCCAATAAATCAGGGTGACAACTTTCGCCGTTGGCAATAATAAGAGCCGGCTCTTGTTTTTCTCTAACAATATGATGCGACGACATAAAAAATAATTTTATTTTAAATATTTTGAAAGCTCAATTCGTTGAAAGGACAACTGAGTGTCAATCAAGAAATTAACTTTGCAGAAAAACCTCCATGAGAGTAATTTTGCAAAAATATTCTTAAAATTGATACTAATTGCAATATTTACCCAAAAATTAAGCATACAATACTTATATTTGTTGTCGAATTAATGCTTTTTCTAAAAACAAACAAACATGCCTGCTAATACTTTTCGAAAACCTTCACCACCTACAAAAAATGGCAAAAACAGCAGCGGAAATTCCAAATCGGGGGCTCAAATTCCGATAGATTTCAGCTCAAAAAAAGAAAGTGTTGTGCTGATTATCGGCATTTTTTTCATCGTAGTTTCAGTTATTTTACTACTTTCTTTTCTATCCTATTATTTTACGGGGAATTCAGACCAAGATTTGGTTCAGAAATCTCTCGGCAAAACTTTAGGAAATCCTGAGCAAAAAGCCAATAATCTCATGGGAGTAATGGGTGCTTTTCTATCTCATTTTTTTATTTTTCAATGGTTTGGAATTGCCGCATTTGGATGGATTCCGATTATTCTATGGGCAGGATTACGCTTAAGTTTCAAGATAAACCCCATACGTCTCAACTTTAACACATTTACGATTGGCAGTATTTTTTATATTTTTTGGACAAGTATTTTTTTAGGATATTTCACGACTATTTTTGAATTACCTGCCGGAAGTACAGCCGGAGGGTTGGGCTATGTCTGCAATCAATTTTTATATCAAGCCATCGGAGGAGGAGGTATTTTGATTATTTTACTGATTTTGATGGGCTGGCTCATATTTTTCCATGGTTATACACAAATCGACGACTGGTTTATCGCCAAACTTTTTAATCGCTCGACACAAGACGAAAGTATTGGGTCTGAAGACATCGCAACCGAACGCATTCGGAAAGCGGTACAAGTGGCTGTTTCGGAAAATCCTAATGCCAATGAAAACAAGCCACTTTCGTCTGAAATAGCAGAAGTTCCCGCAATGGTTTCGACTATTGAGCCTGAACCAATTGCTCCACTAGTCATACCCAAACCTTTCGATGATGTTGAAATACCCTTAACAATTACCCCAAAAGCCGAAGAAAAGGTTTTAAAAAACAACATAGAACCAACCTTTACCATTGACACAGGAATCGAAGAAGAAATATTAGACGAAGACGAAATTATTCATGAAAAAATTCTCGAAGATTTTGGTTTATTTGACCCCACATTGGAATTAGGAGAATACCAATACCCTTCCATTGATTTACTAAATGATTACGGCAATAATATCGGGAATCAAGTAAGTGAAGATGAATTGGAGGCAAATAAAAATAATATCGTAGAAACAATGCGAAACTTCCAGATTGGAATTTCAAGCATCAAAGCAACCATCGGACCGACCGTCACGCTTTATGAAATTGTACCAGAAGCCGGCGTAAGAATATCGAAAATTAAAAATTTAGAAGATGATATTGCCTTAAATTTGGCAGCTCTAGGAATCAGAATTATCGCTCCAATGCCCGGAAAAGGCACGATTGGTATTGAAGTCCCGAATAAAAACCGAGAAATGGTGACCATGAAATCAGTCATTGCAAGTGAGCGTTTTCAAAAAAATACCTTCGACTTACCAATCATATTGGGAAAAACTATCTCTAATGAAATTTATGTAACCGATTTGGCAAAAATGCCCCATTTGCTCATGGCGGGAGCTACCGGACAAGGGAAATCTGTTGGATTAAATGTAATTTTGACCTCCCTACTCTATAAAAAACATCCAGCACAAATCAAATTTGTATTGGTTGACCC
>JACCDQ012043284.1_pt1 | contig 20237 bp, 18 predicted proteins | sample 7446031 | NCBI WGS metagenome assembly JACCDQ01 (sample SAMN15323442, study PRJNA562643) | freshwater metagenome | isolation source: river surface water | place: USA:Blue River Watershed | collected 2017-08-17
TCCATCAAAAACACCACCCAGCGGTGGTAGTAAGAGGATTTGGAAAACAGTCGCTGCATAGACAGAATGAAAAGCAAAAATACCCATTTCTCATGGGTATTTGGAATCATTCACCAATGAATTTGGCGCAAAACAAAAAAGCATCCCTTGGAGGATGCTTTAAAAACCATGGTGGCGTGAATTATTTGCTCACCCTGTCTCCAAATCCTTTGCCGACGGCAGTAAGAAAGATGTATTTAAAATACTGCCAGAGATTTAAGTGTTGAATCATCTGGGCATCGGTCTCTGCCAGCCGTTGGGGGGTAGACATATCAATTTTTTGGATTTGCGCCAATCCGGTAATGCCGGGTCTTACGCTATATACCTGCCTGCTACTACGTGCTTGAATGAGTTCATGTTGGTTGTACAGATTGGGTCGTGGACCCACAAAACTCATATCGCCTTTGAGCACATTGAGCAGTTGCGGCAGTTCATCCAATTTGGATTTGCGCAAAAATGACCCCCATTTTGTGATGGCACTCACTTGCACCAGGTGGGTGGCAACGGCTTGGGTGTTCACATGCATGGAACGAAACTTAAGCAATTGAAAGGGTTGTTGGTTGAGGCCCAACCGTTCTTGTTTAAACAGGGGTGAGCCTGTATCGAATTTGCCGATGATGTACAACATGAAAATGATTGGACTCAAAAGCAGCAGCCCGAAAAAAGAGAATAGGATATCAAAAAAACGCATTGGGGTTTATTGGAACGATTGAAATGTTTTGATCAGGCCTGCTTTACTGGATACAGGCAGGGGTTTGCCAATGGCGGTCATGAGTTTTTTGTTGCTGACGACATAAGACCCGGTGAGTTTTTGCAATCGTTCTTCGTTGAGGGGGAGTTTGAGTGAATTGCCCAATTTGGCCACAAACTGAACAATAGGTTTGGGGATATTCCAAATCAAGGGTTTTCTGTGCTGCGTTTCTGCCAAGACACCAATGAGATCATTGGTAGACAGGGGCTCATCATCGGCCACATTGTAAACCCCTGAGGGGATATCTTCTCGCTCAATGAGTTCTTTTATAATGAAGAGGAGATTATCTATACTACAGTAGGACCTCTTGTTTTCAAAAGCGCCAAATGGCCATGGGATTCGTTTAGAGACCAATGAATACAACAAGTTCAAATTGCCTTTGTTTCCAGGACCGTGAATCATGCAGGGCCTCAAAATGTACACGCGTTTACCCACAAGGATCTCCTTGGATAAAATATACTGCTCTGCGAGCAATTTGCTCTTACCGTAATGAGTGATGGGGTTGGGCTCATGATCTTCAGATAAAACACCCTGTACCTCATCCGCTACAGCTTTGACCGAACTTAGTGTGATGAATACTCTTGCATCAGATGCCAAAAACGCATCAAATACTGTTTGGGTTAATTCTGTATTGACTTGGTAATACTCATTTGGAGATCCAGTATTCTTAATATCATGGGCTTTGCCTGCGAGATGAATAATAATTTCCGAATCTTGACAGTAGAATTCTCCATTTCGGATGGACACCCCAACAACCTGATAATTTAAATATTTATAAATGTAAGTTCCAATAAATCCGTGATATCCAGTTACTTTAATCATGTCATCAAAATGAAAAATTACCAATCACAATAGCCTAATTTACTAATTTAAATAAAATCAACTTTTAAAATCAACTTAAATTTTACGCGGTTTATTAAATATACTAAGCTCTTGAATTTTTAATAAAAATCGCAAGTGAATTACTAGGCCAAAAAAATTTACACCATTTAATTTCAGGGCATTTTGAATCTCTTTAGTTATAATCATGTAGGATGAAACACCTGAATTGCTCACACCACCTGCCATCATTGCTGTAGTGATTATATCAGAATAAATCCAATTAATTCTATATTTTAAAAAAAAACGCGTGATCAATTCATAATCCGCCGCAATTTTATATTCAAGACAATAATTTCCGTACCGATCAAAAATCCGTTTCTTAAAGAAAATCGATGGATGAGGTGGCATCATGCCAATTTTTAATTTCCATGGACGCCAATTTTTGGAAGAATAAAATCGATTATATTCCCCATCCCTCTTGAATTGAACTATATCTCCCACAGATGCATCTACAGAATTTTCCTTGTGAATATTAGCAACTTTTTCCAAAACATCATTTGAAAAAAAAGTGTCGTCAGCATTCAGAATCCCAACTATATCTCCTGTACTTAAAGCAATACCCTTGTTCATCGCATCATACAAACCAGCATCATCCTCAGAAACCCAAATTGAAATTTTATCTTGATATTTTTTAATAATTGAGACTGTAGCATCAGTAGAATTTCCATCAATGATTATGTACTCAATATCTCTATACGTTTGTGCTAAAACTGAAAGAATAGTCCTTTCAATTGTCATAGAACAATTATAACATACAGTAATTATTGATATTTTCATCCTAATTAAATATTCTATACAATTTCTCTCTGTGAATCAAATTAGAATAATTATCAAAATAATGTTTCATCAAAGACTGTTGTAGTTTTAGTTTATCTAGCTCTGAACAAATACTAAATTGATCAATCATGGACAATAGATTATTTTCATTGTTCTCACCATAAATGAATGGATAATCAGGAAAAACCATCTCTCTAATATAACCGACATCAGGAACTATGAATGGCACTCCCGAACACATTGCTTCAAGCAAAATCACAGGCTGACCTTCATTAAATGATGGTAAAATCAACGCATCAGCCTCTTGCATTGCGATAAACTTTTCGTCACCATTAATTGAATCATTGATTTTTATTCTGTCACTACTATGAGATAAAATTAAGTCTCTTAAATTATTATCTGAAAAATTACCAAAACAAGATAAATAAAATTGTTCACCCAACTTTTTAAAAGAGTTTAACAAAAGCAATATCCCTTTTTCCTCAATGTAATTAGATATATAGATAAACCTAAAAACTTTATTCTTATTATTTACTTTTTCTTTTCTATCAATTCGGGGAAATGATTCATGGTTAATCGTGTTAGACAGCACAAATACCTTGTTGTCAACCCTAAACTGTTTATTTACGTAGTTATTAGTTTGTTCAGAAAGTACAATCAAACGATGTGCTGTCCTCAAAACTAACAGGAACAGTAATTCATTGATTTTTTTTTTGCTAACAAAACTATTCAAATCACCACGGTGTACATGCACTATACATGTACTTGAAATGTTGAACATTCTGAATAAAAGAATTGAAATAAGAGTTTTGATTGATCCAGCAGTCGACGCAGAGAAAACAATATAAAAAAAATCAAAGTTATTCCTCTTGGAGAGACAAGCAATTTTTTTTTGGTTGTATAAAAATTGAAGAATTTTTCTTGTGTTGAACTTTTTGTGGAATGTCAAATCCACAATTTCTTGAATGATCTTTATATCAAATGTTTCATTTAATAATTGAATATTTATTTCATTAGAATTCGCTACACCATTAACGCTATTTGGCGGCAATTCACCCGTGAATAATATAGAATGTTTTCTCAATAATAAATTTATTTATACTAATGTAATTTACTCTTGCAGTTTACAAAAATATTTATTTTGTCAAAATGACTTCATGGGGAGAAAATATTTAACATGATTTACAGGCCAATCGCCTTCAAAATGTCTTCTATTAATAAATTGATTATTGAATGAAAAGTATTTTTTATAATTCGATTGAGTAAATTTCACATTGAAATTCTCATTAATCATTTTAATTGCAATATCCGAGACATCACTCAACCTACCATACGGGAATGCAAAGTACTCACAACTTTGATTCAATCTCTCCTCAATTACTCGCTTCGAATTAATTATTTCCTTTTCTAGAATATCTATCTTATCCGTTGTCAGACGCAAATGATTGAGGGTATGTGAACCAATAATAAAACCAGCTTCTTTTAAACTTATAATTTGGGCCCAATTCAATGGCTTCTTTATCAATGGCATGTCCAATGTTTCAAAACACATTCGTTCTATATAAGCTTCGTCTCCATGAATAAAATTCGGGATAATAAAAAAGGCTGCATTAATTTTAAAATCACTTAAAACGGGTGCGATTTTTGTGTAACACTCCTCAAAGCCATCGTCAAATGTAAATGCTACGTAACATTTATCAAATTTCGATTGGTTGTTAATCAAAAAAACAGCTTCTTCAATATTAATGAATGTACATTTTTTTTCCAATTTAATCAATAAATCAAAAAAAACAGTGGGATCTTCGTTAAATACTGAAATGTAATGTCCGTTTAGAATATGTACTCCATTTTGGGGTTCATTAAAAAAGGATAAAATATTTAAAATCACCCTTCTAGCAGATTGTCTCAAGAGCATAATCAAACAAAATAATATTCGAAATTAGCAAATATTTTTTCAAAATTCATTATAAATAAAATTATGACATCCAAATTGCAATTTATTTTTTTTCCTGCAAGCAAAATCAATTGAATTTTTCAAACCTCTCAACATTACTTCCATAGTCCTATTTTTAAAATAATAATCCTGGGCATTCAAACTCAATTGAGAAACTAATTTACTATCCTTAGATAAATTCAATAAGATTTCCGTCAGATTGTCCTTATTGTAATATAGATAACCATTGTAACCATCAATTATATTAAAACGCTCCCCTCCGGTGATTGCATTGACGCTTGTCACGAAAGGAACTCCATATCCAAAGCTACTCAATACTGAAAGTCCAGCCTGATTCGGTGATATTGAGGCAATTGCAGATTTATAATAAAATTTCAATTCATCGTCATCATAAATTGCACCTTTTAATTTTACAAAATCACCCAATTTATTAACTGAAACCCATTTCTCTATGTCCCTTTTTTCTGACCCATCTCCAATAATGACTAATGGTGGAATTGAGAAATGTAAATTACGCACCTCCAAATAAGCACTTAATAACTCGTATATGTTCTTTTCTTTATATAAACTACCCACAAATAAAAAGTGCTCTTTCTTCAAGGAAATCTCTACTCTCTCAGTAACTTGAACTGTATTGTGAGCAACAAATAATTTCTCAGTATCAATACCAAAATCAGCATATCGTTTAATCGGGTAATCAGAGTAAAACACCATTGCATCACCTCGATTCATTAATTTGAATCGAATCCAGTCCCATTTTTTATCTTCATCATATTTCTTTGTATACGATGCAGATACTCCTATACTCCAATTTACTAAAGCGAATTTTCTTTTTCTAAAAAGGCTTAGAAGAGCTAATTGTGGACAATGAAAATCCATATACAAAAGAACAATGTCATATTTTTGAGACAATTTAAATATGCTCTTATTAAATAAAATAAAATTTCCAATTCTGAAAGAGGGCAATGAAAAATATTTATAATTAACATCTCCAACCTTAATTTTTACACCGTACGTATATATGTCGGTTTGGTAAATCTTACTTATCTCATTATAGATTGGCACACGGTAATGTGGTATTTCATTTGTTATTATTAACAACCTTAACATTTATTTTTTTATTGGAATGGATTTAAATTATTAGGGTATTTTTATTGATTATTTTTCATTACACCACAAAAATCAATTACCATTTTGGATGAATCTAATTTCAAACTTTTAAATTCATCGTGTGCAACTAGAAAAACTATAATGTCTGCTCTCTCAACTGCTTCATAGTATGCTGTCAGTTTAAATTCATTATGACTTTGTATGTTAGGCTCAACAATATAAATCGCATTGTCTTTATCATCTTCCAGAACTTTTTCTGCAATATATGCGGCTGGTGATTCTCTCAAATCATCGATATTCGGTTTGAACGCCAAACCCATAATAGCAACTTTAGCTGTTATTCCATAATTGCGTTGGAATTCCAATTGAGCGTATTTTACCTGTTCAACGCACCAAAAAGTTTTATGATTATTGATTTCTCTAGCCCTGCCTATAATTTGAGATTCCATCGGATAGGCGGAAACAATAAAATATGGATCCACTGCGATACAATGCCCTCCTACTCCACAACCGGGTTGCAATATGTTTACTCTCGGATGTTTATTTGCAAGGTTTATCAAATCCCAAACGTCAATCCCAGCTTTTGCACATATTAATGACAATTCATTTGCGAAAGCTATTTGAACATCTCTTGAAGAATTTTCTGTAAGCTTACACATTTCGGCAGTCCTCGAATTAGTTTCATGTAATTGACCTTTTACAAATTGATTATAAAAACTAACCGCTTTTTTGGTAGAAACATCATTCACCCCACCAATAACGCGATCATTATTAACTAACTCATACATCACATTGCCTGGCAAAACCCTTTCTGGGCAGTACGCAATAAACATTTCATCAATTAAATCCGGTCTTTCAGAATAAATGACATCCATCATCTTCTCTGTTGTCCCAATTGGCGACGTTGATTCTATAATATAAAGATCACCTTTTTTTAGCAACGGAATAATTGATTTAGTCGCTGCCAAAACGAATGATACGTCAGGCTCATTTTTTTCTTTAAAGGGCGTAGGAACAACAATTATATAAACATCCCCTATAATTGGAGATGTAGCTGCCTTTAGCAAACCCCTGGCTACAGCATCAGCAACTGCCTGATCCAGACTTGGTTCAATTATATGTATTCTGCCTGCATTAATCGTATCAACTACATGCGGATTTATATCAACTCCATGAACATAAATATTACTATTAGCGATAAGCGCCGCTGTTGGTAATCCAATGTAACCTAAACCTATTATCACTACCTTATCTTGGCTCATTTATTTTTATTTTTATAAAGAGATTAAATATTCTACGATTCTTTCACAACTCTTACCATCTCCATAGGGATTATGAAGTAAACTCATCTTTTTATAGTGCTCTACATCATTCAATAATAAATTACATTCATTTACTATTTTATCCACTTCTGTCCCCACTAATATCACCGTCCCTGATTGAACTGCTTCCGGTCTTTCAGTAGTATCCCTCATAACCAATACCGGTTTCCCCAAACTGGGTGCTTCTTCCTGAATGCCACCAGAATCAGTTAATATCAAATAAGATTTATTCATTAACCAAACAAATGCTGGATACGCCAATGGCAATATCAAATGAATATTGCTAATACCCGAGAGCATATCATGGACAATTCCACTAACGTTTGGATTCAAATGTACAGGGTATATAATTTGTACATTCTCATCGCTTTTACTAATTAACTTTAATGCCTCACAGATCCTAATAAAACCCTCACCGTGATTTTCTCTGCGATGACCAGTTACTAAAATTAACTTCTTCGTAGGGACCACAATTGTTCTTAATTCTTCAATTTCAGAATCAAATAAATCATCTACCTTCTGAACGCTATGCAATAATGCATCAACCACCGTATTTCCCGAAACAAATATTCTTTCCTCGGCTATATTTTCCTTTATTAAATTTTTCTTAGAAGTTTCGGTTGGTGCAAAATGAAAATCAGCTAATCTACCTGTAATTTGTCTGTTCATTTCTTCAGGAAAGGGCGACCATTTATTAAATGACCTTAAACCTGCTTCAATGTGACAAACGCTTGCACCCACATAATAAGCTGCAATACTAGCAGACATTGATGTAGTCGTATCACCATGCACGAATACAAAATCAGGTTTAAACGACTCCAATACAGGTTTTAATGCTAGTATAATATCCGATGTCAATGTAAACAAGTCTTGATTAGGTCGCATTAAATCTAGATCAAAATCAGGAATAATTTCAAAAAAATTCAAAACCTGATCCAACATTTCCCTGTGTTGAGCTGTGACACATACTTTAATATCTACATATTTAGGAAATTTCAGAAACTCTTTTACCAAAGGAGCCATTTTTATGGCCTCAGGACGAGTACCAAAAATCACAAGTATTTTTTTCATTAATAATAAAATCTATTAGATGAATTGTCAAGAATTATATTCTTTGCAATCTTTCAATTTAGGATAATTAAATTTCCCCAAAAAGACCAACAATATACTACAATTCAATAAGGGATCAGAATAATAAGCACCAGAAAAAAGTGAAACTACAAAAACTTGAATCATAAACAACCCTACCCAATAGTGACTATTATTATTAACCATATTCTTAATAATTCGAAATGCATTATAAATAAGATACAAAAAAAAGAACAAACCAAAAATACCAAAGCCTAATAGTATGTCCAAAAAAATATTATGAGCATATCCAGGAAAATCAGTATTACTCAATCTGGCAAACTGACTCCCCCAAAAAGGATGTTCCATAATATTATTAATAAACCAATAATATGATTCCTGCCTTTCTAAAACTGATAAATCCGTACCTTCAGAAGCCTGCGAGAAACGAACTGCTGTCACAGGCGACAAATAAGAAATACTTCTAATGATCCAACTATTACATGTAATGAATAGAATAATTAGCAAAGCTAATTTCAACATCATCGAAAACCCAAATCCTTTTTTAAACACATACCAAAGTAACAACACAATAAAAAAACCCAATAACGGACCTCTACTGCCACTCTTCAAGCCTACATAGAAACCAACGCTTGCGACAAGTAGATAAAATAAGTTTACAATCGAAAATTTACGCCAGCTAATAACAAATCTATATAGTGATAAGAAACTCGTTATTAATGAAATCTGGGCAAAACTTATTGAATCCAAGGCAACATTACCGACAATCCGCTCATCACCAGATTTCAGGGTAGTTTTCATTGAAAAAAATAGAACAACAACACACCCAATATAAATATATTTCAAACATGAATTTAGATTAATTTCATTGTAGCTAAATAAAATTGAAATCATTGGAATGAAACATAAGAAAATTGCATATGACCAAATTTGATATGTGAATTTAAAAGGAATATTAAAATCTGATCGAATTTCCAAATCATAAAACATCCGAAACAACACAAGTAACCAAAACAAGAAAAACAATGATATTGGCACGGATTTTTTTATTTTATTTCCAATATTTAAGAACAAGGCGGTAAAACAAATCAACAGTGTTGCTAATCGAAAAGGGATTGTCAATGTCCTTGTAATACCTTCCATATCTCCTAGGAAAGGGATAAAGATACTGACAACAAAAGGATAACCTATTAATATAAGTACGACATTTAAATTAGAAATGAAATGATTTAACTTATCAAGATTACTCATGAAATCTAATTCAAACTGTTAAACAATTCAATCCACTTTCCGCCAACTGTTTGTAATGAATATTTCATTACTGATTTCTGACAATTCTGGGCAAGCCTATACGTCCTTTCGTCATTTACCATTAATTCAGAAAGCTTATTTGAATATGTTTTTATATCAAATGGTTCCACTAAAACCCCTGTTAAATTATCAATAATAATATCTGAAACAGATGCAAAACTATTAAATGCAAATGGCACCACTCCATATAGTTGACTTTCAATCAAAACCAAAGGAAAACCTTCAAATGACGACGTCATACAAAATATTTTAGACCTCTGATAAAATGGAATCGGATTTTGCGCCCCATAAAAAGTAACCCTGTCAATGCCTATGTCTCTAACCATATCCTGCAGTTGATCTTTGTCTTCACCATCCCCAACAATTGACAATTTCCAATCAGGACGAATCAAATTTAATTCCTTCCATATTTGAAGCAATAAATCAACATTTTTTTGAGCCCTATTTATTCGACCAACGTACAGCAGTTCATTCTCCTTATTTAGATATTTTTGATCATTATTCAAAGTACAAGGATTCGGAATAATCTCTACCTTATTGAGGTCGATATTAGGAACAAATTCAAGAAGTTCTTCAATATAATTACTCGAAAGCAGTACAATTCTGTCACTACTTGATACAGTATAACGATATTTCCTTTTGTATTTAAATAAATATGCCAACATTAACAGTTTCTGAAATAATTTTGTATTTAGTAATCCATTCAAATATGGAATTGGCATTTTGTCTAGTAACGCTTTATGAGAACTCGTAAAATTATTAATACTACCCAACAAAGAATTGTGAATAACTGAAATTAACTTAATACCCGGAAGCTTTTTCGCCAGTGCACAAAATTTGGATAATGTCCCACCTAATGCTGCCTGATTAATAACAATATCTATATTTTTTTTTTCTAATAAATTGAGATAATATGTAATATTATCAGGGTGAAACAATGTATCTGAGTGCGGAAGAAAAAAATGATTGCCAAATAATAACTCATCAATTTCAGTTTCTTTCTTTAAAGACAAACAAGAAACCTCACAACGCTGTTCCTCAAAATAACTTTTTAAAACAGAAGTAACTCTTTGCACACCGCCATTCTCGGGAATTATTTGGGAAGTGTAAACAAATAAAATATTCATTCTATACAGAATCTAAGAAAGATGATAATGAATTGTAATAATTAGAATCACTGAACTCCGAGGCACGTAATTTTGCCTCAATAGACATCTCGTTTCTCAATGTGTCATTATTCAAAAGATTCTCAATGTGTTTAGCCAAATCCATCTTCATATTCTCGCCCCTCTGCACAACAATTCCACACTTTTCATTGATAACTTCATGCATACCGCCAGAATCCGAAATAATTACTGGTAAACCGGAAGCTAAGGCTTCAACAACAGTTAAAGCAAAAGCCTCGGCGGCCAAAGAAGGAAAAACAGCTAAATCAGAAATTTTATAAATATCATGAATTTCCGAGTTATCAATATATCCAGTAAAAACAACCTTATCTCCAACTTCTTTACTTTTATTTTCTAAACTCTTGATAAATTTTGTTTTGCCACTAGATGCAAAACCAGAACTACCCACTATCAATAATTTAAAATTCCATTTGTGAGAATTTTCGAGGAACACATCTAAAAGCAAATGGATTCCTTTTGATTCCTGCAATCGGCCACAAAAAACCAATACTTTTTCACTTTCAGTTATACCATATCTTTCTCTTAACTTTAACAATTTCATTGGCTCATGGTTGCTTCTAAACCTCTCCACATTTATACCATTGTAAACAAAATCAACCTTACATTCCTTTGGCGCGATTGCTTTCACGCGATTTTTTATATAATCGCTCACACCTACTACAAAATCCACTCCATTTAAAATTTGTTCCGAAAAATTCGCTCTGTCCGGATTTAAATAATCATTATGGAGATGAATCCCCAATGGCTTGTTTGTTAACTTTCGAATAATAGGCAAATAATAAGGATTATTTATCACCAAAATTAAATCGGAGCCGTTAATCAAGTCATTATGTTTTGCTACCTCCGAAATAAATTGATTTTTAATATTAAACTTATTGAGCTTGTTCAAGATATACCTAAAAAGCCTTGCTAATTTATAATAAAAGGTTTCCGAATGAATAAACACAAATTCTGCATTTTGGTATCTTTCAGCCAAGAAATATGATTTATCGTCTAATATAGAAAAAACCAATAATTTATAACGATTAGCTTTTTCATTGTATTCAATAAAAGTTTCTAATAATTTCTCTGCTGCTCCACCTTTTGCCGCTGGAACTGGCAGAGTCCCATTTGTTACAATCGCTATCCTCTTCAATGCACAGTACAATTCATAAGAAAAATCTCCGATATAAATAAGAGAAAATACCAATCAGGGAACCCTTCAAAGTGCTCCCACTGCGGTAAGTAGAATTTAATTCAATACGGTATTTATTATCACTAAATTCATTGAATCTCTGTATGAATACATTAAATTTTACTCGGAATACAAAATTTTTCCATACATTGCCACTAATCGCTTTCACTGTCCAGGAACCCGGAACATTTTCTCGGTACATCCCCATACAGCGATTAAAATAAAATACTTTTCCATTTGACATTAAATAAAACATAAGAGGAATATCACCCACTGGAGTATTAAATACCCAATCTGGAGTATTCGAGAAATAAGAGGATCTAAATACATAAGATAATGTAGGGGTGATTTTCCCTCTGGCTTTAATAATTTGTTTTTCGTCTAAAATCAAATCTTCATTGAAATATTCAATTTGTTTGACTTCATTTGATCTACAATCTAATATTTCCACATTATGACAGGTAATCGACACTTCTTCATTAGCCTCTAAGAAACTAACCTGCGTGAGTAACTTCAAAGGGTCTGTCCAATAATCATCCCCTTCGCAAAGTGCTATATATTTTGACTTTGCCTGATTCAGGCACCAAAAAAAATTTTTTTGCGCTCCTAAATTCACTTCATGTCTATAATATTTGATCCATTTTGATTTAGGATGCTTTTCAATTATTTCTTTTACTATACGACCTGTATTATCGGGAGAACAATCATCAGCAATTATTAACTCCAATTCAAAATCACATTTTTGATTCAACACACTTTCAATCGCCTTCTTTATATAATTCTCATGCCCATAGGTGATCATAAGCACCGATATCTTTGTCTCTATGTAATTCATTATAATGAGAAAAAATATTCACTATTTCGATTATCTCTCATACTAATAATTACCATACCATTCTCCACATTAATTTGATCATTTTCCAACAATATCCAAATTTTTTCAAGCATAGGCAATTGCAATTTTAAGACATCATCGTAATCCAAAAAAGCACTTCTTCTCAATACACTCTGCAAAATCACTGGTCCAGTATCTATTCCATTATCAACAAAATGAGCAGTATTCCCTAAAATTTGTACACTAGTAGATAAAGCCTGATCTATTGCATTTAATCCAGGAAAAGAAGGCAAAATGGAGGGGTGAAAATTGATTATTTTATTTTGATATTTTTGTAAAACAATGGGTTTAATGATTAAACCACCGAAACAAAATAAATAATCAATTTTAAAGAACTGTAGTTTTTCTAGCAACAAATTAGAGAAATGGTGACTCAATTGACTACCTCTTAAATTTTCCTTGTTTTCGAGAACAAATAATTTCTTTCCAAATAACTTAGTTAATTGATTTATTACCTCAAAATTACTACCATCATAAAAAACCAAGTCCACCTCAAAACATAACGTACTTCTGGTCTTGAAAAAATCCAAGACTCTTCCAGCCTTACCCGAACAATAAAAACCATACTTGTAATTCACTAGATTAGTTCATATTGATCCAACATCCTATTCACTTCGTCCTTGCTGTTAAACATCAACACATCAATAATACTTAACCACGGCACAAATTCAGCTCCAAATTGTTTATAGATTGTCATACTGGGTTGAAGAAAATTTAAAACAATTCCATGATTACTAAAATCAATTCTATTGTATAAACTTATACCTCCATTAGGATTAATATAACTTTGAGCACCTAAGCGATTGCAAATATGAATTACTCTATCCTGCCCTCTCAAATTCTTATTAACATCATCTATTTTAGAAGAAATAACTATTTCTGAATCAATGCTTAAATACTCATTAATTACATTTATGGAGTTCAGGATATATCCAAACAAATTGGACTCATCAAACAGAAAACACTTATTCAGTAACGTTAAAGTTTCATCGTAAAACGGGGCTTTTTTGTAAGAAGACTCAATTTGTCTCAAAGTTTTCTTATTGGCTTCTAAAAAATTTGAAGACAACCTTCTTTCGTTAATATCCAAATAATCAGAATCTTTTGAAATCGGTATTGTAAATAAGGCAAAACTATCATTTTGTAGAAATCTATTTCTATTTATCCAACCCTTTTTTGTATATTCAATATCATCATATAGTACGAATCTATCCACAATTTTCATCAGTTGAAAATACCCAATATACGGCAAAAAATAAGGTTGCATTATTGCTACTTTCATAGACTAATTATTCTGAACTCTCAACAACAAATTACAAATTAAATCAACTTCCGCGAATGTCAAGTCGTAATATAATGGCAAACATAAAACACGTTTAGCCATCTCATCCGTGACTTTAAAATCCTGTGATTTTAAATACGGCAAAGTATTTGCCAAGGAAGGAAAAAAGTAACGTCGAGTGAAAATCTCTTTACTATCTAAAAATGATTTGATCTTCAACAATAATTCTTCGCTTTCAAATACCACTGGATAATACGCAAAGTTTTGTTCTGCATTTTTATGCCATTCTAATCGAAATCCTTTTAATGATTTTAATTTCTCATTATACCGCTGTGTAAGTTCATGTCTCTTTCTCAGTATTAAATCAATATAATTCAAATTCACCAAACCCATTGCTGCATGAAATTCAGAATTTTTTCCATTGATTCCAAGACCATCAAAAGAATCAAAACCTGAAATTCCAAAATTACGTATTGACGCCAGTCTCTTCAGTAAATCAGCATTTTCAGTTATTACCAAACCTCCTTCAACCGAATGATAGAGTTTAGTTGCATGCAAAGAACAAGTACATATATCTCCATATTCAAAAATTGATTTACCTTTAACTTTTACCCCAAAAGCATGAGCTCCATCATATATTACCTTTAGATTGTATTTGGTAGCTATTTTTTCAATAGCCATTACATCACAGGGATTTCCATAAACATGAGTAGCCAAAATAGCTTCTGTTTTGTCAGTAATAGCATCTTCTATTTTATTAGGATCCATATTGAGACTTTTTGGATCTATATCTACAAAAACAGGAATACACCCTTCCCACACAATACTGGAGGTCGTCGCAACAAAAGAAAACGGCGTTGTTATTATCTCACCTCTAATAGCCAACGCCTTTATCGCCATTTGCAGAGCAACAGTTCCATTGGTAACATACAGCAAATTACTTACCTCTAAATAGTCACTAAGTCTCTTTTCCAATTCACATGCCAAAGGGCCCATATTGGTAAGCCATTGAATTCCCCAAATACCATCGACTAATTTATTGTACTCTTCTTGAGGAGGTAAAAATGGTTTTGTAATTGGTATCATTGATTCTTAATTAAATATTTCAATTGATTAAATAAATTCATTTTAAATAAATAAACAAAAAATCCAAAAAGCAACATCCCTAGCCCCCCACAAAGTATTAATCTGCTAATATCAAAAAATAAATAATCAACTAGAAATTGATCTAAACCATGGATTATCACGCCGATTAATACACCGATCAGTATTAATGGAAATAAATCTTTAATTTGTTCCCAAGCTGAATAATCAATGAATTTTCCACTATAATAAGTATTTATAAAAAAAGAAATCACAGAACTTAGAACATTGCCGTAGACTAAACCATAAATGCCGAAATTGAATGAAATAACAATTACAAATACTGCCAAAACCTTTTTTATCACTTCTAGTTTCAAAAACAAATCACTCCTACCCTTAAGATTTAGGATTTGCAAATTATATGCATGGATAGGATAAAGAAGACCGTTAAAACATAGAATTTGAAAATATGGTACCGCTGGCAACCATTTTTCAGTAAATAGGAAACAAAATAGAGGTTCAGCGAGAACAGCCATCATAAACAAAATTGGTACCATTATTAAAATTATCATCTGCATAATTGTTTTGTATGCATACTTTAATCTCACATTATCATTTTGCATAGATGAAAATAAAGGAAAAGTCACTTTGTTAATTATACTACTTATTGTATTTACCGGAAACATTTGAAAACTCTCGGCACGGTTATAATAACCTACTTGAGCAGGTAAAAAAAACTTACCAATGATTATTGAGTAACCATTTACGAAAACAACATCAAGTATTCCTGAAAGCATCAGCTTAACCCCATAGTTGAAATGATACTTGAACTTTTTGAAATTGAAAAGCCACATTGGTTTCCACTTAGAGTAATGCCACAAAAATATAGATGTGAATACTGATTGAATAATATTATTCCAAACCAAACTCCAAACTCCGTATCCATTATAAGCCAATGCTACACCGAAAATCCCACCTAAAACAATAGCAGGAATAGACACAACAGTCTGCGTCCTGAAATCCATGATTTTTGTTAGCCGCGTTATTTGTATAGTAGAAAATGAGTTAATCACAAATGTTATACTGTACACACGTATAATTAATGTCAACAAATTTTGATCAAAAAAATCAGCGATCAACGGAGCAACAATAAAAATCAACCAATAAATAAATATACTGCCAATTAGATTAAAATAAAAGACAGTAGAAAAATCTTCTTCATCCGAATTTTCCGTTCGGATTAAAGAATAGCTAAGTCCTCCATTAATTAGTACATTGCCAATACCAATGAAAATAGTTATCATCGCAATCAAACCAAATTCTTTTGGTAATAATATTCTTGCCAATACTATGGAAACTACAAAACTTATAATTTGAGTGCCAAACGTATGTAAAGAGGACCAAAATATTCCCGACAACGCTTGTTTTTTTAATGACATTTGAACTACCGATTTAAAATATTCAATATATAAAAATATACCATCATTTAAACGTACGCGAAATTAAATTTAGTTTTATAGTCAAATTTTTCAAAAAACATTGTCCGATTACCTAATAATAGTTTATCTATTCTGTTCTACTTCTAAATAAATCTTCCTTAAAGACCTTTACAAAAACTGGTTTTTCAAGGATAGCACTGGTTTTTCAATGAACTTATAACTCAATATAGATATTATCAATGTGAATAATAGTGTAAATGAATATAACATACAGTTGTCAACAAATCCAGATCCATCGAATAATGGATTTATTGAAATTACAACATTAATTGCTATTATTATTCCCAGTACATGATACATGTAAAGTCCATATGATATTCTACCTAAATATCGAAGACAAATATTTTCTAAAATAATATTATTTTCTGTTTTTACTACCCAAAATATCAAACCAGCAAAAACAATTGCTGTCACTGGAAAATAAAGCCCATACAGAATTGTTATTTTTTTCAAAATAATCATTGTACTTAAAAATAACAGAAGTATTTTTATAGGCAGAATTAAATTGATATTGGGCTTGGTGAAATGTAAAATTGCCAAAATGCCGCCAATTGCCATATTGTCAAATCTTGAATACAAAAAGATATGATTTAATAATTCTACAAAAGGCAAATTCCAACCAAATTTATTATTTAAATATATTCCCGACCTCAATATATAAGTCCCCAAAACAATTATAAACATTACAATTACTAGCTGTTTTATAAGCCTAACCTTACTTAATAATATCGGCCAAAGGAGATAAAATTGCTCTTCTACACCAATAGACCAAGATTGAAAAGCTATTGGATTTTCAATGTTACTAAAATTAGGCATTAAAAATAAATTATATAAGAAACCACTCCAATAATTAACATCAACTACATTTTTAGGAAAGCGTAAATTTGAAAAGTCGATTAATTGCAACAAGCCAAACCCACAAACAAACAATAAATAATAGACCGGCCAGATTCTCAGTATCCTTTTTAAATAAAAACTTTTAATACTAATATCACCCGTCATTTCCCTTTCACATAATAACAGGTATGTAATTAAAAATCCTGAAAGTACGAAAAAAAGCGTGACTGCATCACTTCCTAAATGCAAATAAAAACCACCGCCATTATCAAAACAATTATTGAAATTTAATAATTTTTTAATTAATTCGACATGACCTAAAATCACTAGTATTGCCGCGATTGCCCGAAGTCCATCAAGTCCTTTGAAATAAACTCTATTCATTAGAGAAAAAATTAGTATTTCGACCTTGGTGCCAAGTACAGTTCGAAATGAAACTCAAATTCTTCGCAATGTTGGTATTAAAAGTATTTATATTTTATAAATGACATAGTTAATATGACTATGTCACTATGCTAATTGCATGGTCCACCAGCGACGCAAGAGCATTGTAATTATTCCTAGAATACCGAATAAAAACGCACCGGAAACTGCAATCATTATTTTGGAAGTTTTCTGTTTTTTCAAAGGAAACCTGGGTTGATCAATCAATTGAATCAAGGGTTGTTCTTTGGCCATTAAAGCGCGACTCAATTCCAAGTTCTTCAGTAATTCACCGTACATGGTAGAAAGCACTTGAATCTCTAACTGTTTCTTGGCCTGGGGCACCTTTGCCACGCCACGCACCAAAAATTGGTTGCCATCTACCTCCGAAGCCACCCCATACATGGCCCGACCCAAGGCCTGTTTAACACTGTCTACCTTGTGCTCCATCATCATTACATTCTTGCGCATCTGCCGGGTTTTGGTCTCCACATAAAATTCGGTTACATTCTGTGTTAACACCTGGGTGAAATGCTTGGCAAACCACTCATCCTGTCCTTGAAACGTTACCGAAACAATGGCCAACTTCTTGTCTACCTTGGAAACCGTCAAATGCTCCTTGGCCAAATCCGCGCATACTTTCCCCAAGAAGGAATCCTGTGCCAATGAAAACTGCTCCGGATCTACCTGGTCTGCCGTAAAGGTTACCGCCACGGGGTCTGTGGGTTTTCTGGGTTTTGGGTTTTTGGGTTTGTGAAAATCAATGTACTGGTTGATCAGCAACTTCTGCTTGCGACTGCTATCTACCGTCGTAAGCAAGGTCTTCTCTATCAACAAACGGCTTTTCATCAGCTCCAACAAGTTATCGCCGCTAAAAGCCCCGCCCGAGCTACCCCCCATATCAACCCCGAACTGAGAAGCAATGGAACCCAAACCGCCCACCTTATCTCCCCCCTCTGCCAACGCAAAGGTGAGTTTGGCGGTGTACTCGGGTTTCTGATACTTGGCGTAGAAAAAACCACCCAAGCCGCCCAGCAAGGCCAACAATAGCAGCTTTACCCACTGGGTTTTTAAATATCGATACGTCTCCCCAATTTTTTGGATTAACTCCTTTAAAGAAATTTCGTCGGTTTCTGGTGATTGCATCTTCATCTTATTTGTTGATCAAAGCCCACAAAGTGGCCAACCCCGTCAACTTCACCGTAATGTCTTGAATTACCTTGTTCCAATCAGTAGGTATTTTATTCACCCGGTCTTTTAATGCGGCCTTGGTTTTTTTCTGTTTGGACATCACATATACCGCGCTGCCCTTTTTTACTTTGGGCGATACCCTGAACAGGTAATAATTCACTGTTCTCCGCACACGGCCATTTGCCTCTACCACATAGGTCTTGGAACGCCAAGCATCGGCGGTATAGCCATTGCCAAACGTACGTATATAGTAGCCCGCCCGCTTGCCTGAAACAAAGGGTGAATTCATGACCGTATAATCAGTCAATGTGTCCAAATTTATCAAATTCTCAATGTATTGAATGCCGGTGCCGTAAATACTGATATAATCAATCACCTTGGGCACCGAAATCACATCGCCTTCTTTCAAAGTGTAGTTGTACATGGAACCACGTCGTTTGAGGGCCCTTTTTAAGTCAAACACCAAAAACCCACCCGGCAAATTGGGTCGGTCAAATCGGGCGCCTTCTTCAAAAGCATAAGGGGTGAGACCCCCCGCCAATTTCACCGCATCTTGTACCGTGAATCCCTTGTCTTGAATTACATAGGTTCCGGGGTATTTGAATTCACCTTTCAACTGCACCACTTTTTGCAATTCAAAGTTGGGAATTCTCCGCACAGACACAATGTCAAAGGGCATCAACCCCGTTTTCAGCACTTCCTCGTTTTCAGTAATGTCCTTGGGTATGGTGAGTTCAATCAAATTCGATTGATACGCATCGCCCGGTTTGTAGTTGGGAGAAAAGATGTTGGAGCGGGCAATTTCTATTTTTGTGAGTTCGGCTGAGATCTTCAATCCGCCAGACAACACCAACACATCACCCAAGGTCAACCCTTCCTTGTAGGGCAAGCTGCGGGGGTTTTTTACTTCACCATTCACGCTCACAGCAAACGTATCCACGAAACTGGCTTCGGTATACAACAGCAACGCATCGTTTTTGTACAAAGGAATGTTTCCCGGGTCACTGGGGTTGGCCATCAACGTTTCAATGTTTAGGGGAATGTACCTGCGGGTTTCGTCTTTTTCGGTTCTCACCACATAAGCGCGTTTGAGCAAGGTCTGCTCACGCAGTCCGCCCGCTTTTTGAATGAGGTCAGCCACCCTGTATCCTGGCAACAACGCATACGTGCCTGGGAAATAGACGGGGCCTTTGATTTCTACCTGGTTTTCTACATCGTCATTGACTTGTCCGAGCGTTACCATATCGCCATCTTGCAAAGCAAAATCTTGCTTCAGGGTTAACAAGCTGTCGAAGTTTACTGGTATCAGCAGTCGGTTTTTGCCTACATAGCGCTGCACACGCATGTTGGCCAACAAGGCATTGGCTTGGGCACCACCCGCAAAACGCAACAGGGTGGTCAATTGTTCTTGGGGCAACAGTTCGTAGGTAA
>JACCDQ010572291.1_pt1 | contig 20227 bp, 30 predicted proteins | sample 7446031 | NCBI WGS metagenome assembly JACCDQ01 (sample SAMN15323442, study PRJNA562643) | freshwater metagenome | isolation source: river surface water | place: USA:Blue River Watershed | collected 2017-08-17
ATTGGGATGGCAACCAAAAGACCAATTAAAAGAATATTTAAATGAAATTAAGTTACGCAATAACGGCTTGTAATGAAGTCGAAGAAACCATTCGTTTGGTTAATCAGTTATTAAACTATAAAGAAGAGAATTCTGAAATAGTAGTTTTATTAGATACACCAAAAGCTCCTACCGAATTGGTAGAGTATTTGGAGTTACAAGCAAACGCAGACCATATTACACTTATTGAATCGGAATTTGATAACGATTTTGCACAATGGAAAAATCTATTAAATTCACAATGTAAAGGTGAGTGGATATTCCAATTAGATGCTGATGAATATCTTACGCCGGATTTAATTGTAAATATGGAAGCATTATTGGAAGCAAATAGTGATAAAGACCTTATCTTAGTTCCTCGTATAAATACAGTAGAAGGATTGACCGAATCCCATATTCAAAAATGGAGATGGAACGTAAATGAAAAAGGATGGGTAAATTTTCCCGATGTTCAGACTCGTATCTACAAAAATAAACCAGAGCAAATTGGATGGAGTGGAAAAGTGCATGAAAGAATCGGCGGCTTCGAAAACTATACACATTTTCCATTAGAAGAAATCTATTGTATTAAGCATCCAAAAACAATAGAAAGACAAGAAAAACAAAATAATTATTACGATACTTTATAATGGTTCACATATATTATCACATATATGCAATTGATGGAGTTGAATCCATAATAGATGAACAATTAAATCTAATTAAAAAATATTTCAATTTTCCATATAAATTGAATGTTGGAATTTCAATAGCAGATGAAAATACTTCAATAGTAAAAATATTAGATATGATAGATATATCAAATCTAAGAGATGTTAGAGCTAAAGGGCATGAATTTGTAACATTGGATTTGATAGAAAATGATATGGAAAAATTTGGAGATTCGGATTATATTTTGTATCTTCATACGAAAGGAGCATCTAAACAAAATGACCCAAAATATCAGAATATAATAACTTGGAGACATGTTATGAATTATTTTAATATAGAGAAAGTAAAGGATGTATTTAAATTATTTGAAAGAACTGATTTTAATACATATGGGATACTTTATTATGGATATTTTTATTCAGGCAATTTTTGGTGGATGAAAAGTGAATACGCTAAAAGTATTGACTTAACAAATGTTAAGAAAAACAGATTTAATGCAGAAATAAAATTCATTCAATCTGGCAAAAATTGGAAACCATATTCTCCATATAATATGGATGGTGTGGATAATTATTCTATAAATTTTAAAAGAGAAGAATATGCAAAATAAGATAACATTCATATACGATTATAGAGATGGTGAGGTTTGGTCAACCCCAATGGCTTTGGTAAACGAATTCAAAGAAAGAGGTTGGGAAACTCAAATAATTAAAACTAATGATACCGACTTAAAGAATTGGGTAGATTCCAAACCACAAACTGATATTGTATTGTTTATGGATTGGGGCAGATTCGATTCACAATACCTTAATAAAGATTTAATTCCTGCATTTTGGATACAAGAGAGTGGGGATGACCCACAAAACTTTGAAAGAAACTATCCAAAAGCAAATCGTTTCCATTATACAATAACTCCCGATAAACAATCGGCAATTGAATATAGAAATAGAGGTATAAACGCAGAGTGGGTAAATCACTTTGCAGATACCAAAGTTCAGTTTCCAATGAATTTAGAACCACAATATGTGGCTGTAACCACTAGAGGATTTGGTAATTCGGAATTTTTAGATTATCTTACGAATTGGGCAGAGGGCGCAGTTGGTAATCGCAACGGATTAGGACCAAAGGAACATACTGAATTTTTGAATAGTGGTATGATGGTTATTCAGAATAGTAGATGGAAAGAAATCACTCGTAGAATATTCGAAGGAATGGCTTGCGGTAAGATGGTTCTAACTGATAACTTAGCATCTGAAACCGGATTGAGAGATATGTTTATAGATGGTGAAGATATTGTGTATTATGATGATATGTTTGATTGTATAGAGAAGATGAACTATTACAATGAGCATGAAGAGGAGAGGGAAAGAATAGCACATAATGGAATGATGAAAGTATTACATAATTACACACAAATTCAGGTAGTAGATAAATTAATAGAAAGATGGAAAAATTTTCAGTAGTAATTCCGACACTTTGGAAATCAAATCGAATAGGTAAATTGCTATTTGATTTAATAAAATGCGAATTTGTTGATGAAATTGTATTGATAGATAATGGTGGAAAATTCTTTGAATATTTTGAAGCATTGGATAAGGTAAAGTTAGTTCAGGTAGAAGAAAATATTTATGTAAATCCCGCTTGGAATTTAGGAATTAAAATTGCTTCAAATGATTCTATTGCATTGGTAAACGATGATATCAATTTCAATCCAAATATATTCGGAATTATAACAAAAGATGTACTTTCAGAATATGGAATAATAGGGCAATCTGAATTTAATTATAAAGGTAATAATACCGATGAACCCGTTTTAGAAAAATGGACTGGAAAAGTTAGAGATTGGGGATGGGGATGTCTTATAATGTTTGATAGAAAAAATTGGATTGAGATACCCGATGATATTAAAATATGGTATGGTGATGATTATATATTCAAATGTAATCCTGCCACAAAATCTACAATGAAAAATTTCAATATAGAAACTGAAATGAGTACAACATCGGATGAACCTATTTGGGATGAAAGAAAAAAAGAAGATTACAACAACTTTATAAAGTATTTACAATAATGAATAAAAAAGAGCAATTTGATTTTAATGCTATAATGTTATTGACTATGTTACAAAAAACTATGTCCAACAAAATAGCATTTAGTGAAATAACGAATTGGCATAAATCTCATCCATATTTGAGATTAAACATATACAACGGAATACAAGTATCGCAAGTTTTAGGTGTATATATGGCTTTAAATCCACATTTTATATCTGAATTTGATAACATAATTGAAATTGGTACATATAATGGTGGTTTAACATCGTGGTTATATGATAATAAAAATCCAAATGCAAAAGTCGTATCATACGATATCGATGGAACTATAAATCATACAAATAGAACCGATATCGATTTCAGAGTAGAAGATTGTTTTGCAGAAAAACCATTTAATGATATCGTATCATACATCCAAAGAACGGGCAAAACTTTAGTAGTGTGTGATGGTGGAGATAAGCCAAAAGAATTTAATACATTTTCGGAATATTTAAAAAGTGGAGATGTTATTATAGCACATGATTATTCGAAAGATGATGAATATTGGAAATTCATTACCGATTATTGGCAATGGCCATATGCATCTGATACCAATTATGATAGTATAAAAGATGCTATTATTAAAAATGGATTAGAACCATATAGAGATAATGAGTTTAATTTTTATTTGTGGACAAGTTATATTAAAAAATAAATTATGAATAAATTACCAATTAGTGTAGGTATATTAGCTTGGCACAGTGGGCAAGTATTAGTAGATACTCTAACCACATATTATGAAAATGGGTTGTTTGATATAGTAAATGATACTACAATATTGTTTCAGGAGTTTAATGAGCAAGACTATCAAATAGCAAAACATTTTGGATTGGATTTTATTGGATTGACCCAAAATATTGGAATAGGTAAAGCATTTATTAAATTAACCGAAAATGCTGAAACTGATAATGTATTAGTTTTAGAACATGATTGGAATTTAATTGAAAATAAAGAAACTACATATGAAAGATTGCAATCGGGATTAGAAATGTTGGGTGGTAGTGTAAGTGTAGTTAGATATAGACATAGAAAGAATCCAGGTTTTCCACATTTTTCATTTAGATATATGGGGCAAGAACTCACCTATTATGATGATGAAATTGGAGCACAATCACCTCATCTTTTAGATTCGATACATTGGTGTGAAGCGGATAAAGAATTTTCAGAATATATTGGAAAATTTGGTGAATACTTTTTAACAAATTCTAGATATGGAAATTGGACTAATAACCCTTGCTTATACAAAAAACAATTTTATTTAGATACCGTTAATCAGTTCGCAGGAGATGGAATCGCATTAGAAGGAAACATTGGCAAATGGTGGGTTCAACAAAATTATGGAGTTGCACATGGTGAAGGTTTGTTTATGCATAACGATTGGCAAAAATACGGAAAATACAAAAATCTATAAATTATGAATATACAAGAATGGGAAGGTTGGTTATCTCCACAAATAAAAGGTAATGTTGATTTAGTTGTTTCATATCTAAACGAAGGAGATGTATTTGTAGATGTGGGAGCAAATACCGGATTGTTTACCAAAATGGTATTGGATGGCGTTGGTAATGATTTTTTATCAAACGCAATATTATTTGAACCAGTTCCATATTTGTTTGATGAATGTAAAAACAAATTTGGTAATATTGATAATATAATAATTAATGAATTGGCATTGGGTGATGAAAAATGCGAAACTACAATTTTAGCATCTAATCAAAATTTGGGGTACAATAAGATATATAAAGAGGGTATGGAAATACACTCACATGAAAAATATACTATAAAATGCACAACATTTTCAGATTGGATATTTGAAAATAAAATTGAAAAAATTAATTTCATAAAAGTAGATGCTGAAGGCCACGATGTTAATGTAATTCGTGGTATGTTTGAATGGATGCGTACTACAAATCAAAGACCATATATACTATTTGAAGTGAATTGGTATAAAGATGCCGAACAACAGCTAATAAAAGATTTAGAAAATATTTTTAATTATAGTTCTATCGATTGCGGTAGAGATATACTACTAATTCCATAGTATGAAAGATTTGGTTATATCGGCAATAGCAAACTATTTGCCAGAAAAGATTAAAATATATGTTGAATCCTTAAATCATTGTGGATTTAATGGCGATAAGGTAATGATATGTTATAACCTACCAAAAGAAACTGTTGATTATTTAACAGCGATGGGATGGGAATGTTATGGTGCAGAATTGCAAGGGCATCCTCATATGAAACGATTGATTGATATGTGGTGGTTTTTACAAAATGATGAAAGAGAATGGAATCATATAATTACAACAGATGTTAGAGATATTGTTTGGCAATTGAATCCAACGGAATGGTTGTCACAAAATCTAAAATCGGAAATCATAGTAGCATCGGAATGTATTAAAAATGAAGATGAACCTTGGGCACACAAAAACATTCACGAAGGTTATGGGCCTATATTTTGGGAATGGGTTAAACCACATACTATTGGAAATGTTGGTGTAATTGCTGGTAAAGGAAAATCGGTAAAAGATTTATTGATGATAAATTGGTTAGTATCGCAAGCAGGGGATGTTAGACACTTTACAGACCAAAGTTCATTAAATCTGATTATAAACAATAGTTTAATTAAAGATAAAATTGAAGTCAATTCCGATTTTGCATTACAAGTTGATACATTGACAAAAGATGCAAGATTTGAAAAGAAAACATATTCAATTGAAAACGGAATTGTTATGAATGGAAAAATTCCATATGTTTTGGTTCATCAATATGATAGAAACGAAGAATTAAATAATTTAATAGAAAATAAATACAAATGAAAAAAATAGTTATTACATCATTCGTAATGCCACATGAGTTGGATGATTTGGAAAGAGTATTGGTTGATTTGAATAAAGCATCTAAATTTGTAGATGGAAACAATTATGAATTCTATATTTCATTTTCAGTTTCTGATTATTTATTTGATTGGGAAAATTCAAAAGTTGATAAACAATTTTTTATTGATAGATTCAATTCATTAAAACCATTAACCAATTGGGCTGCTAAATCAACATTCCAAATGAGAGATGAAATTATGGGAGCATTTCAAACAAAAAGATATGCACATAAAGAATGTATTGATGCAACTCATTTTATTTGGTTAGATACCGATATTTGTTTTGATGATAAAATTCTTTATTATATGGAAGCAAGTATAGATAGAGTTAGAGAAACTGATAATATTGACAAATATTTTATCACACCTGAAATTGTAAAATATTGGGATACTACTTGGGATTGCTTAGTTAATTCAAATTATTTAGATAAACCATTGGATTATTGTAAAACAAACAATCCATTTGCAGAAAGTGGAGAAGTTGGTGATGTTGAATTAGAAACAGTTATAGCTAATATCCCATCTCAACCAAAGACGAAATTTGGCGCTGGATGGTTTACGCTTCTTTCAAAACCTTTATTGGATAGAATACCATTACCGGAATCAATGGGAGCATATGGGCCAGATGATACTTTTTTAATGTGGGGAATTGAAAAGTTAAATGCAAATGGAGAAAACATTTATCAGTTTAAATTAAAAAATTATATTGTTTGTGAAAACTATATTTATAGAAATAGAAAGCATTATGATTCTATTCTAAAAAGAATCGATAGAAAAGAAGAATTTAAACAAATCGCTTATTCTAATTTTCAAACAGAATTAAACAATATAAAATGACACCATTAGAAGCCAAAGAACATTTACACAAAAAAGGATATTGTAGTTTTAATATAGCTGATTTAAGTTCAGAATTATTTGATATTGTAAATCAATATAAGTGTGATACTACATCATCTCAAAGAGAAAATATGACTTTTCTTAGGGGCGACTTTTCAACCACTTCCGGTGAAGTTGGTATAAATACAAATTTTAAAACATTTGAAGAATCTAATAAGATAAAAGAAGAAAAACTTTCTTTATTAAAAAAGGAAGATATTACTCAAATATGGCTATATGGATACCCAAAAGAAGGTAAAGATTCATTAAGAAAATTATATATAGAACTTACTAAATACTTTTATGATATAGATGATAATGTTGATTTAAATTTGGATATTAGTATATCGTTATATAATAAAGGATGTTTTTTAGATGACCATATAGATGGTAAAAGTCCTGTTAAAAATTACGCATCAATGTTAGTATATCTTAATAAAGATTGGAAAGAAGAAGATGGTGGTAATTTAATTTTAAGAGGCGATGATAATATTGATTATAAAGTAGTTCCAGAATTTGGAACAGTAGCTATAATTGATTTACAAAATTTTGACATTTATCATCAAGTAGAGCAAGTTATAAATGATGTAGAACGATATACTATAATTTGTTTTCCATTTGATAAAAAAAATTTAGTAAAAAATGACTAAAGAAGAAATAAAATACAAATTAAGGAAGGAGGGTTATTGCTATTTTCATATTTCAGAATTTGATGAAAAATATGAAGATGGATTTAAAAGACATATGATTGGTGAAGATGATTCTCAATATAAAAGATTAATGTCTGGTGTTAGATTGGATGTAACTAATAGAGAATTACTCAATGATATGATTATATCGGATATGTATGATGAAAATGGTAATGCTAAAATGTACAAAGCAGAATCATTTGAAGAAGGAGAACGTATAAAAGAATATATAAGAAACACCCATTTAAAAGAAGATATATTTCAGATTTGGCATTGGAATTCTGGTGATATTAATATGAGTATTGAAAACTATTATAAATGGTATTTCGATAAAATGGCAAGATATTTTTATGATTTGCAAGAATCTCAAAAATTGAAATTCAATTCTCAATTCACAATGTATAGTAATAGATGTTTTTTACAAAACCATAGAGATGGAAAAGTAGATGGTAGATTGTGTGTTATTCTAATTTATCTTAACGAAGAATATGATGAAGAGAATGGTGGTGTGTTGGTATTAAATGGCGTAGAAAAAGTTTTACCTAAAATTGGAAATGTAGCAATTTTAGATTTAGGAGAATTTGATATAGAACATCAAGTTACCGAAGTAGTTGGAAATAAAAATAGATATTGCGTACTTTCGTTTATAAGTTTAAAGAATGAAGAATAAGTTATACATTTATGGAGATTCGTTTTCTACAAATTATTCAACAGATGGTTCTAATGTTGATAAAGAATTTTCCTGGCCATATCTTTTAAGAGATAAATTGGAATTAGAAATATTTGACCAAGGACATGCTGGTATATCCAATCAAGGATTACTTCAAATGATTTATAGAAACTTTAATCCATCCGATGCTCATACTGTAATAATTGGATTGACATTTTTTAATAGAACTTATGATTTCTATAAAAATGGAGGAGTTGATATATTGCATAATACAAAAGAGCAATTATTGGAAAAGGGTATATTTGATTATGAGATAGATTTTTACACTAAAAGATTGGAAGATGAGGATGGTTATAAACGATATATTCAGCAATTATTAGAGCAATATTTGTTTGTATTTAAAGTGATGAAACAATCAAATATAAATTTTAAATTTTGGTGTTTAGATTCAGTAGAAGGAGTTCATGCATTTGATGTTATGAAGCATCAATATAAAGAGCATTTTATACCAAACCCAAATGGTGGCGATGCGTGGTTTAAATCTTATATAGATAAAAAAACCGAATGGTGGCAGAAAAATAGTGATAGACACTTCTCAAAATTTGGACATTCTGAATTTTTTCAATATTTATATGGGTATATACAAAAAGATTTAATATGAAATTTGAAGTAACGCATCCTAAGATTTGGAAAAAATTGGCAGAAAAAGAAATGCCAATGAAAAACAAAATCCAAATCTACGAAAAATTAGGCGGAGCATATCGTTTAGGAAAGAACGAAGGTGAGCAGGTTTTTAATAAAATGACCGAATTACTTAGAAGTAGAATCAATGAAGGGGATGAATCATCTCCAGAAGAAACAATTAAAGGACTGACAGAAATGACAATGGGTCAGCTTGAGAGAATCGCTGACTATGCAAATATGATTTCACAAAGAATGTCAGAAGGACAGCAATTAGATTCTTGGATGTATTCTCAAATCACATTAGCAGTAGACCAATTGAATTCTGTTCACGATGCTATGGATGGCGATGATGGTAAAATTGAACCTCCTAAAAAATAAAATTTAATGGAAAACATATATTCAGTATTAATTACGGCAATTACCGTATTAGGTGGTACAACCGCTTTTCGTTTTTATGAAAAGAGAGCAATGCGTAAAGAGAGAGATGATGAGTTCATCAGACACGATTGTAAAGACCGTATCGCAAAATTAGAAGCATTATTGGCTCAATCATCTAAAGAAAAAGATGAAATGAGAGAAATGATTTTGGATTTAACAAAGCAAGTAGCAGCATTGACTGTTAAAGTTGAATATCTTACAAAAGAAAACGAAGAACTTTCTAAAAAAGCTAAACCAAAGAAGCAAGTTTTAAATGGTTAGAAATAGATTCACAAAAGGAATGTATAACGGATTTGAAGTTGAGTTTGGAAAAGTATATTCCAACCCAATGTTATCTGCGTTTATCCCAATGAATGAAGCTAAATCTGAAAAACTAAGAGTATTTGATTTCGATGATACTTTAGTTCAAACAAACTCACATATTTACATCAAACATAATGATGGTAAAGAATCAAAACTAACTCCAGGGGAATACGCGGTGTATGAACCAAAAGATGGTGATAAATTTGATTTTTCTGATTTCGAAAAAGTAAAGCAACCACAAGAAATTAAGGGTGTTACGAGATTACTTAAAAACATCGTAAGAGTGGGTGGTTCAGAAATTGTCATATTAACCGCTAGAGCAGCATATAAACCAATTAAAAAATATCTATCGGATATTGGATTGGATAACATATATGTAGTTGCATTAGCTGATGCAAACCCACAAAAGAAAGCGGAATGGATTGAAGATAAAATAAAAAAAGGTGTTAAGGATGTATTTTTTATAGATGATTCTCATAAAAATATACAAGCAGTAAAGGCACTATCTAAAAAATATCCAAATATAACATTGAAAGTTAGACATGTTCAGCACGATGTTCCAGCGATGCCAAAGCAAGATAAAGTAAAAGGTGGTAAAAAAGAAAAAGACTTTATAAAACCGAAATCTATGGCTAATAATAATATGAAACTAAAAAATCTTTTACCAAAAACGGATTTAGATAAAAAAGTTAAAAACCCAGATACCGGTAAAATGATTAAAATAAAAACGGCATTGGGATACGAAAAAGATACAAAAGCATATAAAGCAGCACAATTCGCATTAAAAAAGAAATAGTTATGATTTACCTTTTCACAGGTCAGCCGGGGAGTGGAAAAACTACATTGGCTAAGAAGTTACAATATTGGTTACAAACTGAAAAACGTAATTGGAGAAAATCCGTATTTCATATCGATGGTGACCAATTAAGAGAATTATTCCCAAACAAAGATTATTCAAAAGAGGGTAGAGAAAAAAATATCCAAAAAGCATTTGATATAGCTAAGTACCTACATAGTAACGGTAACGATGTTGTAATTAGCTTAGTTTCTCCATATAGAGAAATGAGAGAACAACTTAAATCGGATTGTAAGGTGCAAGAAATTTATTGCCACACTAAAAAAATTAGAGGTAGAGAAGATTTCTTTGCATTGGATTACGAAAGGCCTATCGAATTCTATGTTGATTTAGATACATCGGCATCTCCAGATGATACTTTTACAAAATTAATATCCTTAATTGTATAGAAATATTATTTTTTGATATTTATAATATATCAAAATAATGTTATGGAAATAGAAAATAATGGTGATGGATTCTTTCCGAATCTAAAGCAAAGTATTACAAAAAGAGGATTGGGTGCAAAACCAATCTTAGAATCACAAATAAAAGCTGCTCAACAAAACTCAAATTCCGCAATGGAAGCGGCTAGAGTATTGGGTATATCTTACAACACCTATAAAAAATACGCAAAACTATATGGTATTTTTGAAGATTTAAAAAATCCAAATGGAGTTGGTATAAAAAAATCATTTGGAAGAAGAAAACAAAAATATCCTGCGGAAGAATTATTAGAAGGAATGCATAATCACATTCCACTTTGGAAGTATAAAAACAAAATCTTTCAAAGTGGATTAGTGCCAGAGATATGTAGTTGTTGTGGTTATTCTGAAAAAAGAATTACAGATAATAAAGCTCCAATTATTTTGGACTTTTTAGATGGTAATATAGATAATAGACATATTGATAATGTTAGAGCATTGTGTTATAATTGCTATTTCTTATTAGCAGGAGATAACCGAATCAAAATCAAAAAAATCCCATTAAGATATCACTTAGATGAAGAAGAAAATATACAGGAGTAAAGTTCCATTTAGAATCTCTTTTGGTGGCGGTGGTACTGATATGCCGGAATATACTAAAACTCACATCGGTGCAGTAATCAACACAACTATTCGTTTATTTACACATACATCCTTACAATTAAGAGATGATACGAAAGTTACGTTTAAATGGGTAAATAAGGATGAATTTGAGGAGCATGATTTCAGTAATGAGTTAGATTGTTCATATGGATTAAAGCTCTTTAAAGCAACTCATAATCACATTTGCAAAAGATTTAAGATAGAACCCATTGGATATGATATAGTTACAAATCAGGATGTACCTACGGGTAGTGGATTAGGAACTTCATCTACATTAATTGTTTCTCTTATTGGGGTTTATATGGAATTGTTTAATTTACCATTGGGAGAATATGATATAGCTGAAATGGCAATTCAAATCGAAAGAGTTGAACTAAAAGAAAATGGTGGTAAGCAAGACCAATACGCCGCAGCATTTGGTGGATTTAATTATATGGAATTCAGAGGAAACGATGTAATTGTAAATCCCATTAGAATTAGAGATAGAGTGCAAGATGAAATTGAAAATAATATAGTTTTATATTTTACAAACTTTACTCGAAATAGTTCAGATGTATTGGAAGAGCAAGTTAAAAAGATGAAAGATAATAATACAACATCTTTACTATCATTACATGCATTGGTGGAGCAAGCTAAACTTATCAAAGATTGTTTAATACGAGGTAACATCGATGAATTGGGTGAAATATTAGATTATGGATTTCAACAAAAGAAATTATTAGCCAAAGGAATCAGTACACCTGAAATCGAATTACTATATGAAACCGCATTAAAAGCCGGAGCAACTGGTGGTAAGATAAGCGGAGCGGGTGGTGGAGGATTTATGTTCTTCTATTGCCCAAATAATACCAAATATGATGTTATTAAAGCATTGGATGAATTAGAAATGGGATATCACCAACCATTTACTTGGAATAAATTTGGTATGAGGACTTGGCAAATTGGATAATTTTACTTATATTTGTAACTATGATTACAGTAACAGAATCAGCAGCTAAAAAATTAAACTCACTTATAGAAGAAAGTGGTTTTACAACGCCATACGTTAGAGTATCAGTAAAAGGTGGTGGATGTAGTGGATTATCATATGACCTTTCATTTGATACCGAAAAGCATACATCCGATACTTTAGCAGAAGATAAGGGAGTGAAAATATTAGTAGATAATAAATCATTACTATACCTATTCGGAACTCAATTAGAGTTTTCTGATGGGCTGAATGGTAAAGGATTTCAATTTATAAATCCCAATGCATCTCGGACTTGTGGGTGTGGGGAATCATTTGCAGTTTAATATTAAGAAATTGTTATGAATAAAAAAGTAACTAAAGAAAACAATAGTAAAACGGAAAAACCAAGAAAATTTCAATACATATTCGAAGATGAAGAATGTACATCCATTTGGAAGTACGATTTGGACAAACAACCAAATGGGCCCATTTCGGTTGAGAACAAATACACAGCGAAATATCTAAAGGATATGGAGTTGAAAAGGAGAAGAGGAAGATAATTTGGTAATTACAAAAAAACTTCCTATATTTGTATAATTAAAAATAAAATTTATGGCTAGTAAGAAAGACGAGATTTTTCAAAAAATGAAACAATTGTGGGAAACATTCGAAACAGAACACACTAAGACAACAAAAGTATCTCAAAAGAATGCTCGAACGGCGATTGGCGACTTGAAAAAGTTGGTAACGGATTATAGACAGGCTTCAGTTGAGGAAACGAAAAAGTAAACCCAATGGGGTGCACGAAAGTGTACCCCTTTTTATTTTAACAATTAATAATTTTATTCACAAAACAAAAAACAGTATGAAAAAAGCGATTTTATCGTTGATTCTTATGACATTTGGATTAGTAGGATTTGGACAGGTTACCACATCTTCTATTTCAGGCGTAGTAAAGAATCAAAAAAACGAAGTGCTCGTTGGTGCAACAATTCAGGCGACGCACGTACCAACAGGTACTAAGTACACATCAGCTACGAACAAAAATGGTTCGTATGTATTGCCAGCAGTGAGAGTTGGTGGTCCTTATACTATCCAAGCAACTTTTGTTGGGTATGGTAAGGATGAAGTGTCGGATGTTAACACACAATTGGGTGTTACATCAAATGTTAACTTCTTTTTAATGGATGAATCAATTTCATTAAAAGAGGTGGTAGTAACGGCTGGTAAAAACAATGTTTTCTCAAAAGAAAAAACAGGTGCAGCACAACAATTCGGAAGAAGAGAATTAACAACAGTTCCAATCACAGGAGCAAGAACTATCGATGGTATTACAAAATACAATCCATTCGGTAATGGTAACTCATTTGGAGCACAAGATTCTCGTTTGAACAACTTCACAATCGATGGTTCACAATTTAACAACAACTTCGGTTTGGGTTCTTCAGCACAAGCGGGTGGTAGAACGGGAGCATCAGCAATCTCTTTAGATGCGATTGAGCAACTTCAGGTTAATATTGCACCTTTTGATATTCGTCAGAGTGGGTTTACTGGCGCAGGTATCAATGCAGTAACACGAAGTGGTACAAACGAAATTGAAGGTTCTGCATACCAAACACAAAGAAATAATAGTTCTACTTATGTTGGTGATAATGCAAGAGGAACAACCGTAACTGCATCTAAATTTGATGAAAAAGTACAAGGTTTCCGTTTAGGTGCACCAATCATTAAGAACAAATTGTTCATCTTTGGTAACTACGAACAAATTGAAAGAACTGAACCAGGCACAACTTGGATTTCAGATGGTTCACCACTTACAGGTACACAAATCAGTAGAGTTAAGTACAACGATATGAAAACTCTTTCTGATTTTATGAAAGATAAGTTTGGATATGTAACAGGTCCTTGGGAAGGATATTCTAATACAAACGCTTCTAAGAAATTTTTGATTAGAACCGATTGGAACATTAACGATAAGAATAAATTAACTGCTCGTTATGTTCATCACAATTCTGAAGCAGAGATTAACATTTCAAATTCACAATCAGCAGGAGCAGGTAATAGAACAACTCAATTCAACGCAATGAGTTTCCAAAATAGTGGTTACACTATTCAGGATAATACTCGTTCAGCGGTATTGGAATTGAACTCAACTTTATCTAAATCTTTATTCAATAACTTAATCGTTTCTTACGATAAACAAATTGAGAATAGAGGTTATATGAGCCAAATGTTCCCAACTATTGATATTAGAGAGGGTGCAGCAACTTACACTTCAGTAGGGTTTGACCCATTCACTCCATCGAATAAATTAGATTATTCTACATTCAATATTACTAACAACTTAACTAAGTATTTGGATAAACATACTTTGGTAGGTGGTTTTAATTATCAAATGTATCAATCTAATAACTTATTCTTCCCTGCATCTAATGGAGTTTATATCTTCAATAGTTTAAATGATTTTTATAATGCAGCTAATCAATCATTGGCAAATGGTGGTAGACCATCTACATTAGTTCCAGCTCGTTTCCAATTCCGTTATTCGGCATTGCCAGGCGCAGCTGAACCAATGCAAACTTTGAAATCTAATAGATTGGATTTGTATTTGCAAGATGAATTTGATGCAACTCAAAACCTTAAATTGACTTTTGGTTTAAGAGCTAACGTTATTGATTTCGAACAAACTGCATTAGAAAATCCGGCTGTAACGGCTATGACTTTCGCAGGTGGAGAGAAATTTAACACAGGCGTTTTACCTAAAACACAATTACTATTCGAACCTCGTTTTGGATTTAACTATGATGTGAAAGGCGAGAAGAAAACACAAATTAGAGGTGGTACAGGTGTATTCACAGGCCGACCTCCATATGTGTTTATCTCAAACCAAGTGGGTAACAATGGTGTGTTGACAGGATTTATTGATGTGAGTGGTGCAGCAGCAACTAATTATGGTTTTACTGCAAACCCTAATCAATATTTCATTCCTTCAACTCCAACTTTACCATCTACATTTGATTTGGCATTTACTGACCCTAATTACAAATTCCCACAAGTTTGGAAAAATAATTTAGCAGTAGACCAAAAGTTACCTTGGTTAGGATTAATAGCAAGTGTTGAATTACTTTATAACAAAACACTTAACGCTGTTCATTACTACAACGCAAACTTAGATGCACCAGTTGGTACATTGGGTGGTGTTGATAATAGACCTCGCTACGCTGGTACTGATGCCGGAGTAAGAGTAAATGATAACGTTTCAATGGGAGCAGTTCTTACCAATAGAGATGGTGCTTATAACAAATCAGCTACATTCAAATTAGAAAAGCCAGTATCTAAAGGACTTTGGGGATATGTTGCATATACTGCAGCAGATGCACAAGATTTTATGGATGCAGGTTCAATCGCTAGTGGTAGTTGGCAATCGGCATTATCGGTTAATGGTAATAACGACTTACAATTGGCAACATCATCATTTGTTGTTAAAAATCGTATCGTAGGTTTATTAGGATATAGAATTGATTATGGTAAGAAATATGGTGGAGCAACTACAATCACTTTAGGTTATGTAGGTTCTCAAAACAATCCATTCTCTTACATCGTAGCAGGTGACCTTAATGGTGATAGAGTAAATAATAACGATTTAGTATTCGTTCCAAACAAAGGTTCTGATATTCGTTTCGCACCGCTTACAATAGGTACAGGAGCAACCGCAGTAACTTATACTGAAGCTCAACAACAAGCAGCATTTGATGCATACATTTCACAAGACCCTTACTTATCAACTCGTAGAGGTCAATATGCTGAAAGAAACGCATTAGACCTTCCTTGGTTACATAGATTCGATTTATCAGTAGCACAAGATGTATTTGTTAAGATTGCAGGAAAGAGAAACGCTTTCCAAATCAGAGCAGATATTCTTAACTTCGGTAATATGTTAAATAATGCATGGGGTGTTTCTCAAAGAGCAACTAACTCACAATTGTTGAACTTTGTAAGTAGAGATGCTAACAACGTTCCAACATATAGATTGGCTACTCAAAGAGATGCTAGTGGAACTTATTTGATTAAAGATACTTATCAATATAATTCATCAGTATTTGATGTATGGAGTGCACAATTGGGTATTCGTTATACATTTGGTAGATAATAATATTATAAGACTAAACTTAAATGGGGGAAGAGATTCCTCCATTTTTGTTTGGTAATTTGAAAAAATAGTCGTATATTTGAAACAATAAACAAAATAATTAATTTAAACAAACAAAGTTATGGCAAAGTATTATTCAGTATTAGTCGCAGTAGAAGTAGAAGATGCGAAAGGTAAAGTAAAAAAGAACAAAGAAAACTATTTAGTAGATGCGTTATCAGTAACAGAAGCAGAAGCTAAATTAGTTAAGAAGTTCGTAGCCGAAGGTGTAAACTTAGAATACGAAGTAGTAAAGGTATCTGAAACTAAAATCTTAGAAGTATTCTAATATGGAGAAAGAACTCAAAGAACAAAAAGAATTAGTCCTTAAAAGAGTTCCGCCAGGAGATAGATGGATATTTGCCGATGGTAGTCAAAAAGGCATTTATCCATCTCTTACTGATGCTTTAGAAGGTTGGTTTCAAATCAATGGAGATACCAACTTTTATATTGAAGCACGAAAAGGAACAGTCGAAATAATTAAGCAAGAAGAGGTAGAAGTACCTGTAAAACGTTTCTCACTATATGGCGAAGATTAAAACATTAGTAATCGCTTCAGGATATTTTAACCCAATTCATAAAGGACATATAGAATACCTCAATCGTTCAAAATCGATTGGGGATTTTCTATTTGTAATTGTTAATAGCGATTCACAAAGAGCTATGAAAGGTTCTAAAGAATTTATGAAAGAAGATGAAAGATTGCTTGTGGTTAGTAATTTAAAATCGGTTGATGAAGCTATGATATCTATTGATGAAAATAGTAGATTGGTAGAAAAATCAGTTGAATTTATATACAACCAAATTGGTTCTAAATTTGATAAAATTATATTTAGTAATGGTGGTGACCAAACCGAACATACTATTGGCGAAAAACAAATTTGTGAAAAGTTGGGAATCGAAATGGTATTTGGATTGGGTGATAAAATACAATCATCTTCTTGGTTATTAAAAAAATAATATATGAGTTTCATTATTGGTAAAAGTTGCGTTGGATGCTTAGATATGGCATGTATAAATGTATGCCCAGTTGATTGTATAAACGGACCTATTTATACCGATAAAAGGGGTGAGGAAGTTCACTCAATGTCAGAGGAAGAAAAATCAACTAAGCAAGTTTACATAGACCCATCAATGTGTATATTGTGTGGAGCGTGTGTGCCTGAATGCCCTGTTGATGCAATTTATAGAGATGAAGATGAAGCCATATCTATGAACGATGAAGAATCGGTTCATAAAAATTATGAATTTTATGGATTAAAGTTTAACTAAAATTTTTTATATTTATATTTACTTAAAACGTTCACTAAAACAAAAAAACAATGAGTACACTTTTATTAGTAGTAGTTGTATTAGCTGTAGCTGGTGGAATTACTTACTTCCTAATGAAAAAGGGAAAAATTCAAGACGCAAACAACAACAACATTCCTGATGCAATTGAGAAACCAATTGAGGAAGTTAAAGAAGTTGTTAAGAAAACAACAGCAAAGGCTAAAAAGGTAGCTAAAGTTGTTGAAGAAGTTGCAAAAGAAGTTAAGGTTAAAAAGCCAGCAACTAAGAAAGCAACTAAGAAGTAATCAATCAATCAAATCAGAGAATAACTAAATTTTTACATGGCAAAAGCAAAATCTGCGGGTAATTCGCAAAAGGTTTCTTTCGGTAAAAAAACAACCGGTAAGGCAAAAAAAGGTTACGGTCCTAAAGAACAAAAACCAAAAAGATATAGAGGACAAGGTAGATAAGATGATAAAGTTAAAATCACTATTAACGGAGGAAGATGTTGTAAAGAACAAAAAAACGGGCAACGTTTATGTGGTTAAAACTTTTGACCCATCGAAACACGACAAACCTACTCCTGCTGAAGTGGATAAAGCTAAGGCAGCTAATAATGGACAACTCCCAAAGGGAGAACCTCAACCAAAGCAAACGCCACAAAATACTGCACCAACAAAGAAGGGACAGAAATTAGGTGGTAGTGATTTTAAATCACCGGCTGAAAAAAGTAATGGTATTCCTAAGTTAAAGGATTTAATGCCAAATGCCGATTTCTCCAATAAACCATTATCGCAAGTATCACCAATAGAAAGACAGCAAATTTCAACTGTTGTTGATAAGTTGGCTGAATTAGGTAAACAGGCAAAAGAGAAGGGTGAAAAAGCACCTAACTTTAATTTGTGTAAAGTTTCCATTCCAGGTACTAACTTATATTGTGATGGTAATAAAGGAATTGAAAGAGCAGATATGCCTCAATTCAAAGGAACACCACAACCTGGTTCACCGGCGGATAAACTTCCAAAGGATGAAAACGGAGAAGCTGATACCGAAGAATTCTTCAAACAAATGTTGAATAAGCAAGGTATTAAAGTTTCAGAACCGGCAGTAGTTCCACCAGACCGTTTAAAAGCAACACAAAGTGAGCTTGTAGGAGTTAAAGTTGCAGGAATGAGTAAAGTATTAGATGACCCTAATCACCCTGCATACGGAAAGATAACTGCTCCAATATATGTATCTAACGATGGATATGTATTAGATGGACATCATAGATGGGCAGCAGTTGTTGCACATAACGCAGCAAATCCTAATAAGCAAATTCCAATGAATGTTAGAGTTATCGATGAACCAATTGAACCATTGGTAAAACGTTCAAATGATTTTGCAGAAAAAATGGGTATTAGAGCTAAAGCAGCTGATACAGGTGCTGCAGGAGGACCACAACCAATTACAAAATAATTATGTACCCAGTTAGAGGATATCAGAAACCAGAAGCAACTTTCCACACTATAAGTGAGTGGGAAGCTATTGCTAATGAGTTTCTTAAACTTCAAAAGCAAGGATACGATGTTAGAGGCGGAATCGTTGATGATAATGCCGAATTGGTTACCTTAATTAACAAATACTTCGGATATCAATTGTATGTTGAAACTGAATTATATTCAGACCTTACAAAAAAGAATGTATTAGATTTCATTGAAGATTTTATAAACCATAGAGTTTGGGGATTGACTGATGAGTTCGCAGAATACATTGTTAATATAGAAAACGATAAGATAGCATTTTTCCAAAGTAGAGGTGCAATCGAACCTTATATCTTATTGGATAAACAATTCACCGAAGATACATATGGTGATACTAATATGGAGGTTGTAACTATGCATTGGACTTCGCCGGAAGGAATGAAGAACTTAGTAGATAGTTTACAATCGGGTTACACTTATGCGTTATCAACTTTTACTGTGCAAGAAAAGGAGTTTTTTAGACCTGAAAGCAATGTTTTGGTAAAACTAAAAGGTAGGTTGGTAGCCGCTTTTCAATCAGATGTGAAATCTTTCGCAACTGATAAAGGAAATAGAGCAGCTAACTTATTTAGATTCTCTTATCCTGATAATGAGAACAATCTTTGTAGAAATTGGAATGAATGTAAAGAAAATAAAACTTCTTTATGGAACGAAATGATAATCAAACCAATATCTATACTTGATTATAAAATAGTAACCAAATATTAAATTCAGAGAACTATGCTACTTAGAAAAGGTGACAACAACGAACAAGTAAAATTATTACAACAAAAATTAGGAATAGACCCAATTGGTAACTTTGGTCCTAAAACCGAAGAAGCTGTAAAAGCATTCCAAACAAAGCACGGATTAACTCCGGATGGTATTGTAGGAGATGGGACTTGGGCTAAAATTATGAACGAAGGTTCAGCAGCTCCGGCGCCAGCAGCACCACAACCAACTGCTCCCGTAGCATCGGTTGGTGGATTAAAATTAGATAAATTAAAAGGACACATTCCTGATGGTGTAATCGCTATGATTCCTGATACGGCAGCTAAATTCCAAATCAAC
>JACCDQ011228727.1_pt1 | contig 20223 bp, 16 predicted proteins | sample 7446031 | NCBI WGS metagenome assembly JACCDQ01 (sample SAMN15323442, study PRJNA562643) | freshwater metagenome | isolation source: river surface water | place: USA:Blue River Watershed | collected 2017-08-17
AGCGGCGCCGGCAGCACGGCCAGGCCGATGGCGGGCAGCAGCAGCGGCTCGGGAGAAAGGCACAGATGGACATGGTCCGGCACCACACCCAGCCGGCGAGCGCGGGTCCAGACGCTTTCGGCCAGTGCAGCATCGTGGTTGCCGGGTATCAGCACCCACGGACCGGCCCAGGCCGCCATCGCGTTGAAGAGCCGGCGCACGGTGCGTTCGGAGACGTTCTGCGCGTCGAACACGTCGCCGGCAACCAGCACGGCATCGACCGACTCGCTCGCCGCCAGCGCGGCCAGGCGTTCGACGCAGGCGATGCGGGCATCGGCCAGCGGCATCGCGTTCTCGGGCGGCAGGCTGGCGTAGAGCCGGCCGATCTGCCAATCGGCGGTGTGCAGGAAACGGGGCATGGGCTGGGGGATCGGTTTGGTCGACCTTCGGGAGGTCGAGGATCAGGCGGTAAAGGATCAGGCCGTCGGGGATCAGGCCGGATCGGCGTCGCGCAGCGCCCGCCGCAGGGCCGCCGGATCGAGCCGGGCGGTGCGTGCGGGGCCGAGTTCGAGCACGCCCTCGCGCCGCATCGCGCTGACCAGCCGGCTGGCGGTCTCCACGGTCATGTCCAGCATCGCGCCGATTTCCTCGCGGCGCGGCAGCCAGATCACGCCTTGCGCATCGGCGTTGTCGGCCAGCCGTTGCAGCAGGGCCAGCAGGCGGCGCCGGGCCGGGCCGGTCGACAGCTCGGTGACCCAGGACTCGGCCGCGTCCAGCGCAGATTGCCAGCGCATCATCAGCTCGCGCGGAAGGCGGCCGGGGCCGCGCGCGAGATCTTCGATCAGGGTGTGCGGGATGCGGCAGAGCTGCACGGGGGTGCAGGCGATGGCCTCGTCGGCATAGGGGCGCTGCAGCAGCGACTCCTGCCCGATCAGGTCGCCGCGCCCGGCCAGCCGCACGATGCGGCGGTCGCCGCGTTCGGTGTGGCGCTCGAAGCGCACCAGGCCGGCGCGGATGGTGTAGGCCGCCTCGCCCGGCGCGCCGCGGCCGTACAGCACCTCGTCGGCGGCCAGTTCCAGGCTGGCGATGTGGGTGTGGATGCCGTCCAGCGCCGCGTCGTCCAGCGCGCCGAACAGCGCCTCGCTGCGGACCTCGCAACGGGCACAGGCCTGGGCCTGCGGATGGCGGTGGTCCTGGCGGTAGATCGGGATGACGGACATGGGGACTGCGGGGACTGCTGTGGAACAGGTCGGCTGGGCGCGGCGGCCGGCCAATATATCCGCAGCGAACGATGCCCCCGTTGCAGCGCCCCTCTTGCCGTCAGCGCCCGAGGTCCGCCTCAGCCCGCGAAGGCGAAGTCGACCTCCGGCTTCAGGCCGCTGACGATGCGCGCGATGCTCTTGCCCGACCCGCAGGAATGGGTCCAGCCCAGCGTGCCGTGACCGGTGTTGAGGAACAGGTTGGCCAGCCGCGTGCGGCCGATCAGCGGCAGGTTGCTCGGCGTGGCCGGACGCAGGCCGGTCCAGAACTGCGCCCGCGTGGTATCGCCGGCGCCGGGGAACAGTTGTTCAACGCGGCGCACGATCGCCTCGCAACGCACCCGGTTGAGGTCGCGGTCATAGCCGTTGAGCTCGGCCGTGCCGGCAATGCGCAGGCGATCGCCCAGGCGCGAGAACACCAGCTTGAACTCGTCATCGGTCAGCGAGACCTGGTGGGCCATCGACGCGTCCTTGACGGGCATCGTCACCGAGTAGCCCTTGGCCGGATAGATCGGCAGCGAGATGCCCAGCGGCTGCGCGATCTGCGGCGACAGGCTGCCCATCGCCAGCACATAGGCATCGGCGCGGATCTGCTGGAAGCGGCCCTCGCCGTCGGTGGCCTCGACATGGTCGATCGCCCCGCCGACCTCGCGCAGCGCGGTGACGGTGTGGCTCATCAGGAAGCGCACGCCGTCCTGCTCGCAGCGGCGCACCAGCTCGCGGGCGAACTGGTTGGCGTCGCCGGACTCGTCCTCGGCGGTGTAGGTCGCGCCTGCCAGCTGCGGCCGGATGTGGCGCAGCGCCGGCTCCAGCCGCACGGCCTCGTCGGCCGAGATCACGCGCCGATCACAACCCAGCTCGCGCATCTGCGCGGCCGGCGCCTCGGCGGCATCGAACTCCTTCTGGCTCGTATAGAAGTGCAGGATGCCTTGCGTGCGCTCGTCATAGGCGATGCCCCGATCGCGGCGCAGTTGCTGCAGCGTGTCGCGGCTGTAGGTGCCCAGGCGCACGATCTGCTCGATGTTGTGGCGCGTGCGTGCCGGCGTGCATTCGCGCAGGAAGCGCAGGCCCCACATCCACTGCCGCAGGTCGGCGCGGATGCGAAACAGCAGCGGCGCGTCCTCCTGGCCCAGCCAGCGCAGCACCTTCAGCGGCGCGCCGGGGTTGGCCCAGGGTTCGGCATGGCTGACCGAGATCTGCCCGCCATTGGCGAAGCTGGTCTCCGCGGCCGGCGTGGCCTGGCGATCGATGACGGTGACCTCATGTCCCTGCTGACGCAGGTAGTAGGCCGAGGTGACGCCGAGCAGGCCGGCTCCGAGGACGACGACGTTCATGGCTTGAGACTCCAGGGGCAGCAAACACACGCCCATCGCCCGGCCCATCCGGGTCACGTGGTCGACGCGCGAGTTGCCGCTCCCCCTGTCCTCGGTACCTGAGAGATTCGGCGCGGGATCGGGTCCCGGGCCTTGCTCCTTCGGTGCTTCACGGGCGTGAAGTCTCTCCAGACGGCGATGGTGGTGTGCAGTACGGGACCTGAGCGTTCATGGGAGATTGCGCCTTCGGTGGCTGCGCACGGATGCGCAGCGCTCTCCTGCGGGTCTGTCACCCAGGGGTGACCGATGCAATGTAGGACCTCCTGATTCGCACGTCCAATGCATCGAAAACAGGTCATCGATGCCTTGGATGAATGGATCAGGCCGTCGAGTCACCTGCCACCAAGCCGGCGCGGGCCGCCTCGATCGCCGCGATGTCGATGCAGCCCATCTCCATCATGGCCACGAAGGCCCGCTTGGCAGCCGCACGATCCGGGTCCATCAGCGCTTGGCTCAACACACGCGGCGTGATCTGCCAGGACAGTCCCCAGCGGTCCTTGCACCAGCCACAGGCGCTGGCCTCGCCGCCGTTGTCGATGATGGCGCGCCACAGCCGGTCGGTCTCGGCCTGGTCGTCGGTCGCCACCTGGAAGGAAAAGGCCATGGTGTGCGGCACGCCCGGCCCGCCATTCATGCCCAGACAGGGGATGCCCAGCACGGTGAAGCGCACGGTGAGCACGTCGCCCTCCCGGCCGGAAGGGTAGTCCGCTGGCGCCCTCAGGATCTCGCCGACGGCGCTGTCAGCGAACGTCGCGGCATAGAACTGCGCGGCTTCCAGCGCCTGGCCATCAAACCAGAGACACAGGGTGTTGGCGGGGATCATCGGCGCTCTCCAGGCGAACGATGCCGGTGCGGCATCGAAGGCGGAATCTACGCCGTCTACGACGAAGAAGGGCTCAGGCGCCCCAGAGCGTCGAACAACTCTCCAGCACGCGACACGTGTTGGACGGATCCAGGCCAAGCAGCAACACGATCCAGGCCGCAGCGGCCAGGAATGGCCCGAATGGCATCGCGCGGTCCAGGCCACCTTCCCTGTGCCTCAGGGACACGACCACACCGAACACCGCGCTGGCCGCAAAGGCCAGCAGGAAGATCCAGGCGACCGCCATCCAACCCAGCCAAGCACCCAGAGCGGCCAGCAGCTTGAAATCTCCGTAGCCCATGGCCTCCTTGCCGGTGAGGAGCTTGAACACCCAGAAGACCGACCACAACGAGACATATCCCGCCACGGCGCCGAGCACGGCATCGGACAGGCTCACGAACACACCGGACAGGTTGACGAGCAGTCCGATCCAGAGCAAAGGCAGGGTCATGACATCCGGCAGCAGGTGCTCCCGCGCATCGATCCAGGACAGCCCCACCAAAGCCCAGACCAACCCGATGGCCCACATGGTCTGCCACGCCACACCGAGTCTCCAGGCGGTCACCAGCGAAACAACCGCCGCCAAGGCCTCGACACAGGGGTAAAGCGCGGGAATCCGAATCCCGCAACTCCGGCACCGGCCCTTGAGCAGCACGAGCTGGCTCAACAGGGGAATGTTCTCCCACCAAGCCAGAACATGGCCGCAGGCCGGGCAATGTGAACGCGGCCGAACCAGCGAAAGAGGCGCGGGAAGCTCTTTCCATTGCGCCACCATCATGATCGGCAAACGATGCACCAGCATCCCGAGAAAGCTGCCAACGCACAAGCCCAAGATCACGGAGCCCGTCAGCAACAAAACCCCCATCAGATCCTGGTCAAGATACAGAAAATGATTCATGTCCCTGAACTGCACCGCAACCGTACGCCCAGAAATTCTTCAACCATGACGCGAAGCCGCCAGCCGTAGCGCTGCATTGATGTCGAGTTTCCCGCGCCCCCAGGTGAAACTGGCGCCCTCAAAGTCCGGGACGCCATCGTTGTCCATGTCACGATTTGCGGAATCAAGCAAAAGACTGGCAATCTGGCCTGAACTCAGATTCGGATACCTTTGCCTCAGCAAAGCCGCCGCCCCGGCCACCCGAGGCGCGGCAAAGGAAGTACCAACAGCCCAATTGGTGCCGGTGCTGGGAAACGTGTTGGAATCACCTGAAGCCCAGAGAAAACGATCCTTGAGATAACCCGGAAAATTCGAGTAAGTCGCAGTGCGTTGTTCACTACCCGAACCGGCCAAGGCACCCACGATGATGGTCGAATCCTTCGTGGTGTCCTGTGTGGCCATGGCCACCGCCAGCAGACTGCAGCCCACCAGGTTCTCCTTGTTGCAGGAAAAACCACTGTTGCCCGCCGCCACCGTGATGACAGTGTTGATCGCCGCATTGACCGGATACGTTGCCAAGGCGTCATCCAGGATCTTCTGCCGGGTATCGCCTGATGGCTGGATCTCTGACCCGAGGCTCAGATTGACGACGCCGATCCGTTGATCGGCATCCTCAAGGGCATGAATCAAATGACCCAGGATGGTGAATAACTGCAACTTGTTGTCACCAGTCTGACCGAGCACAACTGGATACCGCTGCATCGATGCGCCAGAAGCGACACCGGAGATCGGACTAATTCTCAGCTGAGCCTCAGAAGCCGCACTTTCACCGTAAAAGTCACTCACGCACTGCGCGTTGGTCTTATAAGACGGGACAGAAAGCGCCACGCTCATCAACTGTTCGGGCATTGTCCCGCCCGCGATTTGCTCGACCATTGCCCCATGTGTCCACTTGACGCTCCACTCATGTGGGATCAAGCACGTGGTCGTCGTACTCGAGCTTGCCGATGTCGTCGAGCCTGAACTCGCAGCCTTGGTGACCTTTTGGCGCCGCAGAGACGGGAAACGGTAGACCGCGTCCTTCTGAGTACTGAAGTCGTCGATGATTCCAATCCAGACCGACTTCCCCGTCAAGCCCGTATCAGCGCCCTCATCGGCACTGAACTTCTTTGGACCGAGGTAAACACTCTGAAGGGCCGACAGAAAAGTCTCCGAACCAAACTCCAGACTCGAAAAACTCAGACTTGCATTGGCCACCCCGTCAGATGGCACACTAACTCCAGCCTCGGCGGAACTGCCAGACTCACTCGTCCCGCCACCACAAGCCGTGAGCAAAAGGCTTGAACACATGACGACAAAAAACATCTTCAAACCATGAAGCTTCAGCACAGAGGAACTCCTTGAACACATGAGACACAGCCCCTCTCATCGTTTCTCAACCGACGTATCAAAGACCCGCGCCTGCACGGGCACAACGTAGCGATGAGAATGTGTCAACACCTGCATGTAGCCAGGCTGACGATATTTGAGGACAGTCTCGCCAACACCCGTAAACGTATCCTGAACTTCCCCAAGCAAAGCGAACTCTCGCTTATTGGAGATATGGCCTATGAAGAAATTCTCCGTCTGAGAAAGCAACTCAGAATTCACGGTCGATGGAGACTGCGTCGAATAGACGATGCCAATATGAAACTTCGCGCCTTCCTTGGCAAACCGTGAATAGATATCAGTGACCTGCCCCGGCTTGTTGGCCGGAAAGATCATGTGCGCCTCTTCAAAATACAATTGAACGAATCGATCCTGCAACTGATTCGTCACGAACTTCGCTTCCTGATGCCGAAAGACGGCAACCGAAAGCGTGCGCGAGAAAAACTGCAGCACCACTTGATTCGCACTTCCCAGATCGACAATAACAGTGCGTCCACGGTCGAGGGATTGAATGATGTCGTTGAGAAAATCGGTCGCATCTTCGGAATGGTAAGGAATGCAAGATGCAAGCATGCGAGGCCCGACGCCGAACTCCGGCACGATGAACCGCATGGCGATCTCCTCCTCCTTCTCCATCATCGGAACGCCCCCCTCGACCAAATTCGGGTCATTCTGATAAGAGAGACAGAACCGAGAAAAGATCTCCATCTCCCGCGCCATCTCCTTGAGGTTCCCGGGAGACCGTGGGACAGGTTTCCCCACGATAGACTGATACATCGCCATGCGCAAAGGTTGAGAAAACCGGGGATTGAACAGGTCTCCTCGCTTCCATTGACCACCGGCCACCTTCAACAGGTTTTCCTCGGAATATGAAAACCCAGCCATATAGAGAATGGTCCACAACAACTGTATTCGTCGAAGCAGACGCAAGGAACTGCTACCAGGCGTGTTGTTGGCGACATAGTTCGCAAAGCTGGGAAACTGGAGCTGAAGGAAATAACGCAAGGTCTCGTTGTCGAGCACACCGGAATCGAGCAACTCCGTCATCAGCGCGCCACATTCACTCGTCCGCTCATAGAAGTTGTAGCGTATGTAGCGGCGATGCGAGCTGATCTTGTCGTCCATGTCCCGATGCGCCAAGAAATAGACATCGGTGCGATCCTCGTACGCACTCGCGATCGAACGATTCCCGTCCTGCGGGTTGTCGTTTGCATACTCGCCGTTCACATCGAAGACCAACTGGCCAACATTCTGGGTATTGGCAGTCATCTCCAGCATCCCCTGCATCAACAACTTAACTGCATTGGACTTTCCCAGGCGTGTCTTGCCAAACATCGCCGAACGCTTGCCGCGAATGTCCGGCATGTTGATGAACATCGGTGTGTGATACCCGGAAGACACCATGACTGATTCCGCCTGCCTCAGCAGACCGAACTGGATCTTGAAGCCATCGCCCAACGTGCCATTGACGATGAAATCAAGAAGATCTGCTTGCGGGACGTATGCGAAGTAACTCTGCGCGCCAAGAATTTGACCGACGTCACGGCTGAAATGAACGACCGACGACCGTGTGCGTGCCGAGAACATCCCCAACAATGAAAGACGCAAACACACGTCAGATTGACGAACCTGACATTCACGGAAGCTCTCGTATCCATCGATCCGGCAGACCAGAACTTCCGGAAGCACATCGCCGATGTCGGATGGGCGAACGCCTAGGCCCAACGACCGAAACAGGACCAGAAATCCTCCCACCTTCAGGAAGCTGGCCACTTGCTGATTCAAGGACGCGACATCCAAAGTCAATACCGCCACGTTCTCGTCGATGCGATCGATCGCCGACAGAAAACTTTCGTCTGACTGAAGCGTCTTCTCCACCGCGGAGAGAAATAGAGCACTCACAACATCACCTGGCTTGACCATTCAAGAACCGAACAATCCTGACCAACCGGACATCGGAATTGATCGTCGCCTGAACTGGAGCATCGGTGCCGGACAATGACTTCACCACCAACCAGACCACATCCCGGAAGTTGCCATGAAGTTTCACTTCAACTTCAATTGGGTAATCTCTAGGGACATCCCACAACAACTGATAGCCAGCTTCGGCCGACCACCGCTGCAGCATCCGACGAATCGTTCCATCATTGAACTGAACTGTCCACGTTTTCTCGACCAAGTCCTTCTGTTGGAGCTCCGTGATGTCCTGCGGGCTAGGCAGACGAGACAAATAATCGTCCCATGGCGCGCTTGAAAAAGGTGCGGACTGTATCGCTGGACGCCGAGAATGGTCCCATTCCACACGGACCTCCTCCTTCTCGAGACCAATACTCTGAGCGCAAACCTGAGGCACTGATCCAAGCAGCACAATGATTTCTGCCGAGACCAAGAAAGAGGACTTCATGTACATCATTCAATCTTTCAACGTGGCAAGGGCAATGGCGGCAACGGCGGCAATGGAGCATTTGACGTCGATGCGCCACGCGAACCGCCGGAAGGTACAGGAACCGCAACACCGGAACTAGCCTTGTTGGTCATCAATAGAAGGCATCTTGAGCGCTTTATACCCAATCTCGAACACGACATGAGACGACCAAGACCTTTTTCAGTCGAACCGTCGATCAATTTTTTCTGTGTGTCGTTCAAGGGTGCACGCAACAACAGGACACCATCATGAAAAACGTGCCCATGTGTCCAGGGACCTACCTCGATACGCTCATCATCTGAATAGATTGAAAACGACTGGCCATCAAGCAGCAATTCAGCCTCCAACACTTCGTTGATGCCATAGATGGCACGCAACAAAGGCAATGACTGAGACAGCTGAGACGGAATGGACAAAGGTCCTTCGCTTGGCCTTGCAACCGAACCCCTAGGCTGGGAGACATCAACGGAGGGCGTCACCTTGAAAGAATCCGAGAGATTCTTGTTGAGCTCCTGAAGCTTTGTCTTTTTCGTGGTCTCAACAACATCCGACAAGGATGGAGACTGAGCCATTACGAGTCCAGACGAACCGAATATCAAAATCATCAGGGCCCATGAAGTGCAGCCAGACTTAGAAACTCTTGCCTTTTGCATAATACTTACCAGTCAATTTAAAGGACCATGCCGACCGCATACCCTCTGACTTGATTGGCAAGTCAAGCACCAGACTATCCACATGAACATAGTCTGGAACCACGATGGAATCGATAGTCCAAAGTGGAAGATTCATCGACCAAGTACCCGACATCACAGGCCTGAATATCGGGCCGATGTCCGAGACGCCTGAAGGGAACGGTGCGGGAGGGGAAATCTGGGCCTGGACTTCAATCAGCGAATAATCCTGAAGACGACTGACAAAATCTGACTGAACTTGGGCCATCAATGGCAACGAATCACGATTTAGCCCTTGCGGACCATCAGATTTGCCGAGAACTACAGGATGTCTAGTCTTGAGTTGAATACCTTTGACCTCAGTACTAAAGTAACCGTAGTCGGGCTTCTGTGAAGTGCTTTCAGGGAGGTTTGCATCAAAATCTGCGTAATTACCGAATTGTCGGGTCCAGGTTGCAACGCATTCAGTTACTTGGCAGGCAACGTTACTCAAACTCCAACCACCAACCTCCAAAGGCAGACTCATCAGAACTGCGGACATGGCCTTGAGTCCGGATGTACCCATCGTTTTGATGGACGCCACCGAATTACTGAAGTTTTGCTCATAGACGATGTTTGGATCACTCTCCCGCTGCAAGCGCTCAGCCTCCGCTTTGGCCTGAAAGTATGACCAACCCACCCAAGCCACAACCACCAACAATACTGAACCTGCGGCAAGCGCTCCGTGGACCACGATATTCCGCAGGTCCGGAATCTTCTTGATCCTGGGGTGGCTATTATCCAGAGCCACCAAAGCAGCAGAAAAGTCGAAGAACTCTGCCCCACTAAGAATGTTCGCATCGCCGCAACGGCGAACCTCATTCTTGTGAGGCAAACTCAAATAATTCTGCGCTGCCGCTGTAATTGACGCTGCACTCCCGACCAGATCGAAGCCTGGAACTGGCATCGAATTCTTCAGCGCAACCATCCCATAACGAGTTTCGTCCAGCCCGAAGACAAAAACCTCATCACCTCCCAGCGACACCGTCTCCGACAACAAGAGCGCGGCCGAATACATCGGCCGTTTCTCTGAAACGCTCGCCGGTTGCTTGAAAAAGCCAACCAGATCTACCTCGACGCCGACAACTTGATGTGTGTATCCATCGGCGAGCGCCTGCGCCTGCAGCTTGCGAAGTTCACCGTCGCGTAACAGTTGCCAGTTCAGATCAAAAACAATGAGATCCTGACCGTGCTCCAAAACCGCAGATTTAACCGATTCTTCTATGAACACCGGCTCGGTGCTGCCAAGCTTCACATTCACCTTGTTTGATTGGCCCTTGGAAAACCGAACTTTTTTTAGCCAGGAATCAATCCTACCCACGCCATCCGCTTGTTCTCCAGTCGACACCAGATCTCCGCGGGTTGGATCAACAGATCCAACAGCCGCCTTCTTCTTTCGCCACATCATTTCAGATGTCCGAGATTCGCGGCGTGATCATGATCACGATGGATTGCTTGTTGCCATTCCCGGACTTGCCGGTCACCAACTGCCCGTAAGGTCCATTGGTGTTGGTTCCGGTCCGCGCCTGGTCATAACCCATGACCACCATGGTTTTTCCGGAAGGAATCGCCATGCGCTGGACCATGGTGAAGGTATCGACGTTGGGCAACTGGACACTTTGTTGACTCGCACCGGAGCCCGAGTCAAAGCGCGTCAATTCCTTCAAAGATGAGATTGACACCAAGCACTGCATGAGAACCTGGTTCGACTCCAGGATCATCGGCAGCAGAACGATATTAGTTCCAGTGGTAATCTGACCGGGCGTCAATCCCGACGAAGCAGCGACCGCACCAACCTGGCTACTGCTGACCATCGCTGGCGAGGTCTGCCGCACATACGAGATCGTGTTGTTGACCGAGATGGGCGCGGGCGTCCGATTGGACGTCACGACCACGCCCGAATAGGCGCTGCTGACTTGACCGAAGGTCTGCAATGCCCGAACCAATGCGCTCTTGCCATTGATGCCGGCAAACTCAATGCTGAAGGGGGTTCCGGCAGTCGCAGGAGCCGGTGGTGTGAGATATGTGAAGCTGCCAATGTTCAAATTGCTAACTGCCTGCCAATCGATCCCTGCGGCGTGAGCCTCATTCAGATCCACTGTCACCACCTCAACTTCAAGTGTGATCTGCCGCATCATCAGCTGATTCATCTGGCCAATGTAGGTCTCCAAGAGAGATAGGACTTCATTGCTGTCAGTCACCACCAGATATCCTGCGTTCTTGTCGAGATTCATCTTGCCAGAGCCTGAAAGCAGAGCTTTCACATTGGACTCAAGGCCGGTCCAGAAGTCCGTCTGATTCTCGGTTTCACCGGAAAGACCACCACCGCCGCCACCGCCACCGCCACCACTTCCCCCACTAGAGCCTCCGCCGCCCGAACCACCGCCCACGCTTGAAGACAACTTGAAGGAACCCGGCAAGGTCTTGATGACGAAACTTCGTGTCTGCGTGCGGTAGAAGATCACACGCTGATCTTCATATTTCCAGTTCAGACTTGCCATGGCCGCAAGCTTGTCGAGCAACCCATCAAGGGGGCCTTCATACTGAAGCTCAAAAGTCCGCTGATAGTCAGCGGCATTGATGACCAAAGATCCGAGCTCCGATCCACCCGAAAAGCTCTGTGACGTTCCGCCAGATTGTTGTCCACCCCCTGATGAGAACTGTCCACCACCTGTTGCGCCCGCAGCGCCAGACCCGGGTACAAAACTACCGGCAGGTTTCAACGCATCGGGCGTGAGAATAATGGGGATACCTATCTCGCGGGATATACGCTCGGTCAGTGTTGGCAATGCATGCCGACCTGGAAACTTGAAGACCACCCGCTTGATGTGTCTAGGCAAGGCCGCGTCTCTCGCCAGAGGTACTGAACGCGTACTGATGATCAGTGCGTTGTCTTCTACGACATAGTCGGGCTGCAACTGGTTTTGCCGGAGGACCGACCATGCCTCCTGAGTTCGAGCAAGGTCTTCAGAAAACCTTTTCTCGTAGATTTCAGGATTTTGCACGGCACATCCCGCCAAACCTGCCGTCAGGAGAAATCCATTCAGGAAACGGATGTGGATTTTTCGCATGAACATGGTATATCCGCTTCGATACTTGGCTCGTGATGACCTGAATTAGCGTACGCTCTGAACCTGGGTACGGAGCGCGGCATTCAGTTGCTGCGTCGTCGCCATGAAGCCCAGCATCATTCCGCCTAGGACGAATCCGCAGAACATCAACATGAAACTGTTGATTCGGCCGGCAGATGTTTCGATTGAGACCGCAATTCGATCGATGGAGCCCACGCCAATCTTGACGAATGCCTGAACAGGGTCCTGACGTTCGGAGGCATCCGTGATTCGATCCTCCAACTCGGGACTCAAGACACCCGTTGCAAACGCCTGCCCAAAACCAGCGGAACTGCTACTGGACAGTCGCGTGAGGATCTTGCGTACATGCCATCGCATCCAAGGGTTCGCATATTGCATGGCTTGTTCCAACGCGGATCTCAATGACACACCAGAACGCATCAATGAGGCCAGCGAGACGATCAACAGGGCTCCCGAGTAGTCTCTGTAAAGGCTATAGGGGAGATAACGATCAGCACGCACCCGCCATTGTCCTGTCCAGTTTCCAAGTGAATAGAAGAATGCGCCGAGCAATCCTACAAATGTGACCGCAATGAGGATTCCGTAGCTTCGGATCATCAATGAAACTGCATGCAGTGCCTTGCCTGCGGCTGGCCACTTGTCGACCGTCATGATTTCTTCGAGCACCGGCACTGCGAAGTAGGAAAATCCGGTTGCGATCGCGGACATGAGAATCAGAAGAAACAGAGGGTAGTTCACTGCGCCCCGGATGATTCGTGTCATGCGTTCGGTCTTCTCCACCGTTTCGGACAAGAACCGCAATCCAGATGCCACACTTTCGTCACCACTGATCTGGGCAGCATTGAGCACCATCAGCTCGCTTGGCGGAGCGACTCCACGCATGGCATCGGCCAGAGAGCCCTTCATCGAATTGCGCAGGATCTGGCGATAGAGAAGAGCCAGCGAAGGCTCGCGCTTGCGGGCACGCATCTCATACTTCTTGAGCGTCGAATACAGTGGAATTCTGTCCTCGAGTGCCATAGAGAGATCAAGATACCAATCAGCGCGCCGCTTGCGCAGAGCACTCTTTGCGTTGGCAATCCTTATCCTCTCCAGCAAGTTCAGAATCATGCTCAAGATGCCTTCAAAAGACTCTCAAAACCCATCGGATAACCAAAGGTGTTGATAAAGAAATGAGGATCGATGGTTCCTTGAGAGACCCCATAAAGTGCGTGACCCCAAGCGTCCTTGCCGGTCATATTGGGCTTGTCAAAACCAGCCTGACGCATGTGCATGCGATATCGCCGAGCCTCAAAGTCATGACCCTCGGCAATCAATTGCAAGAGATGTAGATCGGGAGTCACTACTTCAGCTGCGACAGTCATGCCAGCAACGCCCAATCGTGACCCTTCTTCTGCGTGTTGCTCCATGCCTGGTACTCGACATTGGCTGCAACCTTGATCGCTCGCAGAATAGAAGTTCTTCGGATCGAGTTCAAATACACGCTCGAACTCCGCGAGGTCGGAAGCAGACATAACTTCTGTCGTCGGACGCCGACAGGCGGTGCAATTGCGTGGCATCAGGACCTGGTACACCAAGGCCGAAATAAACTCGGGACTGCAGACGGTCGACCGGTCAATACCAATCATCCGGGAACTGAGACGTCCGACGATGCCGAGCGCTGACGTCGCATGTACGGTGGTGAAGATCTTGTGTCCAGTCTCGATGGCGGATTGTGCGATCTCGCCCGAAATGCGGTCTCGGATTTCTCCGAACATGCCAACGTCTGGATCCAGTCGCAAGAACGCCCGCATCGCACCCATGAATGGATTGTTGCCTTCGGTGTCGCTTTGCGAGCGCTGGATTGAGAGGTGAGAGACACCCTTGACGACGTACTCGACCGGGTCCTCAATCGACACAATCTTTCGTCCCCCTGAGCGCACCAGCATGTCCAGCATGGTGTTGAGCGTGGTTGTCTTGCCCGAACCGGTGATGCCGGCGATGAATACCCCTCCCCACGCTGACGCAATTGACAGCTTGAGTTGTTCACATTGGTCGGGCAGATAGCCCAGACGCTCCAGAGAGCGAGGCGCACTGGATTGCGTCAGATGAAGAATGCGCAAGACAGCATCCAACCCACCGACTGTTGGGTGGCTCTGATAGCGCAAAGCGAAAGAACGGCCTTGGTGAGCCAGGGGAATCATGGCGGCCTGAGCCAGGCGCTGGTTGAAGGCTGCATCGGTGCGCGAAAGTTCTTCGGCCAGCACGGTGTAAGCCGCGCCCAAGGCATCGAGCATCAAGGTTCGCGGATATGACTTGTAGTGACGCATCACCCCATGCAAGCGAACCTTCACAGCGGCCAAATCATTTCGAACCTCGATATGGACGTCGCTGGCGCCCACGTCAATCAATTCGCCGATGATGCGCTTAAAGTTTCTGACGGGCTCCGAACCATGAATCAGATCTTCGATCGCATCGTTTTCTGCGCTTTGCTTGGCGTTCCCGCGGTCGCCGTAGATCAATTCCTTCAGCAATTGCTGATCGCAGATGACGGCCGAATCAATCAGAAATCCCTGCTTGATCAGCCGATTCCGAAACTGGAACCACTCCATCGCCCCGGACAATTCGGGTATCGACAACTGCACCACCAGCTGCGGGGCGATTTCGATTGCCAGCATCTGTGGATCTGCCTCTCCGTCAGGCCATTGAGCCGCGATGCCCTTGAAAGCCGGCACATCATCCAAGGAAGACCAGTGTTTCGTGACCACCTGATTCAGTTCCATCAAGGTCTTCGAATGAGCGTCAAGGAACGTGGCTTAGCCGCGCTTGCAGCACCGGCGACACCCGCGCCATCACAGAACTCACCGACCTTGGACAGGTCCAAGCCAGCGTCGGGAGTTTTTTGCAGTACCACGTCAGGTGTCGTCACGTTGATTTCCCCATTAATCAACCCAACGGCCGAAATTTTCGCAGCAACGTCGTAGCTACCGACCATGCCATAAAGCCTGACGTTACGAGCCTTGGCGTTCGCATAAAACATGACAGCCAAGTTCGAGCATACGCTGGGACTTAAACCGGTATATTTGAGCGCGTAACTGCTGTTCGTTCCGTCCAAATTCAACGGCCCGACATGGACACTGCCACCGATTCCATTGACAACCTTGGTAGTGCCATTGATCGATTTATCCAGATACTCCGGCGGAACAGATTTCAAGGCACCCAACCTCAAATCATTGAGTGACGTGAAATCGGCGCTGTTACCCAAGTGATCCTGAATATCGGACAACACTCCCGCAACCCAATCACCCTCACGCCTCAATTGTTCTGCACGCAGATCCGCCAAATTCTTCCTGATGGCCAGAATGGCAACGGAAGCCGCGATCGCAATCGAAATTGACAACTCCAACAAGGATAGCCCTCTCTTGGAATTGGGTCTGAGCCTATACAGTCCGGTCATTGCCTGGTACGCACCAAAGACAAACCGTAGGGCGCAGAACCGCGCTCTGTCACAGTCGCGCAAATACCTATCTTGCCGCCCGTTATCACACTTGTTGCTGGATTGACGACAACAACGTCCGTCCTGGCGGACCGCCCACTCTTGACAAGTGTGTACTGCCTAGGCGGCGTGACACTGCTCACAAGTGGAAATCCGCTCACGATGCCATTGTTGATACTTACGCTCTTCTCCCAGTCCGCAAATGAACTGACGTTTGCTCCGGCCGCACTATCGGGAACAACGGCAACAGCGTCAAACAGGGCGACGGCGTAATCCAGAACAGCCAAGCAGGTATTCCCAGGCAATCGCGCGAAATGCAAACCCCAACCCAGATTTGCGAATCCGTTTGAGGAGAGCACGCCCAAGGTGATTGGTCCTCGATAGACGTGATCCACCCTCGGAGGACTGACTGAGGTATCGACCACCTCATTCGTGAATATACCCAAGTTGACGGCTGTCACAAGATCGAGATTACTGTAAGTGCCGCCAGCACCAAACATGTTCTCAATCGATGACACCAGTTGGGTCATTTGCGATCCAAACATCTCCTCACGGTGTTGAGCCCACGTGCGCGCGCCAATCATCGCAACACCGGAGGAGATCACACCGGCCACAGTTACTGCTATAGCCAGTTCCACAAGCGTGTATCCAACCTGACTGCACCGAGTTGATCTACGCATGCTACACGCCCCGTGGTTCACATCACTTCCAGTTCACGAAGGTCAAGGCGACGGTCGAGAGGTTGGTGCCGCAACCGGTGACGCCCATCGCATTCGCGATATTCACGCTGGTAAGACTGCCATCCAATGCGATCGCACTTGTAGCGGGCACAGTCAGCGCGCCTGTGTTTGACATCGCACTTGGAATGATGGACGCATTGGTTGTCGTAGGCGTGGCCTCTGGTGTCACGATAATGCCGCGAATGCCGCCTCCTGCTGCAGCAGTGACCAAGTCAGCACAAACACTGACAGGCACACCGGCAAAGGTCAGGGTGTATCCCCGGTTGGCACCGTTGGTGGGAAGATTCGGCGCCAAGCCCACAAGGATGGGCCGATTGAACTTGCTGACGACGCCGGTCACCACGTTTGTCGCCGGATCACGGTTAACCTGCATGCCAGTGAACACGCCTGCGGCGCCTGCTGTTGCCAGGTTCAATCCGTTGTAATCCGGCTGATCCGCCCAGATCTTGTCAATCTGCGCCATGGCCCTCGTCAGAAGGGTAATGCTCTCATTGGCCCGGTTCGTCGTCAGAACGGTTTGCACCAGACCGATCGCCGACACCAGCAGCACGCCGGCGATCGCCACAGCGATCGAGAGTTCGACGATGGTGTAACCCCTTTGCGCGGATTGACGTGCCGCTTGCAGAGATGACAGGTTATTGACTCGAATGTTCATGCTTTTCTCCAGTTTGAAGTCAACTTGCAATGACGATCCACCCACGGGCCGACCCTCACTCAGAATCATCGAGGAACTCATGCACCGCTGTTGGCAGGTATCTATTCATGAATACCCCAGGGCGCAACGCCATTGGGCCTCGACGCCGCGAAGTGTCGAAGCGAGGCCAAACAGCAACAATCACACCTTTGCGCCAGGGGCCTACATGAATCAGTAGATTCCCGTCATCGATCGTGAAGCCGTGGAGTTAATGAGCGATAGATCGATCACAACGGGTCGCGGAACCTGCCGCACCAACAGAAACCTCGGTGCACGGGTGGGCCATCCGATCTTCTGTCGGGTCACGACATGTTTATTTATGCAGGTGGCACGTACGGTCGGCTGGAGCCCCCCACCAGCAAGAATAGGTAGGCGTCGACGTCAGGCATGGATCACGTCGTGAGATTCGCCGAGCGACTCACCCTGGACACGCACGATGGCCCGGCCCTTGCGGTTCCACGCCGGATGGGAGCCGTGTCTTTCGAAGCCGGGCGGATCAGCGCGCCAGTTGCCACCAGGCCGGCAGCAGAGCCTGGACCTCCGGGCGACCGTAGCGGTCGTCGAGCAGATGCAGCACGCCCCGGTCCTGGGTCGTGCGGATGACCCTGCCGGCGGCCTGCACCACCTTCTGCAGGCCGGGGTAGAGGTAGGTGGCGTCCCAGCCGTCGCCGATCAGGGCGTCCAGGCGGGCGCGCATCTGCTCGTTGACCGGGTTGACCTGCGGCAGGCCGAGCGTGGCGATGAAGGCGCCGATCAGGCGGTCGCCGGGCAGGTCGATGCCCTCGGCGAACGACCCACCCAGCACCGCCAGGGCGATGCCGCGCCCGCCCGCGTCAAAGCCGGCCAGGAAGGCGGCCTGCTCGGGCTCGCTCATGCCGCGACGCTGGACCCGCAGCGGAAGGTCGGGGTGCGCGCGGGCCAGGGCTTCGTGGACCTGGGCGAGGTAGTCGAAGCTGCTGAAGAAGGCCAGGTAGTGCCCGGGCCGCTCGCGGTACTGCGCCGCGATGCGGGCCACGACGCGAGGCAGTGACCGGGCGCGGTGCTGCCAGCGGGTCGACACGTCGGCAGCGACATGCACGGCCAGTTGCTCGGACGAGAACGGCGCGGCCACGTCCATCCAGGCCGTGTCCTCGGGCAGGCCCAGCAAGGTCTGGTGATGGGCGGGCGGTTGCAGGGTGGCGGAGAACAGCGTCAGGCTGTGCGCCGCCGCGATGCGAGGCCGCAGGTGCGGGGCCGGCACGACGTTGCGCAGCGTCAGGCGGATGTCCTCGGGCTCGCCGGATCGACCGGCCAGGCGCTCCAGGTCGACCAGCGTGTGCTCGCCGTGGACCTCGGCCAGCCGCACCCATGCCAGCGCGTCAAAGCCGAATAGAAGCTGGCCCGGGTCGACCGAATCGGGCGCGTCAACCAGCCGGTCGATGATGGCGGTGGCGGCCTGTTGCAGCGCTTCGACCAGGTCCTCGGGCGGCTCGTCGAGCACGAGGTAGTTCTCGGTCGTCAAGGTGGGCGCAGGCACGCCGGCCTTGGCCTTCGCCGCCGCCAGTCCATGGGCCACCAGCAACGCCTTCCAGCGACGCTGGACCTTGTCGAGGGCCTTGCGGACCTCGCCGGCCGCGTTCAGGCGGGTGCGGCGGATCTGTTCGCCCGACAGGCTCGCGCTGTACATCGCCCGCGCCCGTTCGATCAGGTTGTGGGCCTCGTCGACGAGCAGGGCCACCCGCCAGCCCTCCTGCTGCGTCAGGGCGTGCAAGAGCGCGCTGCCGTCGAAGAAGTGGTTGTAGTCGCCGACGGTCACGTCGGCCCAGCGGGCCAGTTCCTGGGCCAGGTAGTAGGGGCAGACCTGATGGCCGGCGGCGTGCGTGCGCAGGGTCTCGCGGGTCCAGTCGGGCAGGTCACGGGCAGATTCGCGCGCGGCGGGCAGGCGGTCGTGAAAGCCGCGCGCGAGCGGACAGGACTCGCCGTGGCAGGCCTTGTCCGGGTGTTCGCAGGCCTTTTCCCGGGCGACCAGTTCCAGCACGCGCAAGGGCGTCGCAGTCGTCTTGCCGCGCAGCCGCGCCAGGGCGTCCAGCGCCAGCGCGCGGCCGGAGGTCTTGGCGGTCAGGAAGAAGACCCGGTCGAGCGCCGCCACCGGCATGGCGCGAAGCAGCGGAAACAGCGTGCCCACCGTCTTGCCGATGCCGGTGGGCGCCTGCGCCAACAGCGCGCGGCCGGCCTTGGCGCCCTTGAAGACGGCTTCGGCCAGGGCGCGCTGGCCCGGCCGGAAGTCGTCATGCGGAAAGGCCAGCGTCGCCATCGCGGCATCGCGTTGGGCCCGATGCTCGGCCTCGGCACGGACCCACGCCAGCGCCCGTTCGCACAGGCCTTCGAAGTGGTGCCGCAAAGCGGCCGCGTCGTGGGCTTCGGTCAGGACGGTCTCGCTGCCCTGGTCGACGTCGAGGTAGACCAGCGCCAGCTCGATCGCGTCCAGACCTTCGGCCTCGCACAGCATCCAGCCATAGACCATGGCCTGCGCCCAGTGCAAGGCGCGTTGTCCGGGGTTCTGGCGGGCGAGCTTGCCGCGGTGGGTCTTGACCTCTTCCAGGCGTCGGGCGGACGGGTCCCAGCCATCGGCCCGGCCGCGCACCAGCAGGTCGCCGTGGCGGGCGCTCAGGCCGACCTCGCTCAGGCGCTGGGCGCCACGCCGGCGGGCGATCAGGGCATGGCCTTCGATGCCCTGCTGCGCCGTCGGCGCCGGGGTGTTGCGCAGGTCCAGGTCGCCACGCCGGGCGACCAGTTCGCACAAGGCCCGCACCGAGATGACGTGCAGCGGGCCGGCGTCGTCCGCGTCGACGTCACCGGGTGCGGGCGTCGGGCTCATGAGGCCCGGCTCGCGCCGATGGTTGCCATCGGACCGTCGCTTGGCCATGCGGTGCCGCATCCGCATCGGCCCACGCGTACGCAGTTGGCACAAGGCCTGCAAGCATCGGCGCCACCTAGACTGCGCCCACCGCGTCGACCCCGGAGCCCTGCACGACCATGGACCTGCCCGCCCACCAGCTCACGATGACGGTGCTGATGACGCCCGACACCGCCAACTTCGCCGGCAACGTGCACGGCGGCACCATCCTGAAGCTGCTCGATCAGGTCGCCTATGCCTGCGCCAGCCGGTATGCCGGTCGCTACGTGGTCACGCTCAGCGTGGACCAGGTGATGTTCCGCCAGCCGGTGCATGTGGGCGATCTGGTCAGCTTCCTCGCCAGCGTCAACCACACCGGGCGGACGTCGATGGAAATCGGCATCAAGGTGATCGCCGAGAACATCCGCACGCAG
>JACCDQ011027480.1_pt1 | contig 20204 bp, 5 predicted proteins | sample 7446031 | NCBI WGS metagenome assembly JACCDQ01 (sample SAMN15323442, study PRJNA562643) | freshwater metagenome | isolation source: river surface water | place: USA:Blue River Watershed | collected 2017-08-17
AAGCTGGTATGAGCGCCCTGCGCTTGGCGCGCGGCGCCACGGGTCCCAGCAAGATCATCAAGTTTGAAGCCTGCTACCACGGCCACGCTGATGCGTTGTTGGTCAAAGCAGGCTCGGGCCTCGCCACCTTTGGCAATCCCACCAGCGCAGGCGTACCGCCCGAGGTGGTGCAACACACCTTGGTGCTGGAGTACAACAACGTCGAACAACTCGAAGAAGCCTTCAAGCTGCACGGCCAAGAACTCGCTTGCGTGATGATTGAACCCATCGCTGGCAACATGAACTTTGTGCGTGCGAGCGTGCCCTTTATGAAACGCTGCCGCGAGCTGTGCACCGAGTACGGCGCGCTGTTTGTGTTTGACGAAGTGATGACGGGTTTCCGCGTGGCCTTGGGCAGCGCGCAAAGCGTGTATGCCCAGCTCATCCCTGGCTTCAAGCCCGACATCACGGTGCTGGGCAAGGTGATTGGCGGCGGCATGCCGTTGGCCGCGTTTGGTGGCCCACGCGCCATCATGCAGCAGCTCGCGCCCACTGGCCCTGTGTACCAAGCTGGCACCCTCAGCGGCAACCCCGTGGCCACCGCCTGCGGTTTGACCACCTTGCGCGAAATTGCCAAGCCCGGTTTTTGGGATGCACTCAGCACTCGCACACAAAGCTTGGTCAACGGCCTGACAGACGCAGCCGCCAAAGCAGGCGTGCCCTTTAGCGCCGATTGCCAAGGCGGCATGTTTGGCTTCTTCTTGTTGCCCGAGCTGCCACAGAACTACGCCAAGGTCATGACCAGCGACAGCCCCAAATTCAACAAGCTCTTTCACGGCTTGCTAGACCGCGGTGTCTACATCGCGCCCGCGTTGTACGAAGCAGGCTTTGTGAGCGCGGCCCACACCGACGCCGACATTGCACAAACCGTGGCCGCTGCCGCAGAGGTGTTTGCCCAGCTATGAAACAACTTTTACTCGCATTGACCATCGTGGCGGCAACGCCTGCTGCGTGGGCTGACATTTGGATCAACCCCGGTTTTTATTCGCATCACTTCGACAAATCCAAAAACCTCAATAACAACAACCACGGCTTTGGCGTAGAAGCCACCATCAGCAAAACCTATTCGCTCACGGCGGGTGTGTTTGAAAACAGCGACCGCCAAACCTCACACTACCTTGGCGCGTATGTCATGCCATTTCAGGTGGGCGCTCTCAAAGCCGGCGCGGCCGTGGGCGCGTTTGATGGTTATCCCAAAATGCGTGAAGGCGGCTGGTTTCCAGCCATCGTGCCTGCCATGGCCATCGAAGGCCAACGCGTGGGCCTGAACGTCAGCTACATTCCAAAAATTGGCGACAAGGTCAACAGCGCGCTGAGCTTTCAAGTCAAATTCAACATCGCGCCGTAAGGTGCTTTCTCCTCTCGTCCTTCTCGGGCGCATTTCCCCCATAAGGACTTTCATGAAAAAAACATTCCAACTCCAAGTCGAAGGCAAACACCCAGAGCGTTTGCTGGAAGCCATCAAGCACGAGATTCGCAAATACCTCAAACGCGAACGCCGCCGCGACGTGCCCGCAGGCGCCGACTTTTGGGACTTTGATTGCAAATTCGGCCTGACCGAAGAAGCCGCCGAAGTGGTGCACCTGGCCAACGTCATCACCTGCATCGACAACGCTGTGGCCAACCAAGCCACACAGTTTTATGTGGAACTACTGGCTAAGCCCGGCGTGCGCACCAAGCGCCCTGCAGCTGAAGCGCACGAGCACCAAGAACGCCATGCCTTTGATGGCTTGGACGACGGCAACGATTAAAAACTGGTCAGCAACGCGTGCTCAATGGCACGCGTGTGGGCCTTGATGTCCCAGCCCTGCTTGGCTTGCAAGCGTTTTCGCAAACCCTTTTTCAAACTTAACAGTGCTTTGCGGTCTGAGCCCATCTTCTTGGCAATTGCCACATAGTCGTCATCGTCTTTGGCCACCCACTCGGACAAACCTGCGGTAGTCATAAAGCTCGCCCCCATGCGTGACACAAAATGAGCGCCCATTTGCGTCACCACGGGCACACCCATCCACATGGCTTGCAAACTGGTGGTGCCGCCGTTGTAGGGCACGGGGTCTAGCGCAATGTCGATGTCGGCGTACTCGGCCATCATGTCGGTCAGCCCCACTGGGCCGCGAAACTCGACGCGGCTCAAATCAACACCCAACGTTTGCAAGCGTTCGCTGAAAATGCGCTTGGCCGCTTCATCGCTGAAGCTGGGGGCCTTGAGCACCAAACGCGAATTGGGCACAGCATCCAGAACACGCGCCCAGAGTTTGAGCGTCCGTGGTGTCAGCTTGGGCACGTTATTGAACGAACCAAACGTCAAAGGCCGCTTGGCCGTTGTTGCGTCGTACATCGGAAAGGGGTAATCCTCCTCGGGGGCATAACAAAACACCGTGCCGGGCAAACGCAACACCGCCTCGGTGTACAAACTTTCGCAGCCTTCGGGGGTCACGATGTGGTCACCCAAAATGAAATCGATGTTGGGCACACCTGTCGAACCGGGATAGCCCAAGTACGTCATCTGCACTGGCGCAGCGCGTTGTGCAAAGAGTTGCATGCGGTGCTGGCTGGTGTGGCCCGCCATGTCGAGCAGCACATCAATCTGATCGGTGTCTATGCGCTTGGCCAACTGCGTGGTGTTGAGCGCCCCCACCTCAACCCAATGCTCAGTGCGCGAACGCGCCAACGCGGTTTGCTCGTCGTGCGAATCGCCCACGAAATACATGAACAGCTCAAACTTGCTCGTATCCAACTCACGCAGCACGGGCTGCATGAAGATATTCACGGGGTGCTGGTGATGAAAGTCTGCCGACACAATACCCAGCTTCACACGTCGACCGGCCAAGGGGGCGCGCACAAATGACTCACGCGTGCGCGCGCCCTCGCCCCAAGACGCAAACAACCTGCGGTGCAAATCAGCCACTTGTTGCGCTGACTGCGTATCGCTGTAAAGCGAACTCATGGCTGCGCTGGACGCGTAACCCGAGTCCATCCCCTCCGACTGAGCCAATGCCGAATACAACGCCAAAGCTTGGTCTGCATCACCCACCTTGCCCGCCACCGCTGCACGCAACGAACGTGCGCCAGGCATAGGCGCCAGCGCCTCTGCCTGTTGCAGCACTTGCTCAGCCTCTTGCATATGCCAGCACTCGGCCAACAAATGCGCGAGGTTCCAATGCGCCCAAGGGCTTTGCGGAAACAGTGACACGCAGCGGCGAGAAATCTCAATCGCTTCTTGCCAAAAATTATTTCTAAAACTCATCGCAGCCAAGCGCGAGAGTGTGGGCTCTAGCGTGGCAGCCGACGCCAGCGTCAGCAACTTCATGGCCTTCTCTCGGTTGCCCACGCGCAACCAAGCTTTAGCTGCATCCATTTGAATTTCAGCGGCCAGATTGACCAAGGTTTCCGCGTTGTCAGCCTTTGTAGCCTTCAGCGCTTCGTTGAAGCAACCCAAGGCTTCTTGCGCGTGCCCTAACTCCAACACATATTGCCCCATCAACCAATGCACTTGACGAATCGCATCAGCGTCTTTCGCGGTTGCCGCTTTCACGGCGTCGTGATAGGCGCGGTTGGCTAACTCGGTATGCCCTTGCTGGGCCATCACACGGGCAATCGCTATATATGCTTCGTGACGTGTCGGTGCTACGTCAATCGCGCGTTGATACGCGGCTGACGCTTGACCCAACTCACCCATTTGCTTGCACAAATGTCCTGCCTCTAACCACGCACTGTAGTTCTTGGCATCTAGGCGCAAGGTTTGCGCAAACGCCTCGCGTGCAGGCATCCACTGCGACAAGCGTGCCAAGCAACGCGCCTTCATCAACCACGCAGGCACCAAGCCATCGTGGTGTGCCAACGCCTGCGTGGCAAACGCCAGCGCTTGCTCCCACTCGCCTTTTTTATACGCGGCATTGCCTTCGTTGAACGCCTGAGCGGCGGCAGCTTCGTTGTGTTGTTGGGTCATAACAATTTAAATTTTCTCTGTGCAGCACCACTGATGTGCATCAGCTTTGGGTAAAAACAAATGGTCACGCACGGCCATGTCGAGCTTGATGTCCGAGGGCTGCGCCGACACATAAGGCGCATCAGGCTTGAGCGTGTAATGCACATAGCCCCAGCGCTGCATGAACTGCTGCCACGCTGCCACATTGGCACCCGGCAATATTTCGGCCACCACTGCGGGCCGCCACTGTGTCAGCACCTGTTCGCCACCGGCCAGCACGGCCAGCTCGAACGACTCCACATCCATCTTGATCAACAAAGGTACGCTGCCCGCCAAATGCAGGTGGTCGGCCAACACCGTGTCTAAAGTTTGCACAGGCACTGTGCGGTGTTGAGAATGCTGCGCACGAAAGTTGGGGTTGAGCGATGCTGAGGTTTCTAACAAACCATGGTCTGCCATCGGGAAATGCAACACTTGCTCGCCCACTTGCTCGCCCAGTGCCACTCGCAACAACTGCACACCATCGGTCAGCTCTGACAACGCCACATTGGCTGCCAACACATCGGCAATCTCTTGAACAGGCTCAACCGCCAACACTTGCCTGGCACCACTGCTGGCACAGAGCAAGCTATAAAACCCTGTATTCGCCCCCACATCCACCACCAGCGGCGACAAGCGTTCGCACCACATAGCCAGCAATGACGGCAGCGGCGGCTCGTAACTCGGCCAGCCATTTTGGTGCGCCTGCATCGCCACCTGATCGCGACCTGCACACAAGTCCATCCAAAAGCGTCCGGTGGGCACATCCACCTGAGTCACATGGTTAAGCCACATCGGTTGCCTCCCAGCCATGCGTCGCAAAGGGCAACCGATAAAGCGATGCCTCGCTACCCAATAACTTTTGCCAAGCCACATTCAGCCCTGCTTCAAACTGCACCACGTCAAAACGCGCGGCTGTCGCATAACCTGCCGCACGGCGCATCTCTATGGTGGACACGTCGGCTTGCACATCGGCAGCCAGTGCATGGACCCAAGCCTCTAAATCTCCTTCGGCCACCCAACGGCCGTTGGCCGGTGTTGCGTACTCACTGCCCCCTTGCCCTGTAAACCCAGCCACCAGACACCCGGCAGCCATGGCCTCCAGTGGAGGCAAGCCCAAACCTTCGTGATAACTCAAACTGGCAAACACCAGCGACTCGGCCAACACCTGCGCCACCTGCGGGCGGGACATGTTGCTGATCTCAACCCAAGGCACATCGGCCAACTGGGGATACATGCTGACCCACATCGACTTAAGCAACTGCGCTTCTCCAGGCCGCTTGCGCGGCATGAAGGCAATTTGCCGTTTGCGCTGCACACCTGGCTGCTGCCCTGACTGGGCAAATACCGGCAACACAAAAGGCCGCACCACTTGCCAATCTGTCGTGCTACCCCAACGCTGCAAGGCCTCACGCGTGAAATCGCTGCAACACAGTGCACCAAACAAACCCACCGCATTCAGCGCCTGCATGCTGTCAAACGCGCGAAATGTGTAAAACGGATTTTGGTTATGCATCACCACACGACACTGCTTCACCGTGCGTTCCCATGCGGGTGGTGGTGAGACCTCGGGCATCACCACTACATCATGCGGGGCTAGCTTCAAGGCGGCACCACGCTGCACCATCGGTACAGAAAACGGGCGGCTCGGCATCGCCACTTGCGATGCCTCATCCAACAACGCCACCGCACGCCACCCCAACTTGCGCAACGTGGCCACATGCTGAAAGTTCACCAACTCACCACCAGCAAACATCGGCAGACGGCAAGCGTAATAAATGGTGGGTTTAAACAAAGTGATCTTTCAGGGAACGTCAACAAAAGTGAATTAAATTTTTGCATGAAAAACCCACGCCCTTTTAAGGCGTGGGTCATCAACGCATAGGCGTCACTTAGCTCACATGCACGTTATTCCACATCGCTTGGTCGATCAGCAACTGCGCTGCCGTTGTCGCGTTGGCGTTGTACACCGCATAAGTGTGCGAGCCTTCCGTCACTGTGGTGCCGCTGTTGATCCAATCTTTTAACAAGTCAGCATCTAGCACATCGCCGGCATCGCCCGTCACTTTCAGTTTTGCTTCTGGCGTGCCTTGCAGCACATCCGTCAAACTGAGCGACAAGTGATTGTTGCCACTGCCCGTGACATCGACTTCAGCAATCTTGTCGTGCGTAGCAATGAAACTTGACAAGTCAAGATTCATATCACCACCCAACAAATTTAACTTTCCGTCATTCACGTTGTAGGCCAGCTTGTTGTACTTAAAACCCGCGTCTGACACTAATACGCTAGAGCCATCTGTGGCAGTGGCCGTAGTACGGCCAGCTTCCAACACACCCTCGACCGGGATGCGTTGCACACCATCGCTGGTCAAATTAATTTCGGCAATACCCCACTCAGCCAAGCTACGCACTTCACCAGCATCGCTCACACCATTTTGATTCGTATCTTGCCAAATTTTGAACTCGGCAAACTGCGCATCGCTGGCGTTGAACGTGCCGTCGTGATTGCTGTCAAACGCATCGGCCAAACCTTCTAAGTCGGTCGCAGCGCGCACATTACCCAAAGCATCGAAGCGGTAAGTCGTGGCGTACTGTGCAAACGCATATTGGCTGTTGTCATGCACCAAGCCATCCGCAAACTTGTCCCACACCAACACACCGTCTTGAGCGCCAGCCCACTTGGTAGTGTCTAAGTAGCCATCGCCGTTGACGTCCATGTTTACTTGGCCGTAGCTCAGAATGCCATCGCGGTTCAAGTCAATGACCACAGGCAACACCCTGATCGCGGCATACCAACTCGCGGTATCAATATCCGAACCATACCCACCACCGTACACGTTGAATTGACTGTGCGAATCAGTGTATGAGGCTACGAAGTCTGCAGTCCACCACATACCAATGCCCATCGCGTAAGTCGGCCAGCCCGTTGGAGGGTTGGGCAGCGGGTCGTTGTAGAGCGCTTGCAATTCAGCCTGCGTTGGCAACACCAAGGTGTAGCCGTTGACGATCACACTTCGGTTGGTATCTTGCCCCAGAGTCGGCAATGCGCTGGCCGTTGTATTAGCCCCAGCGTTGAACAACGTATCCAACGCGTCATGAGTAAGCTTGTCTGCGTTGTCACCCGAACCATTGCCGTTGACGTCAAGGTGGAAATACACCGAACCATCGGCCATAACGGCCTTAGAAACCAAGTTCAAACGCACACCACTGACAGTGCCCAAATCAATCGAAGACCCAGAAATGCTGCTGGCTGAATTAAAAGTGGGCGCAGATACGGTGACTGCCACCGTGTCAGTTGCACTGCTGTATTCAGCTGCGCCACCAAAAGCCGTGGTATCTGCATACACACCTTCGGTGATGTGTTGCGTCATATCCCACGCACGGAAAGTGATGGGATTGCTTGTGCCTGAGTAGGTGCTGACCGTCGGTTTGAAATACACGCGCGTGTCTGCATCAGCTGCCAATAGCAAGGCATTTGTGGTGCTGATACCCGATGCAGCAATCCAACTCGTCCCACCATTGGTGCTGTAGTACAGCGTGCCGTTGGCACTGTCAAAACTGGTAATAGCGATGCCCTTACTCGCGCCAATGTCTGTATCGCTGACACCCGTCACCAACGTACTGACCAAGGCACCTACAGCACCTGTGGGGACGCCACCGCCATAGGCTAGCGTGATGCTTGGCGATTGCGTGGCATCCAAAACAGGTGCTGCATTTGCTTGCACCATCTCAAGCGCAACGTGGGCCGTGTTTGTATCGCCGTAATCCAAGTTGGCGCCTGCATGCAGGCCCACAATGTAGTGGCCCGTGGTGCCCTTGGTCGCTGACCAGTAATCGTGCGAATACCAGCCCGTGGGTGTGCCCGCCATATTACTCGTGGTCGCTGTTCCATTGAAGGCATCCCAAATCGCATAGAGATCATCAAACGATGAACTGTTTGCAGTTCCCGTGCCTGTGGCAGATGTGCCGTTTTGATAATTGCCAATGCCCAATGGTGGCATCATGCCGCCATCAAACATGGGCAATGCCACGCGTACGCCGTTGATGGTTGCATAGCGATACACATCGGTGGTGTTGCCGGTCACGTTGACTACGCCATTGATGTCTTGGTTAAAGATCAGATCCAAAGCATCATGGGTCACGATATCTGTGCCACCGTTCAGGGCGCCGGAGTTTGCATTCGTGCCATCCCCTGAACGATCCCAGTAGTAGTACCACTTGCCTTCCACCTGGACGGGTGCAATCAGCTTGCCGCTTGTGCCCATGTCAACCAGTGCTTGGCCAATCACCAATGGATCGTTGTTGGTCACAGTCGTACCAGTCTTCACGATGACTTGAACAGCTGTGGCATTGTTTTGCCAAACCTCATAGTTGCTTGTGCCATTGTTCACAGTACCCACTGAGGCCCAAAATCCGTCGCCTGCAGCCAATACCACGCCGTCTGTTGCAGTGCCATCTACCACCAATTGGTGGAATGCTGTTGTGGCACTCAGAGCCGTGCCTGTCACATTGGTCCAGGTCTTGCCATCTGCGCTGGCCGTGGTGGTGTGGATGCTGTTAAAGCCCGCCATGTCTTTCACATCGGTGACCGTGAGCGTCAGCGTGTTGGCTGCCGTATCTGTCGACATGTCGATGCGTTCGATGCTATTGATTCGGCTGGTGCCATCAGGGCTCATGCCGTTCACATTACTCACAGAAGTTAAATTCAGTGCAGAACCGCCCGACAACTGAATCGTGTCGTAGCCTGTGCCACCGTCCACACGCGCGAGTTGTGCGGTGTTACCACCTGCGCCCATGGCGCTTTGCAAAGCGGTGATGTTGCTGGCGTTGAGCACAAATGTGTCGTTGCCTTTGCCGCCATACATCACATCGGCTCCGCCGCCACCGGTGAGGGTGTCGTTGCCGTCACCCGCAGCAAAGGTTTCTGCGGCTGTGGTGCCGGTTTGGGTGTTGGCTGTGGCGTCGCCCACAAAGTCCACCGTGGTGGCCATGCGGCTGCAGCCGAAGATGACATACGTCCTGCCGGCACTGTTGACTGCAGCTGGATCAGCATAAGGCGCACTCACGAGCAAATCGGCAAAGCCATCACCGTTGATATCGCCTGCGGCGCTCACGGTAAAACCCGAGTTATCACTTGCCGCTTGGCCGTTGATGGCAAAACCACCCACGCCATTTGTCACTGCGCTCAGGTCAATGGCCGTCGTGCCCGTCTGGCCGTACACCACATAGCTGCGGCCAGAAACACTGCCGCCCAGGGTGGTCATTGATGGGCTGCCGATGATCAGGTCGGCCAAGCCGTCGCCGTTCACGTCACCTGCGTTGCTGATGCGCACACGCTCAATCGCGTTCGCCACCAAGGCCGTGCCTTCGCCAGCCACGGCCCCGTTGATCATGTAGCCACCTGCGCCCAATGCGCTCAGCTCCACCGCCGTGTTGTTGGACTTGCCAAACACCACATAGGTGCGACCTGCATCGGTGCCCGCAGCGGGGTCGGCGCTGGGCGCAAATACCGCCACATCGGCATAACCGTCGCCGTTCACGTCGCCTGCACTGCTCACGGTGTAGCTGCTGTAATCGCTGGCCGCTTGGCCGTTGATCACAAAACCACCCGTGCCCAATGCGCTCAAGTTCACTGCCGTGTTGTCGGTCTTGCCAAACACCACATACGAACGACCCGCATCAGTACCGCTGGTTGGGTCACTGTAATGGCCGCTGACGATCAGGTCAGACAAACCGTCGCCGTTCACGTCACCGGCATTGCTCACACTCTCGCCAGTCCAATCGCTGGCAGACATGCCATTGATGGCAAAGCCGTTGCCCCCCAACGCGCTAGTGTCTACCGTGGTGTTGACCGCTTTGCCAAACACCACATACGCAGCACCTGCGTTGCTACCTGTGGTGTCAGCCAGTGGTGCTCCGACCAACAAATCGGCAAAGCCGTCGCCGTTGACATCGCCTGCGCTGCTGACCGCTGAACCCGCTCCATCGCTCGTGCACAAGCCGTTGATCACAAAGCCACCGGTGCCACCCAAAATGGCACTGGCTTCCACTGCTGTGTTGTTGGCTTTGCCGTAAATCACATAGGTGCGGCCACCGCCCTCTTTGGTGCCTGCCACCATCAGGTCGGCCAAGCCGTCGCCGTTCACGTCGCCAGCAGCACCCACGGCAGAACCAAACCAATAGTTGTTAGCCGTGGCGCCCGACAAACCGTTGATGGCAAAACCGTCCGTGCCTAAAGCACTCAGCTCCACCGCAACGCCTGACGACTTGCCAAACACCACATAGGTACGGCCTGAATCGGTTGAGCCGGTGTTGTCGGCAAAAAGTGCTCCCACCAACACATCGTCGTAACCGTCGCCGTTGACATCGCCCACATTGGAGACGCTGAAACCGGCCGAATCATTTAAAGCTGCACCATTGATCACAAATCCGCCATAGGCTGCGGCCACATCGACCAAACCCACACCCACGTTCAAGGTGTTCTTGACCGAGCTGTCCACAATGATTTGCGACATGCTGGTGATGCTGTTGTACACGTTGTAGGTCTTGCCACCGTTGGTGGCCGTGCCTGCGTAGCTCCATGCGTCGGTGGATGCGAGGGTGTCGGCACTGGTGCCGTCCACCACCAACTGGTGACGCTGCACCGAGGCGGCCAAGCCCACCCAGCCGTTGCCGCTGTTGTAGCTGTTGAAGCCAGCCATGTCGTTCACGTCTTTAGCCGTGAGCGTGAGCGTGTTGGCTATTGCGTCAGCACCTAGGTTGATGCGCTCAATGCTTTCGATGCGGCTGTTTTCTTCAAAGCCCATCGCGCCTGCGTTGCTGATGACGGTGAGGTCAAGGTTCACGCTGGCGGCTGACACTTGCAGAGTGTCGTAGCCTTCGCCGCCTTGAATGGTTTCGCGTGTGGCGCCTGTAGTCGCGGAGAGGTTGGTGACGTCTGAGGCTTGCAGCACGATGGTGTCGTTGCCCTTACCTGCAAAGAAGCGGTCCACGCCACCTCCCCCGGTGAGGGTGTCGTTGCCTGCGGTGCCCAACACAGCTTCAGCCGCGCTGGTACCAGTCAGGTTGACTGCGTTGGTGATGGTTTGTGTGCCGCCTAAAACGATGTGATATGCGCCCGCATTGCTGTTGGTGGTATTGGCACCCACGATCAAGTCACCCAAACCATCGCCGTTTAAATCACCGGCACTGGAGACTGAGTTACCAAAGGCACCACTGGTGGAACCGATCAACTTAAAACCATTGCTGGCCGCAATGATGCCGCTGCTCAGATCGACACCCGTGCCCGAAGTGTTGCCATAAACGATGTAGGTGGCACCCGAGCCGCTGGCGGTGTTGTATGCGCCCACGATCAGATCAGCCAAGCCGTCGCCGTTGACGTCACCAGCACTCGCCACCGATTTGCCCAAATAGCTGCTGGTTTGACCCGAAATTTTGAAGCCCAAACTAGACGCAATGGTGCCGCCGCTCAAGTCAACACCTGCGCCTGTGCTGTTGCCGTAGATCACATAGGCTGCACCTGCATTGCTGTTGCTAGTGGATGCGCCAACGATTAAGTCGGCTAGGCCGTCGCTGTTGACGTCACCCGCGCTGGACACCGAAATGCCAAAGTTACTATTGATTTGCCCGGTCAGCTTAAAGCCACTGGCCGGAGCAATTGTGCTGCCGCTTAAGTTAAAGCCGCTGCTGGTTGCTGTGCCGTACAACACATAAGCCGTGTTGCTGCCAGAGGCGCCAACGATAAGGTCGGTCAAACCATCACCGTTAACATCGCCAGCGGCTGAGACGGATTTACCCAAGGTACTGCCAGCAGCACCAGTGATGCTAAATCCGCTACTCGCTGCAATGGTGCCATTGCTCAAATCAATGCCTGTGTTACTCACTGTGCTGCCGTAAACAACATAGGCTGCACCTGCGTTTGTGCTAGTGCCATAAGCGCCCACCACGATGTCGGCCAAGCCATCACCATTGATGTCGCCAAGGCTAGAAACCGCGTAGCCAAGTGAACTACTTGTTTGGCCACTAATTTTGTATCCGTCAGCAGCGTTGATGACACCACTACTTAAGTTAATGCCGGTGTTGGTTGCTTTGCCGTACACGATGTATGCGGCGCCAGATCCGGCAGTGGTGCCCGACTGATCCGCACCAATGATGAGATCGGCAAACCCGTCACCGTTGACATCACCCGCGCCAGACACGGATTGCCCCAAGTAGCTACCCGCTTGGCCTGTGATCTTGAAGCCGAGACTAGAGTCAATGCTGCCGCTTGTCAGGCTCACACCTGCCCCAGTGGCGTTGCCATAAATCACATACGCTGCTCCGGCAAAACTACTACTGCCCAGTGCGCTCACAATCACGTCGTCATAACCGTCAGCGTTGACGTCGCCCACGCTAGAGACGGAGTAACCCAACTGACTTGATGCCACCCCCGGGTACACAGGAATAACAGGAACACTGCCATCTGAATTTTGCGTCACGAAGTTAAACGTGGTGGCGTCTGCAATGCCTGCATAGGCGTTGCCTGCCAAGTCTTTCACGGCTGTCGCAGCAATGTTCACGTAGTAGCCCGTGCCTGCCAACAAGCTGGCCGTGGGGTTGATGGTGAGGGTGCTGCCGTTCCAGCCCGTGACCAAGCTGCTGCTGGACACGTCAAAGGTTTCAACCGACGTGCCGTCGGCTTTGTAGAGGGTGATAAAGCCTGTGCCTTTTTTGACCGCTTCACTGAAGGTCAACGTGAGGTCGTTGCCAATGTTGGCGTAGGCCACTGTGCCATTGTCCGCAGGGGACGAGCTGACCAAGGTGGGGGCGATGGTGTCGGGCACAGCCACCACGATGTCAAAGGTGTCGTTGGCCGACAGGCTGCCATCGCTGGCGATGATTTTGACGCTGAGCGTGGTGCCACCTGTGCCAGCGGAGGGTGTGCCGCTGATGGTGCGCGTGGCAGCATCAAAGCTCAGGCCTTTGGTAGACAAGGCCGAGCCGTCGGCAAAGGTGGCTGTATAGGTCAGCGTGCTGTCCACGTCGGTGAAGGCGTTGCTGGCTACCTGATAGCTGAAGGCAGAGGCTTCAAAGCCAATGGTGTCTGCAATGGGGTTGGCCACCACGGGGGCGTCGTTGACGGCAGCGACGGTTAAGGTGTACCAATTGGGGCCTAGGCTCATGGGACCGCTGGTACCGTTGTAGCTGCTGACGTTCACACGGGCGCCAGAGGCAGTGGTGGGCATGGTGTCATCAGCTACTCTGAAGTTCAGCTGGCTCACGGTGCCATTGAAGTTGGTTGCTGGCGTGAAGCGCAGGTAGTCGCTGGCGTTGAGGTACAACGCAGTGGTCGTGTTGTTGGACAAGATGTCGGCTGGTAAATCCGTCCATGTGATGTTGTCCGAACTCCAAGCCCAGACGCCTTGAGCCGTGGTGGATTGGTTCCAACTGATGGCAATGCCTTTGACGCTGGCACCCGCATCAGGATCGGTGACTTGACCCACCAGCGAGCTTGAAATTTGAACGGTGTAGGCCGTGTCTTCGGTGCCACTGAGCGCAATCGGGTTGGCCGATGCGAAGGCGGGCTGATCGTTCACGGGGTTGACGGTGATGCCCACCTTGCCCACTGAGAGTGAGTAAGCAGTGCTGCCGCCTGTGCCCGAGATGGCCACTTTGGTGCCCACGGTGGCGCTGTTGGTTTTGTCCCAAGCCAAGTACAAGAAGGCGTTGTCGATGGTGCCGTTCCAGTTGGCGTTGGGTTTGAAATACACGCGGCTGCTGTTGTCCAACAACAAAGCACTGTTAATGCTCAAGCCGCTGGCGGTTTGCCATGTGGTGCCGTTGTCGGTGGTGTAGTAAAGCGTGCCGTTACCGTTGATGCTGGTGATAGCGATGCCTTTGACTGCGGCAGGTACAGTGTCCACATCGCTGATGACAGCAAAGATGTCGCTCACGGCCATGCCTGCGGTGGTGTTGCCGTTGCTTGGCGCACCTGCGTCTTCACTGATGGCGCTGATGGTGACTGCCGTGGTGGTGTTGATCACTGGCGCATCGTTGACAGGCGTGAGGTTGACTTTGATGCTTTTCTCTGCGCCGCTCCAATAGTTGGGCAAGGTGCCACTTAGATTGACCGTGGCACCAGAGGCAGTAGTGGGCATGCTGTCGTCGGCCACGCGCACGACCAAGTTGCCTTGGTTGGTGCTGGCGTCTGCATTGGCAAGCGGCACAAAGCGCAAGTAGTCGGTGGCTTTGAGGAAGATCGCGGTGGATGTGCCATAGCCAGGCTTGTTGATGGCTGTCCAACTGGCTTTGGTTGAATCGGCCCAATACCAAGTGCCGTTGGCGCCGTTCCTGTTACCAAAGTCCCAAACGATGCCAATGCCTGCCATGCCTGCGCTGTCGACGTCGGTGACTTGTCCAACCAGCAAACTGGAGACTTGTTCTTCAAAGGTCGTGTCCTCCAGCGTTGTGCGGGTCACGTCTGCTGAGAACACCGGCGCGTCGTTGGCACCATGGACACTGACGGTCAGTGTGGTGCTGCTGGTGAGGCCCGCTGCATCTTTGACTGTGTAGGTGAACACGTCGCTCAGGGCGGTGCTGCCCACGTTGAGGGCTTGGACGGTGGCGTTGGCTTGGTCGACGGTGTAGGTGTAGCTGCCGTCGGCACCCATGACCAAGGTGCCATAGAGGCCTGCCATGCTTTGGCCGTTGGCGCTGGTGGTGCCCGCAGTCACAGCGGTGGCCGTGCCTACGGTGCCCTTGAGAATGTCTTTGACCGATTTGGTGTCGCTGGTGTCCACATCGGTGTCATTGGTCAGCACATTGCCGCTGGGGTTGGTGCCTGCTGTGTTGTTGGCTTGACCGCTTTGCTCTGTGGCGCTGGCTGTGTCGGCCACGGCCACAGGGGCGTCGTTGACCGCGGTGATGGTGAGGGCCACCGTGCTGGTGGCTGTCAATGTGCCACCGCTGCCCGCGTTGCCGTTGTCGCTGGTCACCATGGTGAGGGTGTCGCTGCCGTTGTAGTTGAGCGTGGGGGTGTAGGTGACAGCGTTGGTGACGGCCAACAGTGTGTTGATGTCGGTCACAGTGCCCGACAACTGCACGCTGGCGGTGCCGTTACCCGTCAAGGTCACACCCGTGCCCGTGAGCAGGGTGATCGTGCCATTGGTCACGCTCAAGGTGACGGTCATGTTGCCCGTGCCTGCATCCACATCGGCAATTCTCAGGCTGGTTAAGACGCGTGAGGTGTCTTCGTCCAGGGTTTGTGCCGAGGGCACGGTGTTGACCGGTGCATCGTTCACGCCCGTGATGGTGACGCCCATCTTGCCAAAGTTGGCCGAGTAAGCCGTCGAGCCACCGTTGACACCTGGGGTTGACGTTGCCCCTACATCGACTTGCGAACCCACGGTTGCACCGTTGGTTTGGTCCCAAGCGCGATACCAGAATGCACCGTCTTTGAAGAAGTTGACGTTTGCATCAGGCTTGAAAAAGAGACGACTATTTCCATCCAACAGCAAGGCTGCAGAACTCGAAATACTGCTGGTAGCCATTGTCAGCCACGTGGTTCCGCCGTTAATGCTGTAGTAAATCGTGCCACTACCACCCACACCCACGATGGCAATGCCTTTGGCATCGGTCAGGTCCACATCGCTGATCGCAGCAAACAAATCACTCACCAAGTTACCTGCACTTGTGTCGCCATTGACAGGGGCGGCCGCATCTTCCGCAATCGTGGCGAGATTCACCACCGTTGCGCTGTTGACGCTAGGCGCATCGTTGACGGGAGTGATGGTGATGGCGATGGTGTCGCTGTCACTCAATGCACCACCGGTCCCCGAGTTGCCACCGTCGTTGGTGGTCATGGTAATGGTGTCGCTGCCGTTGTAGTTGGCAGATGGCGTGTAGGTGACAGAGCTTGCGGTGGCAAGCAAGGTGTTGATGGCGTTGACCGCGCCGGTCAATGTGACGCTGCCTGTGCCGTTGGTCGCCAAGGTCACGCCCGCCCCCGTTGCGACGGTGATGATGCCGTGGCTTGCCGCCAAGGTGACGGTGACGGCGCTGCTGCCCGCGTCGACGTCGGCAATGCTGAGGCCGCTGATGATTTTGGCGGTGTCTTCTGCGGTGGTCTGCGCGGTGGGCACGGTGTTGACCGGTGCGTTGTTGATAGGCGTGACGGTAACGACCAGCGTGGCCGTGCTGCTGTTGCCAGCCGCGTCTGTGACTTTGTAGGTGAAGTTTTCCAGCACGTTGCCTGTGATGGCATGGATGGTGGACGTGTTGGGTGCCAGGGTGTAAATGCCGTTGGCATTCATGTGAATGCCGAGGTAGGTGCTGCTGATATCGCCACTGCCGTTGGCACCTATCAGTGTGTAGGTTTCGCCACCTTGTTGGCTGGTGTCATTGGTAGAGACATCACCAGTGTTGAGAACGAAGTTTTCAGTGAGTGTGAGACTGTCGTTCACTGCAGTTGGCGTGACGATGTCAATGACCATGGTTTTATCGTCAGCGCCTGAAAGACCATATTGGTTGGTGACGCTGGCATGCACTGTTTTACTGCCGTTGGCTGTGGCGAACGCTGACACTTCAGCACTTGGAATGGTCAGGGTAAATATGTTGTTGCCGCCTGTGCCCGCAATGACTTGGGTGGTGCGTGATGTGCCATCTAACCCAGTGATGGTGACCGTGGCACCCACTTGAGCCGTGGTGACACCCGTGACCGACAGGGCTTGGCTTGCTTCAGCGGCGTTGAGGTAGCCACTTGAAACGGGGTCGAGCGTGATCGTGGGTGCGGTGGTGTTGATGAAGAGTTCGTTGGTGCTGGTGTCTGTTTTAGTGACGCCTGCTGGGAGGTTAAGCGTGATGGCACTGGTCACGCTCACGTCGACGTTGTAGGCGTTGCCACTGACGAGGCCAAAGCTGCCACCTGCCACGTTGGGGGCTGCGGTGGCTGTGGTGAGTGTCCAGGTTTTGCTGGTGGCGTCGTAGGTGAGGCCTGCGGGCAGGCCGTTGTTGGTAGCGCCTGTGTCTAAGGTGCCCTCGACGATTTTGCCGTTCAGGGTGATTTTGATTTTGTCGCCTGTTTCAAGCGCAATGTATTGGCCCGCATGGCTTGGGTCAATTTTCAAAGCGCTGCCCGTGATGACGGGCGCGGTGGTGCTGGCGTAGTTCTCAATGACGGTTGGAATGTCGGGGGTAGCGGTGTTGATGACCAAGCTGTTGTTGGTGTCACTGGCTACTTTGCCACCCGTGGTGGTGCCCGAGGCAAACACTTGGTAGGTGTTGCCGTGGTTCAGTGCAATGGCATCGGTGTCGGTGTTGGAGGTGCTGAGTTCGACACTCCATGCGCCACCGCTTTGCACAACGGTGGTGTAGTTGTGGTTGTTGACAGTGACGGTGACGGTGCGACCATCGAGGTTCAAACTGGTACCGCTGATGACGGGACGTGTGGTGACAGCACTGGGCAATGCGCCGCGCTCGTTGGCCGCATAGGTGCCGTTGAGGCTGGTGGTGTCGTTGACGGTATCGCCAGCAATGCTGGTGATGTTGATGACGGGAACGCTGGTGTTGATGGTGGCGCTGTATGTGCTGGATGCGGTACCTGTGTTGCCAGGCAGATCGACAACTTTGGCGGTGTAGTTGACCACTTGGCCGTTGATCAAGGTGCGTGTGTCAACAAATGTCCAGGTAGTGCCGCCCACCACCGCATTGCCGAGGTAGGTGCTGCCATCAAACACTTGCACGGTGTCATCCAGGGCCAAGGCGGCGCTGAGGGTGCCGCGCAGGTTGAGGCTGGTGTCGTCGGTGACGCCACCGCTGGCCACGTCACCGGTGATAGTGCCTTCGTTGTCAACGATGGCACTGATGGTGGCGGTTTGGGTGGGGGCACCGTTGTCGATGACCAATGTTTGGTTGCTGCCCACTTTGATGGGGTTGCCAGCCGCATCGACGATGGAGGCTTTGAGGGTGTAGGTGCCATCGGGCAAGAGTTGCGCTGTGGCATCAAAACTCCACGCGTTGCCCACCGGTGCAACAAACGCAGTTTTCACAATGGCGCTGGAGGCATCCACGATGTCAACGCGCACTTTGTCGCCCGCAGCCACGCCAGAGGTGCTGAAATTGGTGACGGTGCCGCTGATGACGAGGGTGTGGTCTTGGGTGATGAAGTCGCTGCTGCTTCCACCCGTGTCGGTGGTGATGGCGGTGATGGCCACACTGGCCGAGGTGTTGGGGTCGGTGGGGTTGGCCGCATGGGCCACGGTGATGGTTTGGGTGGCTGTGCCACCTGCTGCTGCGTTGAGGCGGTTGCCCGCTTTGTCCACCAAGGTGGCGGTGACGCTGTAGGTGCCATCGGCCAAGGTGTTAGCGATGTTGCTGAGTGTCCAATTGCCAGACGGATCTGTGGCGACGTATTGGTCAACGTTGACGCCCGTGCCAGTGAGGACCACATGCACCATGTCGCCTGCACCGCCACCTGCGGTACTGAAGCCCGAGGTGCGGCCTTGAATGACAAGGGTGTTGTCGCTGGTGATGAAGTCGGAGGTGCTGGCACCCGTGTCGTCGCTGATGCCAACGATGCTGACGGTAGCCGTTGAGTTGGGGTCGGTGCTGGGGTTATTTTCGGGGTTGGTGGCACCGGAATGATCGACGATCAAACTGTGTGTGACGGCTTGGCTGATTTCTGTTCCGGCTGCATTTTTGTAGACGGCACGGATGGTGTATTTGGCATCGGCCAAGGTGCTGGTGACAAACGTCCAGCCAGCATTTGCGCTGGTGTTGAGGTGGGTGGCGTAGCCGTAGCTGGCAACGGTTGAGCCGTTGAGAACTTCGACCCAAATTTGGTCAGAGCTGCCGACCGTGAAGCCGTCTGTGGTGCCCGTGATGGTGAGCGTGGTGTCGCTGGTGACGAAATCGGACGCACTGGTGCCTGTGTCGTCACTGATGCTGCTGATAGCTAAGGTGGCAGCGGTGGGAGTGTTGCCCGTGTTGATGACCAAGGCTTTGTCTGCCGCCGCTTTGACGATGTTGCCCGCCGCATCGACGATGGCGGCCTTGAGGGTGTAGGGGCCGTCTACCAAGGTGTTGGCCTGGTTGTCAAAGCTCCAGGCGTTGCTGGCTGGGTCAACGTATTTTTCAGCGACCACGGTGCCTGCACTGTTGACGATTTGCACGCGCACTTTGTCGCCCGCCGAGCCGCCTGTGTTGCTAAAGCTGCCCACGGTGCCGTTGATGACGAGGGTGCCATCGGTGGTGATGAAGTCGCTGTTGCTAAAACCGCTGTCAGTGGTGATGCCTGCAATGGCAATGGTTGCACTGGTGTTGCCATCGGTGCTGGGCGTGTTGGCAGGGTTGCTGCCTGCGTCGGTGCCGCCTTTGTTGGTGTCAATGATCAGGGTTTGTGTGGCGACTGTGTTGACGGGGTTGCCAGCGGCGTCGACCACCACCGCTTTGAGGGTGTATTGGCCATCGGCCAAGGTGCTGGCGGTGTTGTTCATCACCCAGTTGCCTGCGCTGTCGGGGGCGAGGTATTGCTCGGCCACGACGGCTGAGGTGGCATCGACAATTTGCACGCGCACTTTGTCGCCCGTGCCACCGCCTGTGGTGCTGAAGGTGGTGACCGTACCTTTGACAACCAGTGTGTTGTCGGTGGTGATGAAGTCGGTGCTGCTGGCACCACTGTCGACAGAGCCATTGGCTGTGTCGTGGATGGTGCTGATGGTGACGACGGCACTGGTGTTGGGGTCGGTGCTGGGGGTGGTTTGCGGATTGGTAGATCCCGAATGGTCGACCACCAAGCTGTGTGTCACAGCGGTGCTAGCGACTTCGGCAGTGCCTGCAAAGTTGGTGATGACGGCACGGATGGTGTATTGACCATCGGCAAGGGATGTGCCGCTGTGATCGAGCGTCCAGTTGCCCGAGCTATCAACGGTGGCAAAACCAATGTCGGTGACGGCGCTGGTGCTGACGTTGATCAGCTGAATTTTCACTTTGTTCAAAGTGCCATCAAAGCTGGTAGTAGTGCCTTTGAAGACAAGGCTCGTGTCACTGGTGATGAAGTCGAGTGCGCTTGAACCGGTGTCGTCGCTGATGCCACCAATGGCCACGGTGGCATTGGTAGGCGCAGCGGTGGTGCTGATGACCAAGGGTTTGTCTGCCGCTGCTTTGACCACGTTGCCTGCGGCGTCGACGATGGCGGCTTTGAGGGTGTAGTTGCCATCGGTCA
>JACCDQ010347441.1_pt1 | contig 20193 bp, 32 predicted proteins | sample 7446031 | NCBI WGS metagenome assembly JACCDQ01 (sample SAMN15323442, study PRJNA562643) | freshwater metagenome | isolation source: river surface water | place: USA:Blue River Watershed | collected 2017-08-17
TCACAGCCTTCGTCTTGAACGCCGTGTCCACCGTCACCGCCAGCGCATGGAACGTCTCCGGAACCGAGTCTCTGTTGTACCTTCTGAACCATCCCTCCTTGATGATGTTGCCGCCAAGGATGTACGGATTCTGCTGATACAGAGCCTCAAAGTCTCTATCTCCCAGCAGGCTTCTCTGCTTCTGGAGCCAAGCCACCGGAAAGCGGGCTGGCCAGAGAGCCTCATACTCCTCCGATACAGCCACCTTGCTGTTGACCGCAGAGCCAAGAAGCGTCTTCCCCTTCTCCGTCCGCCTGCCAGTCTCCAACTGCTCGATGGCCAGATTCGGTACATACCTCGGATCATCCTTTGGCAGATGGTTCCTGCGGATGTAGACCGCCCTCTCCTTCCTGGTCAGCGCCTGATAGTTCAGATGGAACCACTCTCCCCTCTTGAACTCCGCAGACTCAATGATCCTGCCAGCCATGTCATCCGGATGCCACCTCGTCTGGGTCACGATCTGAAACGCTGGCTGGCCATCTCGGTCTGGCTGCAAGCGGGAAAGCAGACCAGAGGTATAAAAGTCCCACACCTTCCTGCGCTGAGTCGCAGAGTCCGCCTCCTCCCTGCTCTTGTACGGATCGTCAACCCCAAGGATGTTGGCTCCTCGGCCAGTTGTGGTTCCATTCAAGCCCACGGAGTAGTAGGCACCTCCAACCTTCGTCTTCCAGAAGTCCACCGCCCTCGTCTCTCTGGACAACTCGAATCCCTTGAACGCCTTGCTGGCCTTCTGGTCTGTCACGATGTCTCTGGTTCCTCGGCCAAACGTCGCTGCCAACTCGTTGTTGTAGCTGCTGATCATCACCTCCCGGAACGGCTTCCGCATGAGAGCGTAGGCGGGGAAGTTGATGGTGCTGTTGAAGCTCTTGGCATGGCGTGGAGGCATCGTCACCAGCAGGTTCCGCACCGGATTTCCTCCGGCAGACAGCAAAATATCCTTCTCCAACTGATCCAGAATCTCCTGCAACTCGACGTGGAACTTCTCCCACTGCATGTCGTAGTAGTAGTTCATGAACCCCGGAAAGCTGTCACTGCTGCGCTTCAACTTCAGCAGATAAAGCGCCGCTTCCTTCTGGCTAATCGTCGATGAGGTGGCCATACTTGTCCTCTCTTCCTTCTGCTCGTCTGAGCCTTGCGATCTGCTTCTTCCTCTGGCCATACTCGTGGCCCTCAATGCCCATCGGCTCCATCTCGAAGATGTCTGGACGCTGCTGCCTCAACTCCGCCAAGCCAACCGTCCCATCCTCAGCCACCGTAACCCCCGGCACATTGGCCAAGCCTCTGACTTTGGGGTTGATCTGACGCTGCCGGAACTTCTCCTCATACCTCTGGCGCTTGGTAGCCTCAGCCTGCACCGTGGTCTGCTTCCTGACACCCTTCAGACTCGGCAGCTTGAACTCTCTGGTGAGTTCCTTGTGCGTCTTGGCCATCGCCTTGGCAGCCACAACGACATCCTCTGACCCTGTGAGCGACTTCTTCTCTGCCCTCAGAGCCATCTTCCTTGCCCTGCTGGCCTTGAGTAACTCAATCCGCTCCTGGTCCCGGCGCTCTGCCTCCTCCTCGCTTACACCGCTGTTGAGCAGTACCTGCTTGAAGCTGATGCCTCTGGCCTTCTTCAGGTTTTCAAGCTGCGCTGGCGACTGCTTACGGGCTTTTTTAGAACCGGAGCAGCCACCTCCTTGGGCTGCTTGCTGGCTGCCACAGCTTTCTCCGCCTCATCCAAGCTGGCAATCGTCTTCGTCACCTTCCTCAGCTTCTTCGTGGCGTCTGCCTTCTCTGCTCTGTCCGCATTCGCATCAAGCTCCTGTCCCTGCTTGATCACGGCGTCCACTGCCTCATGCTTCTTCTTCCCGAGGGCAATCGCTTCAAGCTCCTCCAGACTCATATCCTCCAGCTTCTTGCTGGTGGTGTCCTCTACCGTGATCGTTGAGAGCTTGGGCATGACACGCTCGGTCAAGATGCTGAAGAGGCGGACCTGAACGTTGTTCCACTCCTTCTCTCCCTTCATCACCTTGGCCACGTCCTCCACGCCATCCACGACAACCTCGTACATGCGGCGACGCAGGGCAGCAATCTCGTCTGGCCTGATGGCCCTCTTGGCAAACAAGCTGGCGACGTTGGCAGCCTCAAGCTGGAACTTCTGCACCTCCGGATCAACATTGCTGTTGTAGTTCTCCAGCGCATGCTTGTTGACCATGACCGGCTTCTTGCGGTGACCGTTGGCGTTGTTGGCCAAACCAGCCGAAGTCTCGAACGCTGGCACTGCGTCTGGGTCGTTAGGGTCTGTGGTGGAAACGCTATCGAGGTAGGTGCGGATGCCCTTCTTTCTGCCCATGCTTACTCCGGAGTTGTGTAGGTTGCTGATTATGGCTACCAGAATTTGAAAAGTTGGTGGAAATTTTCGGGGGGACAAGTCACCGTCAACGCGCGTGCGGACGGCGGGGTGACCACCACCCCCCCCTGTCATCGCCTTTCGAGGGGGGTGACGGGCCTCTCGCGGGCGCGGAGTGTTGTATGCGCGCAACACAATGTGTATGTGAGCGCCCACTCACACGCCCGTCCGTCCGCGCCCTCGCCCACGCCTCTCCCGAAGGGAGGTGGGAACAGTGTGGTGTCGATGCAACACATCCCGTGTCCCGCACGACTCGCTCACACACAGGAGGTTCCTATGAGCAACATCACCACCCTCTCCGGCGCAGCCCTGCGCGCACTCAACACGCCCGAAGCCGCCGCCGAGATCGCTCGTCGCGTGGCCAAGCGCGAGGCCAGCGGCAAAGTCACCGTCGCTGCCCTGCGCTCGTGGGGGCGCACGGACGAGGCCAACGCCATCGTCGCCCGCGCCAAGGCCGAGAAGGCAGCCGCGCAGGCAGCCAAGCCCGCGAAGGCCGAGATCACGCCCGTGGTCAAGGTGCCCAACGCGCCCAAGGCCACCGCCTTCACCCGCACCAGCGAGGCTGTCGAGGCCAAGTCGGCTGTCGGACACCTGCACAACCGCATGTGCGCGGTGGAGAAGGCGCTCATGGCCATCGCCAACACGCAGTCACACATGCTGACCTCGCTGGACAGCATCGCCAAGCGCCTCGCCTGAGCACCCACGCTCACCAAGAAGCCCCTCACGGGGCTTTTTGGCGTTGGTGCAGGCAATGGTGCCTGCCGTTCACAAGGAGTTCACATGAGTGAAGCAGCAATCCTCTGGTCGCTGGGCGTGGCAACGCTTGGCGTGATCGCAATCGTCATCTGGGAGGCGATGCAATGACCTACGCCCACATCTTCCGTGCCCGTGGAGGGCAGTTCAAGCTCGTCATCACACGCACGCCTGCAATCACGCCGGACAGCGTGATCGAAGAGCAGGAGTTCTCCTCTGCACACGCGGCAAGGGACGAGGCTAGAGCGCTTGGCGCAAAGCCCTGGAACTACTGACACCAGCCTCATGCCCCGTGACAGGGGGCATCGGGATGGCATGTCGCCATCAACATGCTCACAACCAAGGAGTTAACCATGAGCAATCGCAAAGCAGGCCGCAACATCAAGCACTCTGGCCAAGGCTACTTCCGCAAGCAGGCTGAGAAGGTGGCGGAGGTTCTCGCCTTCACCGCTGGGGCCAAGGCAGTCCACGTCTCCATGCGTCAGGCTGCACCGTCGGAGGAGATCAATCACTGGGTTCGTGTTCACCACGGAGCCAACGCTGTGCCGGTGTACCACCGCAACAATCGTCGCATCTGAACAGTTGCGTTCGTATGCAACTACATGCAATAATCATTCATCGTCAACAACAAGGAGTTACACATGAAACTGACCAAAGCAATCCGCGAAGCCTTCGTTCGCAGCGTTATGAACGACGTGCCAATGGTGGACTATGACGAGCAGGCATCCAAGCTGGTGCTTGCCGCCCTCGACGCCTTCTGGGTAGGCAACATCGGGCCACTGGCACAGCGGCAGAAGATGGTCGAGCACAAGATCATCAGCGGGACTTACTACAACCTGCCTAACCCCCTTCACTCAACCTATGGCTATGGCCCAGACACTTATCGCTGGGTGGATCAGCAGCCCGCGCTTCACAATGAACTGTGTGCGATTGCGAAAGAGAAGCATGCACAGAACATCAGGCACGAGGAACTGCGGAGAAAGATTGAAGGCGTAGCCAACAGCGTCACCACACGCAAGGCACTGGCTGATGCGCTACCGGAGTTCGAGAAGTACCTGCCGGAGGATGCTCCTGCTGCCGTGCGTAGCCTGCCCGTGGTGCAGAACGTGGTCGCTGATTTCGTCAAGGCTGGCTGGCCGAAAGCGAAGGTGTCAGCATGATGTACCGCACTGCAAAGGAATCCGGGGCACGGAAAGAATCATTCATCTGGTGGATGGTGACGGTGAAGGGCGAGGGTGTGCGAGAGGTACACGGAGAGGCGCTCCAGTATTCAAAGCTGGCCCGTGTATATGGCGGAGATTGCAAGGCATACAAGCAAGATGTAAGACGCATGCCGCCTACGCCAATCATCTACACCCGCACCAGTGGGATGCTGGAAGAACTGCCGCAAGGCAGGCAGGCATCTGACTGGTACGCAGACCAAGCGGAGAAGGCATTCAACAACGGCTGCATCAAGGACGCAATGTACGCCTTGATCATGGCCGAGTACCACATGGAGGCAGCATGAACGAGAAGTCACACGTTGGCATGGGGTTCAGCGTCTGCCCCATCTGCGGAGCCAAGCACGACGAGGTTGTTCTGCTCGACCAAAGGTTGCGTCAGTCGCTTACGCAGCACGAGTTCATGGGCTGGGCCTTGTGCCCTGAGCATGAGGCAATGAGGGCTGAGTACCTTGCATTGGTGGAGGTGGAGGGCCAGCCGACAGGCACAGGGCACGAGCAACTCGCCAAGGCCAAGCGGACAGGCGAGATATGCCACGTCAAGCGGGAGGCTGTGCCTCACATCTTCAACGTGGAGGTACCGGAGGACTTGCCTCTGATCTTCGTGGAGCAGGGCACCATCGCCAAGCTCAAGGAGATGACGGCATGAGAGTCACTGCACTGCTGTTCAGAGAGCCGGGGCGTGGCGAGTTCTACCGCAAGCACATCGACATGCCCGATGCCAACATGCCCAAGACAGCCAACGAGTTTGGGCAGCGCAGCCTCAAGGCAGTCTCCCACTTCTGGCCGGAGGCTGCCATCGGCAAGGCGATGCACGTTGACAAGAGCGACAGCGGTAAGCGTTACGTTGTCGAAGGTCAAGGCTGGTCAGTGGAGTGGGCAACTGATGCCCACGTCGCAGAGCAGCGCGACTTCATGGAGAAGTACATGAAGGGCGAGTACACGAGTGAGCAACTCATCGTGTTCGCAATGGAGATTCAACCAGCAGAGAGGAGAGTGTTGTGAGCGAAGTGAAATCAGTAGCAATCAAGCGGGCGCTTGCGCTGCTTAACGCAGCCGGTGCCAAGTACAAGGTGATCGCGGAGGATGGCGCAGAGTACGGCGAGTTGGTCGTTGCTCCGCCCAAGTCTTGCAGCCGCAAGCCCCGTGACTCACGCTATGCCAGCGGAGAGCGCACAGCCTACATTCGTGCGCTCGTCGCAGACATGAAGCCCGGTGACGAGATCATGATCCCGTTCACTGATGCGTACCCGGCTGATGCCATCGGCCACATGGTGGCCCCGACTTGCTTCGATCTGTGGGGTAGCGGTGGCTACATCACGGAGAACACCGAGGCTGGCGTGTCTGTGCTGCGTGTAGAGGGAGGTGTGCGGTGACAGAGACGGAACTTGAGAAGCTGCGTGACCTTGAGCAGGGCATCATCGTCGCCATTGGTGCAGACCTTGAGACTGGTTCGCACCATCTCAACAACACAGCACACGCTGAGTTCGCAAGGCGCTTCCCTAGCGTGATGGATGCAGTGGCTGCGCTTGGTGCATGGATCAACTCGCACGAGGACAAAGCAGATGGACTATGAGTACAGCAAAGACATCAAGCGCCTGATGCGCCAGCAACGCAGGCAGAGGATGCGTATGCAACTGAAGGAGTTGGCCAAGCACATGGCCTTCGTAGTTGCTTTGGTTGCTATCTTGTTGGTATGGACTGCACTGTGAGGCATGCCTCTCCGCTGAGGGTGTGCAGCAAGTGCAAGGAATTGCGACTGCCCGAGGGCGGGGTCGCAATGGGTGGTGGCAAGTGGTACTGCGCTGCTTGCTTTCGTAGTTACTTTTTCAGGAGGTAGATATGGGAACTGACATGGTTGATTTCATCAAGGCTGTAGCCGAACGCTTCGGCATTGACATTGAGGACAGAGACACATGCGATCACGCGAAGGGCATTGTCTATGTCACCACCACAAGAGGGCAGAAGATTCCGCTTGCCTACTCCGACGAGGCATGCACCGAGCCTCACATCTTCGACTGCTCTCACGACGCACTGCGGGCTGTGATCGAGGCGCTGCCCCGGCTGATGATGTCTTACGTTATCTACTCGCTTGAGCGTGATGACGTGAGGGAACCTACTCCGGAGATGTTCTCCTTCGTTCGCACGGAGGACAAGGCTGCCGACGTGGAGATCACCGACCTCTCCGCCGCCAACGCTGTCATCGCCAAGGTGAAGGCATGAAGGCCGCAGTCGTAGCCATCTGCCTGCTGCTTGCAGGCTGCGCCATCCCAATCCATGAGGAGTGTGATGCGAAGGTCATGCAGTGGAAGTTGATCCCCAACTTCTACGGTGACATGAACCTGATCTACGAGAAGTGCGATGCACCCCGCTGAACGCAGGGGTGAGGCAGTGGTCGCCTTCCTGTTGCAACTGGTGGTCTACGTCACGGCATTGACCCTGACGTTCCTCCTCTACTAACCGTTTCCCCCGTCGCCTCAAGCCTGCAATCCCGCAGGCATGGGGTTCCTTTCTCTGCTCACTTCAAAGGAGTTAATCATGAGCGCAAACCAACTGAACTCTCTCGGCATCCAAGACTTGGCCAAGTGCATCGACAACGGCACGGCCACGTTGCAGCAGGTCTTCGACATCGTTGAGGCCCGCATCCAGAAGCGTGTTGCGGAGAACCGCCCGCTGCTCAAGCCTGTCGTGGAGTACCGCAACTCGCTGGCCGCAAGCATCACCGCTGCTGGCATCGCACAGATTCCTCTGCGTGATGTCCCCTCCTACACCAAGGCGCTGCCGAACGCTGCCTTGCCCACTGACCCTGAACAACTGGCGGACGTTGTATTCGCCACTGTCGGTGCCGCCAACGTCGGTGCCGTTATCTCCCGCCTGACCGCACGCATCGTCGGCCAGTAATCCAACCATCCCACTACCAAGGAGCACACGCATGGGAACACTCAACCAGCAGATCATTGATCGCTACAACAACGACCTCAACAGGGCAGGCTTCCTGTCGAACGACACGCTCGACATGACGGAGTTCGTTGCCTTCTACATCAGCCATCGCACCAGCAGAACAGCCTTTGGTGTAGCGGCGCAGACCTACTCCGTACTCCGTGACTGCAACTCCCCGTCCGATGCAGCCAACGCACTGCGGAACATCATCCGCTCCACGCTGGCCAACGAGGACGAGTCGCAGGCACGGGTAAAGATGTACGTCGATGCCGGACGCTTCACCAACCCTCGGCACAAGGACATGAGCTTTCGCTGGATGCTCAAGAACGTACCGTTCCAGATGCTGGCGCTTATTGCGCTGACTGAATCGCACCACTTGCCGGTGGAGTTGCAGCTTCAGTCGCTGCTTGTCAACGGTAGCTGGGCCAACGTCGTGCAAGAGACTGGACTTGATCTCTCCGCTGTCAAGCGAACGCTTGGCAACGAACTTCTGCAATGGGCGACGCAGCGAACCGGGATGGCTTCGCTCCCCACCATCGCAGATGTCTGCGCCCTCTGGCCTCAAGGCCCGTACCCCAACGGGTACTCCGCTGGGCTGGTAACACAGGCGGCAACCGCCTCCTTCAGCATCTCCACCCCTGCAACCGCAGCAACCCCCGTAACCGTAGCAACCACAACCCAAGGAGTTAATACCATGACCAACGCAATCGCCTCTATCAACCCCGCCCTGAAGCCCATCATCGACGGCGTGCTGACCCAATCCGGCGTCGGCCTGACCATCGACTCCATCCTTACAGAGATCGCAGCCAAGGCTGCGCTGGAGACAACGCTTGCCAGCGTCACCCGCCAGCATGACGAGGAGATGGAGCAGATGCGTAAGGCACTGGCCGCCAAGGCTTCCATGCCCAGCACGATGACCCTCCCCTCCGCCAGCTTGAGCATCCCGAGCGGGAAGATGGAGATGGTCCAGGCATCGTCGATCTTCCCGCAACTTGGCAGCGTGAACCTGCTGGTTCCGAAGTTCACATGGGATCACGCTCACCCCGATGTGCCGGTGGTCAACGACCACTACCTGTTCCGCAATGAGATGCTGGTCAAGGCGCTGCGCTGCCTTGCCACCGGGGAGGACAACCTCTGGGTGCATGGCCACACTGGCTCCGGCAAGACAACGTTCCTCGAACAGATTGCCGCCCGTCTGCAATGGCCTACCATCCGAGTTGCTTTTGATAGCAACGTTGATCGTGCGGAGTTGGTTGGTCGCATGAACCTGAAGCCGGACGGCAACGGTGGCACCGCATCCGAGTGGTTGCCCGGCGCTATCGAGCGTGCCCTCAGCGGAGGTTACATGCTGATCGTTGACGAGATCGACGCCGGACATCCGAACTCCCTGTATGTTCTCCAGCCTGTGCTTGAGAACAAGGGGCTGACCCTGCTGGAGGATGGTGGCCGCATCGTTGCCCGCTCCCCTGTCTTCCGCATCGCTGCCACCGGCAACACGACTGGTTGCGGTGACCCGTCCGGCCTGTACCCTGCATGCCGCATCCTCTCCGCCGCTACGTTGGAGCGGTTCCAGACCTTCATCCATGTGCCTTACCTCGCACTGGACGAGGAGGTGGAGATGCTCGGACGTTACGTTCCCGGCCTCAACAAGACGATGCTCAAGAAGATTGCGAAGTTCGCTGGCGAACTGCGTAACGCCTTCACCACCGGGCAGACACCCATCGGCTTCTCACCTCGCCGCTCCGTTGCCTTCGCCAAGGAGGTGGTTGACCTGCAAGCAATGGGGTTCAACGACGAGACAGCCGTGCTCACCTCTGCCTTCCGCTCCAAGCTGTACGACGCAGCCAGTGAGGAGTTCCGCCAGCGCCTGACGGAGATCGCCAACGCAGTCTTCTCCGGCATCGACCCCAGCAGGAACCTGCTGTAAGCGGAGGGGCATGCGCCCTTCCACCGATCTCATCAACAACACAAAGGAGTTAGCTATGAAGTCAGGAGTTTTTCAAGATGCCGTCGAGTCCAGCACTAAGGTGTTCGGACGCAAGGACACCGTGCGAGTTGTCTTTGAGGGCGATCAGGCGCACACCGATGGCGGCACGGTAGTGCTGCCTGCTCTGCCTCCCGGCGCAGAGATTCATGTGGAGCAAGCCGACATCATCCGTGGCTTTCGTGACCACGAGGCGATGCACGTTCGCTGCACTGACACCAGCAGCAAGGCGCTTACCAAGCTGAACGAACTGACGAAGATCAGCGGCCTCGGTGCATTGGTTCAATACTGCGAGGACACCCGCATCGAGCATGCTGGCATCAAGGAGTACGGTGGTATGCGGCACACGCTGACGGCCACCAACACAGCCGCAGCCAAGGAGTTGATCGAGCAGTTGTCCATGATGGGCAAGCCGGAGGAAGTTGTCACCGGTCTGCCCAAGCCCATCCAGTTTCGCATTGCCGTGTCCTCTCGGGCACGCAGCCTCATCGGAGTGGAGAACAACGGGCTGATGGATGGCATCGTTGACTCTATCTGCAAGGCTGACCCAAAGCTGGATGCCATGTCGAAGGAGTGGGCGCAGCACATGGCCGATCTGCCAACCGGCTACGACAAGGGCAAGCTCAACGAGGCTGCCTCGAAGAAGGGGACTTGGGACTCCTTTGCGCTGGCAGAGCGCATGCACAAGGCGATCTCCGACTACGAAGAAGAGGAGCAGACGCCTCCGCCTCCGCCCCCTCCCGGCGATGGTGAGGATGACACCCCGCAAGACCAGCCTCCCGGAGATCAGCCGGGTGGCCAGCCCGGTGATGGCGGCCAGAGTGGTAGCGGAGGCAAGCCGCAGGAGGAGAAGGAAGATAGCGAGGAGGATGGCGACACTGGCGGCGACCAAGGCGACACCCCGCAGGATGACGATGGCGACGATACCCAAGGCGGCGGCGACCAAGAAGGTGATGACGATGATGGAGACGGCGACGATCAGGGTGACGGCGACGGCGACGATGACGATGACAGCGGCAACGATGGTGACGGCGATACCCAAGGCGACGATGGCGGCAACCAAGGTGACCAGCCGGGTGACGATACCCAATCTGGCGGCGGGAGCGGTGGCCAAGGTGGCGATGACGGTACCGCCAGCGATGACAGCACGCAGTCTCAGCCACATCATGGCAACCATACTCCGCAGCTTCCTCCGGAGCAGATAGCCGACATCGAGAAGATGCTTGAGGAGATGCGTAATCAGGCGCTGAACAACGTGGTGCAGGACATTGCATCCAACGAGACAACCGATGCGATGGGCAGGGTTGTGAAGAAGAAGATGTTCCGCCAGTACAGCAACAAGTTCTCGCAGAAGCTGCCGATGCTCGACCTCTCTGCCATCACGATGGGTCACAAGTGGCCGTCCTCCGGCGCAGCATTGGCTGCCACCCAGTTGGGCCAGCAGGGTATCCACACCATCGACGAGATGGTTGGCGGCAAGCGGGCGATGATCCGACGCCTGCTGGAGTTGGAGTTGCAGGCTCGTGCTGACCGTCGTTGGGAGTCTGGCAAGACGTCTGGCCGACTGCATTCCGTGCGCCTCATCTCCGCACTGAACGGTCAGCAGAATGTCTACCAGCGCCGTGAGTCTGGCAAGGACATGGACACCATCCTCTACATCAGCATCGACGGCAGCGAGTCGATGAAGTATGGCGGGAGGGCAAGGGAGTCGGCTGCTCTGGCATACGCATTGTCTGAGGCGCTTGAGCGTACCGGCTGCGACATCGTTGTGCAGATGTGGAGCAACCTCGCAGTCACCAAGGAGATGCACCCCGACAGCAGGTACACGCTGCGTGAGTTCCAGCAACTCTGCGTTGCGCTGAATGCTGATCCTCAAGGTCGCATCAATCATGGCTCACGCTACAACTCTGCCCCGTCCGGGTTCGTTTCCTCCGGCCTGCTTACCCGTGGCGTGGTGAAGGCGAAGAACCAGCGCACCACCGACCCCAATGTGCGGCTGAGTTTCGGGGCTGCGACCAAGCCCGTGACGTCATCGACGCCAACATATCAGGCCATCTTTGATGACCTCCGTGACTTGGCAACTGAGCGCCATGCCAAGAAGATTTACCTGCACATCACGGACGGCGACCCGGATGACATCAGCGTCGCTGGCTTCAAGAAGGAGGACATCATGGAGGAGGCTCACGCACTGGCCAACTCCATCGGTGTCCACATGATCGGCGTCGGCATCGCTGGCAACCATGTCGGCCACCTCTTCTCCGATGCCGTCGAGGTGTCTGGTCCTGACGCATACGAGCCGGTGATGAAGAAGCTGGCCAAGCTGGTAGCAAAGGAGGCAGGCCATGCGGTTGGCTTCAAACGAGCGGCGTGAGTTGATCTACATCAAGCGGTGGAGCGCAGCCCGCAAGCTGCAACTGCCGTCTTGGTGGAGGGCGTTGGCACCCGGCAAGAGCGCCAAGTTCTGGCACCGGGTTGAGAACCTACGCAAGGAGGCTGGTGTTCCGAGGTACGACTACTCGGGCATCAGCTACATCGTTGACCAATTACTGAGGAGTGAATCATGAAAGACATCACCGAATACACCAAGAGCCTGGCCTCCAAGTACGGAGGCGATCTGCTTGGCAAGAAGGAGCAACCCGTTCCAGCGCCAGCGCCGGAGAAGCCCCGTGTCGAATACGCACCGGCACCCAAGGTCGGCAATGCACCACGCATCTGGCCATCTGAAATGATGGAGCTTCGGTCATGGAAGAACAGCCAGCGCCCTGTCCGCAGGGCTGTCAACCTGTTCGACTTCTCTGACGCAGAGTTGGAGGAGATGTTTGCCACACCAGTGCGCCGTGGCTGGGAGTTCTCCGACTGGCTGGAAGTGATCGGACTGCCGCCTGACTTGCACAAGGACCACGATGGCGCAGCCTACTCCTACGCCGCTCGGGCCTACCTTGAGCGCAAGAAGGAGGCGCACCAGCGGTGAAACAACCCGACTAATTTGTAACGAATACCAATGGATGTTGGAAATGATCGTGATAGTAAGCAATAATCACCCACGGATAACGTGGAAAGGAGTTCGCAATGGCCACGAAAACGGAGGACATTCTTGTCCAGATACTAGCTAGGCTGGATGCAATAGAGAAGGTGGTTGCCATCCCATCTGGGTCGGTAGCCAAGTCAAGTCAAGAAGCTGTGCTGAGAGAAAGACTCAGCAACCTGACCATCAAGCGACATGCAGTTCTGACTGCGACGCTCGGAGGACTCAGCTACGAACAGATCGCCACGCTCATGGGGTGCAGCCTCACAACCGTGAAGCTCCACCTCAAGTCAGCTCTCGATCTGTTGGAGATACCTTCGCGGAGTAACCTGCTTGCCCTCAACAAGGGGATACTCGACCCGATACCTGAGCGTGAATATGAGGCACGCTACGGCATTGGCAAGCGTTGGTACATGGAACAGAAGCCAGCGTTGATGGCTGTCTTGCGTGACGTCAAGAGGACAGCCAACCAATACAAGAGAGACGACAAATGAAAATCACAGGACTGATCGCCCACTACAAGGCGATGAAGTCTCTGCATGCCAGCCTGCCGCCGTCGCTATCGGAGAAGCTGTGCCACCTTGACAGGGTGTTCGGCAACTTGGATGCGACGGCTACCGGCTCAGAGATTGTGGCTACTGCCAAGGCAGAATGGGGCAGCCTATCTCCTGGCACGTTGAAGCGGTACTTGGTGCAGCTTCGGGCCATCATGCGGAGAGCAGAGAGGGACGCACTGATTGACCGCGCTCCCCTGATCGACGTTCCATTCGTGCATGACACGGTGTACGTTGACATCACAGGTTCAGAGGTGAAGATGCTGCTGGACTACATCAAGTGGACAGAACCGAGGTGGTATCCGCTGGCTCTGGTGCTGACTCACACCGGGGCACGACTCGGGGAGGCGCTGACGCTGACGCCTGCCAGCTTCACACGCAACGGCACACGCATAGCCAAGCCTGTCGGGCGCAGGAGTAAGACGATTGACCGGGTGATTCCGTACACGCCAAGGCTGGCGGATGCAGTGGAGAAGGGGCTGCTGTTCCGCAACGAGATGCTCTGGCCTGACAACATCTCTGCTGGGTCTGTCGCTGGCTGCTTGGGAAGGGTGATCGACGCCTCAGTCAAGGCGCTCGGCCTGCCGCCGATGCGGGTGCATGATCTGCGTCATGCCTTCGCTGCTGTGCTTGCGGAGAACGGTGCAGACCTGGCTGATCTGGTCGCAGCACTTGGGCACTCCAGCCCCACGATGGCTATGCGCTACCGGGGGCTGGTGAAGGGAAGGCTAAACGCCATCCTTGGAAGCGTCTAACAGGCGCAGGAAGTTGTTCTTGCCGCTATCTAAGGCAACCCCTTCCTGCCTCAGATAGGCGGCGTAGAAGTCCACCCAATCGCTCAGGCGCATGACCACCATGCTCTCGCCTGTTGCCATCCGGTTACGCCTCTGCATCACCACCGGGAACAGGGGCTTGCCTCCCTTCTTGATTGCTACCTCGGCCTGCTCCATCGCTGCGTAGGGCGCAAACGTTTCGGTGCGCTTGGCTTCGATGTGAATCTCCGGAGTGCCTTCGAGGTCAGCCCCTCCGTCATTGCGTCCTCCGCCAGAAAGCAGCGCCCTCCGTGCTGTGACGCCAATGGTTTCGCTGAGGTACGACGCAAGCTCACGTTCGTAGTTGGAGCCTTTGGCCTTGGCCCCACGACCAGAACGCACCCCGCTCATTCGCTACTCCCGTCATCCGTGATGACATCAACGATGGACATGAAGCATGCGTCAACAATCTTTTCGCAGAAGCCTTCATGCTCTTCGTCATGATTCTCCGCTTCGGTTCTCCAGCTTCTGTTCCCGTCCTCGTCGAGGATGCCGACCATCTTGGTCTTTACTCCGTCCGTCATGGTGACAGATGCGATGGCGAAATCGCTGCCGAACTCAATGCTAACCTTCTTGATCGAGGCCATGTTTACACTCCGTTTTGTTGATGTTTGAACCAGCCTTTTACCGTGGGCTGAGACACGCCTAGCTTCTCGCTAATCTCTGATGGCGACACGCCACGATGGTGCAAGGCAAAAGCCTTTTGCATCGGCGTAAGGCTTGATACTGTTCGCCACTCACCTGTCTGCTTGTCCTCGGCCAGCCCAACATAAGTCGGGACATGGTTCTCCGTGGCCTGACGCAGCTTGCCGAACGACAACTCGAACACGACCTTCAGAATGAACGACGGAGGAAGCGTCCGGCGCAGGTATGTCCATGCGGTAGACGTTGCACCCGTCGAGTCTGAAACCAAGGTCGCGGAGTCTGGCATAGCTGCTTCACGCTTTGCTTGATCTGGGTCAGTTACAACCTTCGTTACGATGATCTGAACATCCAAGTCCTTCAACTGCGCCGTTGAGCCAGCCTCTCGGCCATGCCCTTGCATGTTGGGCTTGTTGCGGTGATGCACCAAAATGACGCTCATGCCTTCGTTGCGGCATGTCATTGCGATCTGGTTGACCTTGTGCCAAGAGTGCGGAGAGTTCTCCTCCATGCCAGCCCATGCTTGGCGCACCGTGTCGATGACAACCAACTGAGGCTTGACCTCGTTGATGATGCCAGCCAGACGGGTCAACGCCTCAGCATCGTTCAGGCACATATCGTCGCCTGCCACGCTGGCATTCCAGATCGTCAAACTGTCAGCCATCGGGCCAATCATCTGCTCACAAGCATCCACCCGTGTGGTGATGGTGTTGGAGCTTCCTTCAAAATCCAAGTACAGAGAACGCACCGGCTTGCCGCAGTATGCGGAGCCGAAGCTGCGGCCCGACGCAGCAGCCCATAGCATGTTCAGCAGCCACAGCGATTTGCCGTGACCGTTGAAACCAACAACCTGAATTATAGATTTCGGAGGAACGAACGGAGTGATCAGGTAGTCATCACCTTCACTGAGTTTGCGTAACTCTCCAAGGTTGCCCGGTCTGATCAGCCTCAGTGCAGCGGCTCTGGCCTGACGCTGGGGATTCTTGTTGTCGTACTTCTCTCTCTGCTCGTACTTCTCCGGGTGGTTGCGCTTGTCGGTACTGATGACCGACTGAAGCACAGTCTCAGACTCGGCAGTTGGCAGCGGCGTCTCGTAGAACTCTTCCTGAAACTGGTCGCCTGCGCTTCGTGCCTGCCCTTCGTCCATGCCGGTGGCAATGCACTCTCCGAGGTAGCGAACCAGCCAGAGGTTGCGGCCATCACCGTCAACCATCTTGCGGCCCATCGCCTTGACCTTGGCTGACATCTCGTTCCACACATCAGCGCCATGCGACTGGATGCTGGAGAGGTTCAGCTTGTCAAAGCTCCACTCCTCCGGCGCTATCGGTGCCACCGACACCTTCTGCTTGATACCGGGCCAAGTTGTCAGCGAGGAGACAAAGTTCTCCAGTTCCCCCATCGGAACGTTGAATGCGTACTGGTGCCGGAAGCTGCCGTCCTCGTTGAACTTCAGCGTCGGAGGCGCTACGACATAGCCGCCATCGCCACGCAGATCAAGGCCATGAACGTCTGGCCAATCCCTGCCCTGTCCACCTACCTTGTTGCCAACCTTGCCAGCGCCGGGGTGCTTGAAGTACAGGTGCTGCCCTCTGGTTGTCTTTACGTTGAGCATGCTGAACAGACCCGACTCAGCCACCGCATACGTCAGCGCATCTTGGTTGTCACAGTCAGTCACCACCAGACCACTGATCGCACCAGTGATTACGGCCAGACCAAACACCTTGGTCAGCCCGCCGTTGCCATCTGGCACACCATCCTCAAACCATGAGGTCACCTCGTCTTCGCTGGGCTGGCGCTCTTGGTACTCCTTCCATTCCAGTGCTGGCTTCTTGTCACCTTGCAGCCTGATAGGAATGATCGACCACCCCAGTTGCAGGTACTGCATGGCGTAGGCCCATGCCAGCTTCTTGTATTCCTCTAGCCCTTCGTCCGTCTCTGTCATGTACTTCCTTTCTGAAAAATTTTTTTCAACCAGCACTTGCCGGTTGCTTTAATTGTGTCATAGAATTGCGTCCGTTGGTAGCAATAATAAGCAATCAACACTATTATTTAATCATAGAAAGGAAAGACATGGCGGACGAATCGAACCCCGAATACATCGCCATTCGGGACTTTGTTATCGCTGAGGCTCAGTACCAGCAGGCCAAGGAGAAGTACAGCGCATGCCGTGAGGTCGTGCTGAATCTTCTGCCCAAAGAGATTGGAGAGTTCGAGAAGAGCATCGAAGACTTCACTCTGAAGGTCACCTACCCGGAAAAGGTTGTTTGGGACACCGAGCAACTGGATGCGCTCTACGGAAGCGACAAGCCTCCGCACGTCAAGATGACTTACTCCATCGACAAGCGTGTGGTGAAGCGTCTGCCTACCTCAGAGCGTGAGGAGTTGGAGAAGTGCTACTCCGTCAAGCCGGGTTCCCCAACCATCGACATCGCCAAGAACTAAGGAACATCATGGCTTTCAAACCAATGAACACCAAGGACGAAACAACGTCCTACCGCAAGACCCTTCTGGTCGGCCAAGCTGGCTGGGGTAAGACCACCCAAGCCAAGCACTACAAGCGCCACTACGGCAAGGGATTCATCATCAGCGGTGAGGCTGGCCTGTCCTCCATCCGCAACGAGGGCATTGACTACCTGCCCTTCACCAGCTTCGATGGCCCAACCGACGAGAGTGCTGGCATCTACTCCTTCGTGAGTATCTGCAAGATCATCATGTCACAGGAGTTCCGCGCTGCTGGCTACAAGTGGATCATGCTGGACTCTCTGACTGAGTTGTCCGATATGTGCTTTGCTTGGGCTGACAACAAGGCTGCTGCCACTGCTGCTGCCACTGGCAAGAAGCAGAACGGCTTCGAGGTTTGGGGCGACTACAAGGACAAGATGGTCGGCGCATGCAAGTTCATCCGCGACCTTCCGTACCACGTTGTCATCACCGCGCTGGAGAAGACTGCGGAGAACGACAACGGAGAGACCCAGCATCTTCCTCTGCTGCAAGGCTCTGCTGTGCAGGCTCAGATTCCGGGCATCTTCGACAACGTGTTCTTCGGCGTCACTCAGACGGTGAAGGAGGATGACAAGAACGTGACCAAGCGTTTCGTCGTGACCTCCTCCTACGCTGGCCGTGGCGGCAAGGTGCGTGACGAGTCTGGTGTGGTGAAGACCGTCGAGGAGACGGGCGACATTACCACCATCCTCCTCAAGATGGACACATCCAAATGACGCACCCACTCGCTGAAGCTGGTGCCCAGCAAGCCGCAGATCACGCTGACCGTGTAAGCCGTGGAGAGTGGACGGCCAAGGCATACGACTACCTCGTTGCCTTTGGTCGCTCCAAGCTGGGCGCTGCGTTCATGGCAGAGGATGTACGAGCCGCCGCTGAAGCGAGTGGCTTTCCGAGTCCTCCAGACGGCAGGGCATGGGGGTCAATCATCCTCCGTGCCAAGCGTGAGGGGCACCTCATTCACCGTGGCTACGCCCCCAACAAGTCTGACACTTGCCACGGTAGCCCCAAGTCCGTTTGGTCTTGGGTCGCATAGTTGCTTTCGTTGCTTATCTCTTTTACCCAAAGGAAACATCATGACCTTTTCTTTCTCCAACCTGAACCTGTCCAACGTTACTGCTGCCTCTGGCGGTGGAGTTCTGCAACCGGGCCGCTATGTGGTCAAGGTCAAGGAGGCAACCGTCTCCGACAACAAAGCGAAGACAGGCAAGGTTCTGAAGGTGAAGCTGGTCTGCGATGCAGGCGTCATCACTGACAACCTGAACGTGGCCCATACCACCGCAGAGGCACAGCGCATCGGCCTCGAACAACTCAAGGCTTTGCTGGAGTGCGGCGGTCACCCGAACCCCAACCAGCCCGGAGACGTCTCTTCTCTGGTTGGTCTGAAGGTCGGCATCATCGTGGCACAGGACGGCGTGTACGAAGGCAAGCCGCAGTTCAAGGTGAAGGGCTACCTGAAGCCGGAGGACGTTGGCACTGCCGGTGCTACCTCCTCCGTCACTGGCCCGACCATCGGCGCTGCTGATGGCGACATCCCCTTCTGATCGGGGGCAGCATGTCATTCGCCAGCATGGTGGGTGTAGCCAACACTAGGCCGGTTGAGACGTATGTGGTGCGCGTCATTGATGCTGTCACCACATACTCAATGAACATGGGGATGAGGGCAGAGTCCTCTCTGCTCACCACCAAACTGCATAGCGAAGACGCAACTCGCTATGTACTCGCGTTCAAACTGTCCAGTGATATAGGAACACAAGATGCCAACATCCAAATTACCGTCCACGAAATCAGTGGAGAAGCCAGAATACATTCCTCTCAAGGATTTCCTGACAGCTTCAAGCCTCTCTTACACGATCTACCGAAACTTGCGCTTGGCGGGCAAGACACCTCCGGAGTACAAGCTGTCCGGAAAGGTGATCCTGCTCAAAGCAACGGACGTAGCCCAGTGGTGGGAGGAGCGCCGACAGGCAATCAAACCGACAAAGCCATCGCGCAAAGCGCCGTTGCGCTCTTCGACATTGCCACCATCCAAGGTGTCGAGAAAGAAGAGCCGCGCCGCTACCTAGGTGCCTCTGGCATAGGGAAGAACTGCAACGCCCTGCATGCGCTGACTCTCCGTGGGTTCCCCGGAGATCAGCCTTCTCCGCAACTCATCCGCATCTTCAGTGAGGGCCACCGCATTGAGGCTGAGGTTGTGGCAATGCTCAAGCGCAGCGGTCACTTGGTCAGAGAGGTGGATGAATCTACTGGCAAGCAGTTCAGGTTCTCCAACTTCGGCGGTCACCACATGGCCAACTTGGATGGCCTCATCACTCCGGTTGGCACAGAGGAAGCCATGACTCTGGAGATTAAGTCCATGAACCGTGACAAGTTCAAGGCTTTCCAGACGAAGGGCGTGAAGCTGTCCCACCCGGACTACTACGACCAAGTGATTGACGGCCTTGGGCTTGCCAGAGAGGCGCTTGGGGACGTCCTCTCGAAGTGCTTCTTTGTCGCCTACTGCAAGGACAACAGCCAGTACCACGTTGAGATTGTGGAGTTCGACCAGAAGCACTACGTCAACCTGACGGGTAAGGCTACCGCAATCATCAGGCTTCATGGCAGTGAGCGACAAGCCCTGCACAGGAACGAGTACGACTGCCAGCAGTGCTTCAAGCGCACCTCCTGCTGGGAGCCTGACGTTCAGGAGCGCCATTGCAGCCACTGCAAACACGCCATACCAAACACGGCAGTAGACGATGGGCGGTGGGCATGTGTGCTTCGCAACCTGACAGATGTGAGTCAGCCTTGCAGCAGCTTCCAACTTTTCAGACCAAGGAGTAGGACATGAGTGACACACAAGTTCTCCGTGAGCGACTTGCGGAGTGCCTGCGGAGAGTGCCTGACGGAGTGAACAGCGGCAGCTACCAAACAGCAGTCAAGTTCAAAGACTTTGTGGCCGAGGCAAAGATGGCCTTGACGAAACGCAACACCAGCGAGAGGACGTTCCTCTCTTTGATCAGCAGATACGAAGGATTCAAATGAGCGCACTAGACACACAGGTCGCTGGCACCCACTACAAGGGCAAGCGCATCCAGCCAGTTGAGTACATCGCAGCCAACAACCTCAACTTTCTTGAGGGCTGCATCGTGAAGCGAATCACCCGCTGGCGCGACAAGCCAGCCGGAGAACGCTTTCAGGACTTGGAGAAGATCAAGCACGAGATCGACCTCCTCATCGAGATGGAACTGAAGTACGGAGCTATGGAGGTGGAAACAAAATGAGCAGCTACGCAGAAGTTGAAATGAAGATCGTCCAGTGGGGCGAGGCACGAGGCATTGTTCAGAACGGACA
>JACCDQ011184134.1_pt1 | contig 20185 bp, 21 predicted proteins | sample 7446031 | NCBI WGS metagenome assembly JACCDQ01 (sample SAMN15323442, study PRJNA562643) | freshwater metagenome | isolation source: river surface water | place: USA:Blue River Watershed | collected 2017-08-17
GCTGATAATCCTTTACGTTGTAGAATTTCCATTTTACCATAAGCAACGGCCGTTGAGGCAAAATCTGCTACAAAAGGTGGTTGATTTCCTGCAGGAACTGAAACTGCAATCGGATTTGTACCCAACATTTTTTCTACCGCAAAAGTCGGAACTACCAACGGTGCGGCATTAGTCATCGCCCAGCCAATCATATCATGCGGCAAAGCCAACATCGAATGATACCCCGCAATGCCGAAGTGATTGGAGTTTTGAACCGAAATCCAGCCAGAACCATAGCGTTTGGCCTTCTTGATAGCCACTTTCATTGCATATGGAGCAACTACAAGTCCCAAACCTTTATCTCCATCAATAACGGCCGTTGAAGGCGTTTCGTGAACAATTTTTATTTCGGGATTTGGATTTAGACGACCGTGGTCAAAAAGACGAACATAGCCAATCAAGCGAGCTGTTCCGTGAGAGTCAACGCCACGTAAATCGGCCGAAATCAACACATCGGCTGCCAATTTTGCATCTTTCTTTGGGCAACCAATACTTAAAAAGATATTTTCTGTAAAACGTCTAAGATTTTTTTCTTTAATCATAATTGTGGAGCGAACTTCCTGTTCGCAGAAAGAATGGTAGGAATAATTTGCAGTTTTTAAGCAGATTGATACTGTTGGTGCAAATATTTTCAAGCAAAATAATGAAGGTTTTACAGCTAAAGCAAAGAATTTTTCTTAAAATTGCCTTTCGGTTGAAGAGATTAACAAACTATTCACACAATAAACCGTTAGCTTGACGTTTTTACAAAAACAAACATACTCTCATTATGAAAATCTATTTGAAATCATTACTAACCTTATTTCTTTCAAAAACCTCAATTCTTCACTCAACTTTAGGACTTGGAGCATTACTTTTTGGCTTTCATTTTCCAATTTTCTCACAAGGCCAAGTAAAGATAGATGCCGAAAACCAACATATAACTGTTTTTTTGAATCGAGCTCAAATTGATGCTCGTATAAAAACAACTGTACAAGCGGGTACAACGAAGATGATTATTGGAAATGTAGCTACTACTGCCGACCCTAACAGTATTCAGATTGGTGGAAAAGGCGATGTAGTGATTATGGGAGTGAAATTCAAACAAAATTATTTGGGCAATAAAAAACGTAGTGTACTCGAAGACTCACTCAAAATGGCAAAAAGTGAGTTAGAAGTAGTTGAGGTTTTGGTAAAGGTAGCTGAAAACGAGCGGAATATGCTCATGGCCAACTCAAACATCAAAAATGATAAAGATGGTGTAACACCAGAAGACTTGAAAGAAATGTTGGATTTTTTCAGAACTAAACTCACCGAAATCGGCACACGTCAGATGCAATTAGTTCGTCAGTCAAAAGATTTACAAGATAAAGTCAATCGTTTTCAACAGCAACTTACCTCGCAAGGTACGAATGTAAATCAACCCGCTGGCGAAATCGAACTAACTTTGCAAGCAAAAGCATCATCAGCCGTTGAATTAAATCTTACTTACATTGCCAATAATGCGGGCTGGTCGCCAGTATATGATATTCGTGCAAAAGACGTAAAAAGTAATATTGATTTAGCTTACCGAGCTAATGTTTATCAAAGTACGGGTATTGATTGGAAAAATGTAAAACTTACGCTTTCAACGGCAAATCCTGCTGAAGGTGGTACGAAACCCGAACTATATGCTCAATACGTAAATATCTACGAGCCAGTAGTCATTCAAACGAAAAATGCACGTATGATGAAAGGAGAAGCTCCACAAGTTATGGAGATGGCCGCTGCACCTGCCCCAATGGCTGATGTGTCAACTACTGCTTCATTTGTAAACACAGTTCAGTCAACTTTGGCGGTAAACTTTGATATTTCAATTCCTTATAATATTCCATCGGGTGGAAATGCTGAAATGGTTGATATTCAGAATCATTCGTTGCGTTCGACTTACAAGTACTATACGGTACCTAAATTCGATAAAGATGCATTCTTAACAGCGATTATTACCGATTGGGAAAAATATAATTTATTGCCAGGTACGGCAAATGTGTATTTTGAAGGAACATTCGTTGGTACAACCGATATTGTTGGTGGAGAAGCCAAAGACTCATTGTTAATTTCGTTAGGGCGTGATAAGAAAATCATTGCTAAGCGTGAAACCATCGAAGAGTTTAAATCAAGGAAAAATGTTGGTTCCAATATTCGTGAATCGTTTGGTTACAGACTTACGCTTCGCAACACTAAAAATGAGCCAATAAGTATTGTGATGGAAGACCAAGTGCCAGTTTCGCAAGATAGCCGCATTGAAGTAGAATTAGAAGATGCTGTTGGGGCAGATTTTAATCGTGAGACAGGGAAATTAACTTGGAAACTGACACTACAACCGCTCGAAAACAAAGAGATTTTATTGAAATACAACGTAAAATATCCAAAAGGAAAAAATATTCAAGGACTTTAAAAATTTTGACAAGAGAAAACAGACAAACGACAAGAGATTATCCTCTCTTGTCGTTTGTCTGAAATCTCGCTTCTCAAATATGAATTTACAAGAAATTTGTCACCAAACAGTAGAAGTAGCCAAAGAAGCAGGAGCGTTTATTGCTCAAGAATCAGCCAAATTTAATCGTAATTCGGTTGAGTATAAAGATGTAAACAATGTCGTTTCGTATGTCGATAAAGAAACCGAAAAAATAATTGTTGGTCGCTTACGTGAAATTCTGCCCGAAGCAGGTTTTATAACCGAAGAAGGTACTGCCGATTCGTCAGACCTCGAAGGTTTAAATTGGATTATTGACCCACTCGATGGCACAGCCAATTTTATTCATGGGTTACCCAATTATTCCGTGAGTTTGGCTCTTGCTCGTGGGAAAGATGTGTTAGTAGGAGTGGTCTATAATGTTTGTACGAACGAAGTATTTTCAGCAACTAAAGGTGGTGGGGCTTTTAGAAATGGCGAAAAAATTCAAGTTTCACCAATCAAACATTTAGGAGAAAGTTTATTAGCAACAGGATTTCCGTATTATAAATTTGAAAATCAGGATAAGTATTTGCTCATTTTGGAATCTTTGATGCAAAAAACACATGGTTTACGCCGCATGGGGTCAGCCGCTATTGATTTAGCCTATACTGCATGTGGATATTTCGACGGTTTTTATGAATACAACCTCAATTCGTGGGATATGGCCGCAGGGATTTTACTCGTGACCGAAGCGGGAGGTTTTGCTTCTGATTTTTCAGGGGGAGATAATCATCTTTTTGGCGGTGATGTAGTAGTAGGTTCTGCTGTCCATGCGGAACTACTGGCCGAGATACAACGTTATTGGAAGTAGTAGTTATTAATAATTGAGAACGGTTCTCCGTAGCAATGAAAAGTTAATAATTTTGAATTAAAATCTTTCAAGTTAATGGATTTAGCAAACTTGAGCGTCGAATCGCTAAAGTACCCAATTGGTGATTTTGAATATGGAAAGAAATATTCTAAATCTGATACTCGTTCACACATAAAAGTATTGGAGAAATTACCTCAGCGATTGAAGGCCTTAACAGCAAAACTTTCAGATGCTCAATTAGATACGCCATATCGTCCTGATGGCTGGACGGTGCGTCAGGTGGTTCATCATATTGCTGATAGCCACATTAACATGTTTACTCGTGTACGTTTTGCTTTAACCGAGGATAATCCACCAATTAAAGGTTATGACGAAGCCGCATGGGCTTTATTACCAGACCATTCGTTGCCAATTAAGCCTTCATTGCAAATTATTGAAGGTTTACACAAACGTATGGTTGTACTTTTTAAAAGTCTTGATAAAAAAGGATTGAAGAAAACTTATTATCACGGAGGCTACCAAAAATCATTTGATATGCAAGAAGTTATCGCCTTGTATGCGTGGCATTCGGAGCATCATTATCAACACATTATTCAGGCATTAAAATGATAGAAAGCATTATAATCGGACTCGTATTTGTTGGTGCGGTAGTTTATTTAGTAAACATCGTACGGAAACAATTTGCAGGGAAAGCATCGAGTTGTGCGGGTTGTGCAGGGAACTGTCAAGTAAGTAAGATTGAGCTTCCTACTGAAAAGTCATAAAAAAAGTGCCGTCGGAGGATGGCACTTTTTTTATGACCTGTAATAACTTACATTGGTGTAAACGTAGCTTCATCAATAATCTGATGAGCGTGTTCTTTACCCAAATATTTATCAATAATACTATGTGCTAAATAAATCAGTGGAGTGAGCAAAATTGCAACTACAAATTTGTAAATGTAATTATTTGTTCCAGTAGTTACTACCTCAGTAATTGTCCAGTTGCCAAATACGTAAAAAGCAATAAATACTACAACAAAACTATCAATTAACTGAGAAACAAGCGTCGAACCTGTTGCTCGTAACCAAATCATTTTATTATTGGTGTATTTTCTGAGCCAGTGAAAAACCGTTGCATCTAAGATTTGTCCAACCAAAAAGGCTGTAATCGAACCTAAAATGATTCCAAGACCTTGGCGGAAGATAATTCCGTAGGCATCATCTATATTCAGGAAATTTCCAGCTTTATCTTTATTATTATGATTAACCCAAAAGTCTGCTGGTGAAACTATCGTCGAAATGTAAATAATAATAAAAGCATAGGCAATCAGAATGGCTGTTAGGTAAGAAATTTTCTTTACGCCGTTTCTTCCGAAATATTCATTGATAATATCAGAAGTGATAAAAACGAACGGCCAGTTCAGAACTCCCGCCGACATATTAAAGTTAAATTTTTGACCAAACAATGGAATTTGCAAAGGTGCAATGCCGAGTGTAGCCTCAACCGAAAAAATCTTTGCACCTATTACTTCTGCCACAACGGCATTGGTCAAGAAAATACCGCATAACACAAGATATAGCGTTTGTTTTTTAGTTTTAATTGAGTCAGACATTTTTAGTTTAGATATTTGTCAATTAAAATCGAGCTTTTTTTCGATTCTACTGACCAGTTACAAGTCACTAATTATTACGCCATCCTGCATAACCAATTTTCGGTCGGCCATATTTGCCAAATGTTCGTTATGAGTAATTATAACAAATGTCTGATTGAATTGTTTCCTTAACTCAAAAAACAATTGATGCAATTCTTCTGCATTCTTTGAGTCGAGATTCCCGCTTGGCTCATCGGCAAAAACCACTGCAGGAGAATTGATTAATGCCCTTGCTACTGCTACACGCTGTTGTTCTCCACCCGATAACTCTGATGGAAAATGTTTGGCTCTCTCTCTTAAGCCCAGTAGCTGGAGTAATTCTTCAGCTCTTTTTGTAGTTTCAGCGTTATCTCTTCCGCCAATCCATGCAGGTAAACAAACATTTTCAATGGCCGTAAATTCGGGCATAAGGTTGTGAAATTGGAAAATGAAGCTAATTTTTTCGTTCCTAAACTTAGCCAGTTCTTTATCTTTTAGTAAACTATAATCAATCCCATTGAGTAAGACCTCGCCTGAGTCAGCTTTATCAAGCGTACCTAAAATTTGTAGAAGTGTGGTTTTTCCTGCCCCAGAAGCTCCAACTATCGAAATTACTTCTCCTTGATTTATTTCTAAGTCGATACTCTTCAAAACCTGTAAGTTTCCGTAGTTTTTCTTTATATTTTTTGCTGTAAGCATTTTTCTGTAGAGCGATTCTCCAGAATCGCTGTTATTAAATTTGTTATAAATTTTTAATGGTAAATTAATGACTAAAAATAAACAATATTTGCTTAAAAGTAAGCCTAAATTATAATTTTATAGCAATTTAGCAATTAACTGAAATTTCGTAATTGTTATTTCACTTTTGTTGACTAATTTAGCAAAAAATTTAAAACTAAAAAAAATCCTACTTTACATGAACGTTCACGAGTATCAAGGTAAAGAAATACTAAGCCGATATGGCGTACGTATCCAACGAGGAATCGTAGCCGAAACACCTGAGCAAGCAGTAGCTGCCTATCAGCAAATTGCCGAAATGACTAACTCTAAGTTTGCCGTTGTGAAATCACAAATTCACGCTGGTGGACGTGGAAAAGGTAGTATCGTAGGCTCTGAGCAAAGAGGTGTACAATTAGCAAAATCTGCTGATGATGTACAACGTATCTCAACAAATTTGCTTGGAAATGTATTAGTAACCATCCAAACTGGTGCGGAAGGAAAAGTTGTAAACAAAGTTTTGGTTGCAGAAGATGCCTACTATCCAGGTGAAAGTGAGCCAAAAGAATATTATATGGGTATTTTGCTTGATAGAGCAAAAGGTTGCAATGTAATTATGGCTTCGACCGAAGGTGGTATGGATATCGAAGAAGTAGCTGAACATACTCCAGAAAAAATCTTTAAAGAGTGGATTGACCCACGTGTTGGCTTACAGGCTTTCCAAGCTCGTAAAATTGCCGATAAATTAGGTTTAACGGGCACTGCAAATAAAGAAATGGTGAAGTTTGTAACTTCATTATACCAAGCTTATGTTGAGTCAGACTCTTCGATGTTTGAAATCAATCCAGTTTTGAAAACATCTGACAATAAAATTTTGGCAGTTGATGCTAAAGTAAATATTGATGATAATGCTCTATATCGCCATCCAGATTTAGCTGCGATGCGTGATAAAGCAGAAGAAGACCCATTGGAAGTTGAAGCTTCTGACAATGACCTAAACTATGTAAAACTTGACGGTAACGTGGGTTGTATGGTAAATGGTGCAGGTTTGGCAATGGCTACAATGGATATCATTAAGCTTTCGGGTGGTGAGCCTGCTAACTTCCTTGACGTAGGTGGTGGTGCAAATGCTAAAACTGTTGAAGCTGGTTTCAGAATTATCTTGAAAGACCCGAACGTTAAAGCTATTTTGATTAATATCTTTGGTGGTATCGTTCGTTGTGACCGTGTAGCTACGGGTGTTGTTGAGGCTTACAAAGCTATCGGCGAGATTCCAGTGCCAATTATCGTTCGTTTGCAAGGAACAAACGCTGCTGAAGGTGCTGCAATCATCAATGAGTCAGGTTTGAAAGTTTACTCAGCGATTGTATTGAAAGAAGCAGCTGAATTAGTAGAGAAAGTATTGAACGAAAATTAATTTTTTGTTTGAAGTTATATAAAAAAAGGTGTTATTCTCAGAATAACACCTTTTTTGTTACTATCAGTCCTTGTGTGAAGCGGATGTTTTCTGACAACAACTTGGCAAAGCATCGTGCGATTTTTGGTCGGCTACAACCTCATCTGCATCATAACCAATTTTTGAAATTACTTCTTTAATTTTCTCAGGGCTTGTCTTTTTCGTATTGTACGTAATCGTTACAACTTTGTCATCTAAGTTTAAATTAGAATTAACGATTCCTTTCGATACGCCCAAATCTCTTTCGATACGCTTTTTGCACATACCGCATTTTGCAGATGTTTTAATTTTTATTTCAGCAGTTTTTGGTGGTTCAACTGCAAATGTTAATATACTGATTGTCAGTAAAATAGTTAAAATTGAAATTACTTTTTTCATTGTATTGGTGCGTTCGTCGCCACGATTTATTGTTTGTTAAATTTTATTCTTTCAGTACAATTCCGTTGGGCTGGTTACCCACCAAAATATCTTTTGTTTTTACATGATTGGCTGCGTCAATGACTGATACCGAATTTCCTTTTTGATTAACCACAAATGCTCGTTTCATATCTTTCGAAAACGTAATTGCATGGGTATCATCACCTGTAATAATTGTACCTTTCAAACTCCAACCATTATTTTTTCGTTCAAAATAAGCTACTTTATTTTGTGAGGCTTGGCAAATCCATAATTCATTAAGTGTTTGGTTATAAGCTATTTGCCCAGGAGCAAAATCTAAGTTTATGTAATCAACCACACTTAGCGTTTTTGGGTCAATGACATTAACCGTTTGAGCTACTTTGTTTTCAACATAAATTTTGTCATCAACTCCTGCCCACACATTGCTCGGGTAGGCATCTACTTTGATGGTATTGACAATCGCTTTTGTTTGAGTGTTTATTACATAAACAAAACTACTTTCGCCTAAAGCCACAAAAGCATATTTCCCATCTTTAGAAAACACTACTTCGCTGGGGTCGGAACCAAGTGCTATTTTTGTTTTAAAAACTCCATTGGTAGCATCATAAATAAACATTTCACCCGAATGCGTAGCACTTGCCGACCAAATTTCGCTACCATCTGCACTAAAAACTGCATTGAAATTGACACTTGGCAATGCTATTTTAAGTAAAGTATTACCTGTTTTTGTATCAATTACCGCTACTCCACCTTTCTTATCAGTGGCATTATGTAAGGCTGAATGCCCGAGTGTAAAATCATATTCGGGAGTAGCTACTGCCAGTTTTTTACCGTCAGCTGACATATTAATGTGGTGCGGGAAACGACCAATTTCGGTCAATTGAATGATGTTTTTAACGCTTAGTTCATTCAAATCTACTATCGAAATCGTATTACTACCACCGTTTACAACATAAGCTTTCGGATAATCTGTTTCAACTACAGGAACAGGTTCTTCAATCACTTTTTTTGATTTACACGAGACTAAAAGTCCTCCCCACATAAAACTGCCAAATATCAAGGCACTAACTACGTAATATTTTCTTCTCAATACCATTGTTTATTTTTTCTCTAATAGAAAACGAATCTATTTAGGTTATCTGTATATCAAAAATAAAACATATTGGTTATTGGTATAGAAAATTATATTCTTCCACCTAACTTGTAGCGAGTTCCGAAATAAATAACTCGACCTACAACTGGCCCCCATGCACTTCCAGCATCAAATCTGCTACCAAATGGATTGTCAGGAGTTACGATTGGGTCTTTTTGACGGAAATTTGTCAAGTTTTCACCACCAAGATAAATGTCCCATCTTCTAAACGAACGACTTACTTGGGCATTCAGATTGACAAAAGCTGGTGCATACTGTATAGGCATTGATTCGTAACTTGTATGAACATAAGTGGTTGATAAGTTCGGAATTCTACGTTGCCCATTGTATTGCAATGTTACGTCAAATTTCCATTTATCGTAAGGTAGGGCATACCCCACATTCAACAAAACTCTATCTCTTGGTACAAACATTTTTCGTACAGTTATTTCTTGGTTTAACGATTTTCCGAGTGTTTGCCAAACATCCGAATAACGGTATGCCACTTTAAATTCAAGTCGAGGGGCTGGCACAAGGTTTAGTTCTATTTGTGCAGAATTGGCATAATTGTTTCCCTGTGAATTATAGAAATACAAGAAATTAGGGTGTTCGGTATCGCCAATTAATTGATTTTGGAAACGAGTATGGTACAAGTCAATAATCAAATTAGATTTACCAAACGTTTTGGTTAAACTTACGCCATAATTCCAAGAAATTTCGGGATTGATAGTTTCCAAGAAGCGTACAGTTCTTGAACTCACTAAATTGCCGAAGTACTCGGCAAACGGATTGGCTGTTCTGAAGCCCTTTCCTGCTGAAAGACGTAAGGCCGTATTTTCGGTTGCATTATACAGCACGTGCAAGCGAGGCGTGAAAATCATACCATACAGGTTATGAAAATCAAGTCTTGTGCCCGCTACGGCAGTCAGTTTTTCAAGGTGTTTATACGTATATTCAAAGAAACCGCCTTTTACTATTTCTTCACGCTGATAAGTTAAATCGGCAAATTTTTCATCATACTTATCATACAAAAAGCTCAAACCTGCTTTGTATGAATGATTTGTATTGCCAAAAATATCTTGATAAATTAGGTTTCCGTAAAGCGTATTTTGTTTACCATTATACGGACGAAATCCAAACTGAGACTGAGAATCATGGGTAACTCCGTTAAGAATTAACCCTAAACCTCTGTAGGGTTTTGATTGGTAAAGTTTGGCCGTTTTAGAGAAAAATTCAGCTCGGTTAGTTGTGTTTGAAAATCTATAAATAAGGTTATCAAGCGATAATGGGTTTTTATTGATTTGGCCACCCAAACGAGTATCATATAGGTATTTTACACCAAACTGAGCTACCATTTTATCTGATTCGTATTTCCAACGATTAATAAAATTTGCTTGGGTATACTTCGGTAAATCATAAAAATTATCGTTGTTTTTATCAATAGTGGTTTGCATTGTGGAGCCGTGTGAGAGTAATGCAACCGACCATTTAGGCTTAGATTCTTGCTTTTGCTTAAAAATATGTGCTAAGTTTAGGTTGATTTCACCACGCCCCAAGCTATTGACGTAAGTATTTAGGTATACTTTTTCGGCCAAATCAGGCTTTTGGAGTTCTACGTTGATTTGTCCTGTCATAGACTCGTAACCATTTACTACCGAGCCAGCACCTTTACCAATATCAATTGATTGTATCCAAGTGCCAGGAATATAATTTAATCCAAAAGTAGTAGCCAATCCCCTGATTGAAGGAATATTTTCTACGTTTGTTTGTACATATGTTCCTGCCAAACCTAAAAGTTGAATTTGTTTTGCACCCGTTACTGCATCTGCATAGCTAACCGAAACCGAAGCGTTTGTCTCGAAACTTTCTGAAAGATTACAACAGGCTGCCTTTGCAAGAGCTTTTGATGTAATAATTTCGGTATGAATAGGCGAAAGCCTGTCCATCGAAGTCGAACTACTACGAACAACCACTTCTTGTAGTTGATTTTCAGATTGAAGATAAACTCTTAAATCAGTTTCGTTGCTGATATCGAGTGTATCTGATTTATAGCCTACAAAGCTAATAACCAATTTTTTAGACTTAGCTCGGGCTATCGTAAACTTGCCTTCCAAATCTGTTGTTGTTGCTACTTTTGTACCGAGCCAATTTACAGTTGCTCCAATGATTGGTTCTTCTTTTGAGTTTGTTTTATCTAAAACAACACCGTTTACATTCTGCCCAAAGCCTATTCTGATTGTTAGAAAAAGAAGAACAGTAAGCAACCAATTAAATGGCTGTTGAAGTTGATTAGTCATTTTATTAGTTTTTTATGACAATTCCGTTGGGTTTTTGTCCAACTTGAATATCTTTAATTTTTTTATGATTCGCAGCATCAATTATTGATACTGTCAAGTTTTTTTGATTGGTTACATACCCTGTTTTCCAATCATTTGAAAACGCAATCGCATGAGCATCTAAGCCAGTTTGAATACTCCCTGCTTTTTTCCATTTATTGTTTTCTTTTACGAAATAATAAACAAAGCTTTGGCCCGCATTGCTTACCCACATTTCGTTTAATGCTTGATTATAAGCTACATAACCTGGCGTAAAACCTAAATCAATGGTTTCAGTAACTTCAAGTTTATCAACATTAATAATACTTACACTTTGTCCAACTTCATTATCAACATACATATTGCCATCAACACCAGTCCATGCTCCAACAGGCTCTGCACCAACGTTAATGGTTTTTATCACCTTTTTGGTTTGAATATCAATGACCGATACCGAATTACTACCACCATTTGCTGTAAAAGCATACTTCCCGTTTGCTGAAAAGGTAACTTCGGCAGGGTCATTTCCAACCGAAATTGTATTTTTTAGTGTCATTGTCTGTGCATCAAAAACCAATGTTTTTCCGTCGTGTTGCATCAATGTTGTCCAGAGTTCTTTGCCATCGGGCGAAAAAATAGAATTATGATTGGGTTTCTCTAAACTGGTTTTTGAGAGTATCTGGCCCGTTTTTGCATCAACAATCAAGATTTTACCTTGAGTTTCGTGGGTTCCTGAATGTCCTTCGGTCAAATCTACTCCTGGCACGCCAATGCTTAGTTTTGTGCCATCGGGAGAAAGATAAATATGATGCGGAAACACTACCTCGTCGCTCGAATTGTGCGATGAGTGTCCACCACTTGCAGTACTACCTAATTTGATAGTATTTGTGTTATAGGTGGCTAAATCAATCACCGAAATCGTGGTACTTTCACCATTGATAACATACGCTGAAGGGGTTGTTATATTCAGTAATGGTTGCATATCATTTGTCGAACATGACAAAATGATAGCCATTAATGCTAAAGAAATAATGCTCTTTTTCATTTGTATTGTTAGTTGATGATTTGTTATTATTCCGAAATTATAAATTTTCAAATTCCAATGAAACGCTTATATACTCCCAACTCATTTTTATTGTGCCAGCATTTTTATGTTTTGGTAAAATTTCATAAGTGAGAGCTTCAGTGATTTGCTTGCTCTTTTTGGGTTTTACTTTTACTCTGATAGCATCATTTTCTTGCTTGTAATCATCGGCTAAGTGCATATCCCATGTTTTGCTCAAAATAATAGTCCACTCATTTTTATCTGGAATCGTAAAAAATCCGTATCGACCTTTGGGTATTATCTTTCCTTCAATTTTAACATCTTTTGAGAAATCAACCCAAGTTGCTTTATGAGCCCCCGTTGACCAAACTTGGTTATAGGCAACCAACCCATTCCAGATATTACGACCACGAACACTCGGAGAACCATATTCGATATGCACATGGTTTTCTCCAATCATTTCCATCGTAACGAGTTTGGGGCTTTTGGGCTTTGCCACAACTTTGTTGGTATCGGCTTTTGGCTGATGGTTTTCATGCTGAGCAAACGAAACTATTACTAAAAATAGGTAAAGAGTAGTTAATGATATTTTTTTCATATTGTTTTTAAGATTTCTTTGAATATGATTTTTGACTCACAAAAAATAAGGTAAAGCCACTAATAATCGTAATTATGCCAAACACCGAAAATGCTCTAAGTAACCAATTCGATATATTATCACGACCTTGATAATCCATCGTATGAAGCATCCACAAAAAATCAAAGATTCTCCATTTGCTATTTCTAAATTTTTGTGCAGTTCCGAGTTCACTGGCTACATAAACCGTTGCGTTGCTTGGATGCGAAAATGTAATGGCATATGCAGGAAGTGGCTGCTCTCTGTATTCGTGATGGCCGTTAGTTGTGGTCAAGTATTCGACCGATTTTACGGGTACATCGTTCTTGAAATTTTTCTTGGCTACTTCAATGGCTTCCTCTTTGCTCAATGCGGGTCTTAACTCGCCAGTTTTTGCATTGGCCAGTTGTATCTTCTTCCCTCTATCATGCTCTTTCGAGTAGATGATTTGGTAGTAAGGACGATTCAAAATTTGTATCAGGCGTATATCAAAAAGAAAATTAACCGAATCTTTCAACTTAATTTGGTCGATAATTTCTTTCGGATTGACCAACGAAATATCAGCTGAAAGTGGGTGGATGTGTGCCTTTTGGTGGTCGCCATGAACCTCGTCCATATCCGACCAGCTAAAATATAATCCTCCGATAGTCCATAAAAAGAATTGTACACCCAAAATCACCCCTAACCAACGATGTGTTTTTCTGATTTTTCGCTGAAATACGCTTTTTTTCATTGTTTTCTTAAATAAATAGCATTAAAATTGCCATTCCGACCATTAATAAATCTTCTATAATTGTAACTGTACTCATCGGCAAATTAAACACCGTACCGAGGCAAGCACATCTGATTTTACGCTTATCTAAAACACTTTGAATTACACCAATCGAACTAAAGCCCATGATTACGATAGTTGCTATATTGGTAAATTGTGGCTGAAATACGATGAGATAAGCCAGTCCGAGTCCTAATTCGATGAATGGGTAAATAAAACCGTAGCTTGGTACTTTCATTGCTAATAAATCATACATGGCATAGCTTTCGGCAAATGCTCTTAGATTTAGAAATTTGAAAAATGAGAAAACAATGAAAAATCCTGCCATGAAATTATTCATGAAGTGCATCCAACTAAAATGAGCCGTCTCGAAAATATCACTGTGAAAGGCTTTAATAACTGATACCCCAGTAATGAATGTAAAAATCAATAAAAGTGGTCGGTAAGTTTCAAACCAAGTTTTGGGGGCTTCTTCTTCTGTAACAGCTGGAGTACCCACTACTTTTCTTTCGTTTACGGTATATTTTGAGTAAGGTTTCACAACATCTTGAAATTCCTTTAATGGAATATGTTTATCCATGTCAACTGTTGCACTATTAGTACTTCTGTCAACCAAAACTGTTTTTACTCCCTCAATTCCTGAAAAAAGGTGTTGTATTTTGTATTCGCAGGCTTCACAAGTCATGCCTGTCACTTCAAATGTATGTGTCATTGTTCTTTTGTGTTTTTAACTATTAAATCTATGGCAAAGGTAGAAACCCTTTTTGAGTTAAATGTTACAAAATTTTAGATAGAATTTACATCATTTTGAAGCTGGTCAATCGAATGTCGTTTTTTATGCTCAACTTTTTTAAACTCACTCGGAGTAATACCCACAAGTTGCTTAAATTGGTTAGATAGATGAGCTACACTACTATAATTTAGCTTCCATGCAATTTCTGAAAGGCTTAAATCTCCATTGAAGAGTAGTTCTTTTGTACGTGCTATTTTTTGAGCAATTACATACTTTTCAATCGTCGTTTTTTCGACTGATGAAAATAAACTACTGATAAATGAATACTCGTAGCCAATTTTTTTAACTAAAAAATCAGAGAAATTTTGAGAAGAGTTTTTATCAGTATTGAGTTGATAAACTTCATTGATAATCAAGAGTTTAATTTGCTCAACGATTGCTAAACGCTGGTCGGTGATGAGTTCAAAACCTGAATTTTGCAGCGTATGCTTAATTGCTTGAAATTGAAATGTATTGACTTGCTCTGCCAATTCTACATAGCCAAGTTCAGTTTTCGATACCTTAATTCCAATATTTTCAAGGTCTTGACGTACGACCCTTATACAACGGTCACACACCATATTTTTGATGAGTAGCTTCATTTTTGTAAAATAATCAATGGAAAATTACAGCCAACATGGATGAGGCTTATTATTTTGTCATGAATATCCTACTCAAATGAGAAAAGTTTGATTTTGAATTAAGATTGTGCGTCCTGAAGAGGGCGGAGAGGTAGCAGTATGACTTTGAGAAGAAATATTCTTTAAAATTTCTTCAACAATGTCTTTAAAGAAAGAAATAATAGTTGTTTTAGCCCAATCTATGCCTTTTTGTACAAATTTACCCACACTTTGAGAAGCAGAAGATGAATAATCAACATTTTCGTATTTTTCTTCTTCTGAGCAGCACTTTGCTTTCTTTACTGTTGTTTTTTGAGGTAGATTGTCTTTTTGGGAAGTTTTATTGCAACAAGCGGTTCCACTTTTATGCAATGATGTTTGTTTTCCTTTTACGGTGCAAGAGTGCTCAACCAAGCCAAATCCAGTACTACTCAGTAGTACAACTACTGCCATCAACACATTAAATATGCGGAATAGTACCTTTTTCATCGATTTGATTGAAATTATATACAAATGTATGAATATATAAACCAGATTCACAAGAAAAAGTTCAAGATTTTAAGCCAAAAGACTTCCATTTGGTACTTTTTTTTGCGGTTCGGATAAAACTACCTCTCCATCTTCTAAAATAAAGCCAGTTGTCAGTACTTCTGACATGAAGTCAGCAATTTGTCTTGGAGGAAAATTGGTTACACAAATTACTTGTTTACCGACTAATTCTTCTTTTGTGTAAAGTTTGGTAATTTGTGCCGAAGAACGTTTTACACCAATGCCTAAGCCAAAATCTATCAAAAGTTTATAGGCAGGTTTACGAGCTTTTGGAAAATCACTTACTTCAATGATTGTTCCTGCTCGCAGCTCAACCTTTTCAAAATCTTGCCAAGTAATAGTTTCCATTGTGTCATAAATTAAGAAAGGACAACTTTTTACAGCTGTCCTTTCAATGAGATTGTTTATTTTAAACTACCAACCATGTCTTCTGGTTTTACCCATTCGTCAAATTCTTCGGCTGTTAGATAACCTAAACCGATAGCTGTTTCTTTGAGAGTCGAGCCATTTTTATGAGCTGTCTGAGCAATTTCAGCTGCTTTGTAGTAGCCAATTTTAGTATTAAGAGCCGTAACAAGCATCAAAGAGTTATTTACGTGCTTTTTGATGTTTTCTTCAATTGGAGCTAAACCAACGGCACATTTATCATTGAACGACACACAACCTTCACCTATCAAACGTGCTGAATGCAGGAAGTTATAAATCATTACTGGTTTGAATACGTTCAGCTCAAAGTGGCCCATTGCACCACCAAAGTTGATAGCTACATCATTTCCCATAACTTGTGCCGCAATCATCGTAAGAGCTTCGCATTGTGTTGGGTTTACTTTTCCAGGCATGATTGAAGAACCTGGCTCGTTATCAGGAATAAATAACTCACCGATACCAGCACGTGGGCCAGAAGAAAGCATACGCACATCATTTGCAATTTTCATTAAGCTTGCAGCTACCGTTTTCAATGCTCCGTGAGCTTCTACAATCGCATCGTGAGCGGCTAATGCTTCAAATTTATTTTCGGCAGTGATGAATGGAAGGCCCGTTAAGTTAGCTATATGCTTGGCTACAACTTCAGAATATCCTGCTGGAGTATTGATACCCGTACCAACGGCAGTTCCACCAAGTGCTAATTCTGAAAGGTGTTCTAAGGTATTTTTGATGGCTTTCAAACCATGGTTCAATTGTGAAACATAGCCCGAAAATTCCTGACCAACTGTTAAAGGTGTTGCATCCATGAAGTGCGTACGGCCAATCTTTACGACATTCATAAATTCAGCCGATTTAGCAGCCAAAGTATCACGAAGTTTTTCGATACCTGGAATGGTAACCTCAATCAACATTTTGTAGGCTGCAATGTGCATAGCCGTTGGGAAAGTGTCGTTCGAAGATTGTGATTTATTTACATCGTCATTTGGGTGTAAGAATTTTTGTTTGTCACCCAAATCTCCACCTTGTAGAACGTGCCCACGGTAGGCAATTACCTCATTACAGTTCATGTTCGACTGAGTACCTGAGCCTGTTTGCCAAACAACTAACGGGAATTGGTCATCGAGTTTTCCTGCCAAAATCTCATTACATACAGTTCCAATCAAATCGGCTTTTTCTTTTGGTAAGACGCCCAACTCGTGATTGGCCAAAGCAGCTCCGTGTTTTAGATAAGCAAATGCCTTGATAATTTCTTTTGGCATTTTATTTATATCCTGAGCTATTTTAAAGTTTTCGATTGAGCGTTGAGTTTGAGCTCCCCAATATACATCAGCAGGTACTTGTACCTCGCCCATCGTATCTTTTTCTATTCTGTATTGCATGATTTGTTGTTTATTGTAAATAAGAGTGTTTTGAAAATTATTCGTTCCACAAAAATAAGGTAGAATTGAATATAGTGCAGAAAATCTATACTTTTTTTACGACTTTAAACAAAAAAGCACGGTTGAGGCCGTGCTTTAATTAGTATTTTTTGCTTTAATTTAATCGATAAGGAACAATCAGATTAAATTCTGGAATTTCTACATAAAACTGTTTTCCGTCAATCATTCTTTCCATCAGGTAACTCCCCATCATTTTACCGATTGTCGTTTTGAGATTGCAGCCAGAAACATATTCATGAATTTCTCCTGGTTCTAAAACTGGCTGAACACCAATTACACCTTCACCTTCTACTTCTCTTACAGTTCCGTTCGTATCAAAAATAAACCATTGACGACGTAATAATTGAACGGTATTTTCACTATTATTTTCGATACAAATTCGGTACGTAAAAACAAAGTGTTCTTGAAGTGGGTTTGAATATGAAGGCTGATATTCAGTTTTTACAGTTACTCTAACACCAGCAGTTACAGCAGTTGTTGTCATAGTGTTTTTGTATAGGTTTTTTCTAATCAAGGCATTTGCCTTGCAAGTTAAGATATAATCTATTTGAATTATATTAAATTGCACAAAAGTTGCCTAACGGCTACAAAACTATAAATTTAACGAAGTAAAATTACGGAAAATATTTATATCACATTATTTTTTTTATTGTATGGATGTAAAAATTGAAGAAAGTTGGAAATCAAGATTGAAATGTGAATTTGAAAAGCCTTATTTTGAAAATTTAATAACGTTTGTCAAAACCGCATATAAAAGCACAATTTGTTATCCACCTGGTGCTTTGATATTTAATGCTTTTGATAAATGCCCTTTTGATAAAACTCGGGTAGTGATTCTGGGGCAAGACCCTTATCATGGGCCTCGTCAAGCTAATGGGCTGAGTTTTTCGGTAAATGATGGAGTTACTTTTCCGCCATCACTAATCAATATCTTTAAAGAATTAAACGACGACTTGGGAGTTCCATTTCCGAAAAGTGGTAATCTTGAGCGTTGGGCTGAGCAAGGTGTACTTTTACTGAATTCAACACTAACAGTGCAAGCTGCGAGTGCAGGCTCACATCAAAATAAAGGTTGGGAGCAGTTTACTGATGCAGTGATACAATGTATCAATGATGAAAAAGAAGGTGTTGTATTTATGCTTTGGGGAAAATATGCTCAGGATAAAGGGAAAATTATTGATACAAAAAAGCATTTTGTATTGAAATCAAAGCACCCGTCGCCTATGTCGGCCAATTTTGGTGGTTGGTTTGGTAATAAGCATTTTAGTCAAGCTAATAATTACTTAAAAAGTAGGGGAGTTGCTGAAATTGAGTGGTAAGCCCGTTGCGGCGGACAACCCCTAAAGGGGAGTTTACATTAAAAAGGCACAAAGATTTAATTTCTTTGTGCCTTTGCTACTTAGTACCTAACCTTATCTAATTATCGAGAACAATCTGCTCCAACGGATTTTGTTTAAGAAACTGCCTTCGCTGTCGATTGACATCCAGATAAATACTGCTTTTCCTACGATGTGGTCTTCTGGTACAAATCCCCAGAAACGAGAATCATCAGAGCCATGACGGTTATCTCCCATCATGAAGAAATAATCTTGTTTGAATGTATAAGAGGTAATTGGCTTGCCATCAATCAAGATTCTACCGTTTTCATATTTTGCGTTTTCGTTTCCATCAAAAGTAGTAATTACGCCTTTGTAGAGAGCAATGTTCTTCTCGTCTAAGGTTACTGTCATACCTTTTTTCGGAATCGTAATCGGGCCATAATTGTCACGATTGAAAGGGAATAAACGAGTATTGTGTGGGAAGGTTGGATATCTACGGTCAGTAGTATCTCCTTTTGCCATAATCATAGGTGTAACACTTTTTACAAAATCTAAACCTTTCATTTCGTTTACTGCTTTTGCCGAAGCTGTAACATAATAAATAGTTTTATCAGTCATTCGTAAATCTTGCTCAAACTCAGTGATTTCATACTTCTTGAAAATCTTTTCGTTTACTTGTGTATTGGTTTCAATGGCATATTCCATTTGCATTTTTTCTGGATTATCCGACATTTTACCATTGATAAATACTTGACCATCACGCACTTCGAGTACATCACCCGCAATACCTACGCAACGCTTGATATAGTTGGTACGTAAATCGACAGGATATTTATCGTAACCACCAAATTCGTCGGGACGTTCTGGGCAGCCTGGATAATTAAAAACCACTCCATCATTGTTTTTTACAGCAGTAAAGCCTGGCAAACGGAATTGAGGTAACTGAATAAGGTCTGAATAGGAAGGAATATCAGTAAACCAAATTTTTTGGTGTGTGAGCGGAACTTGCAAAATTGTTTTCGGAGTGCGAGAACCGTAGTGCAGTTTACTTACAAAAAGAAAATCATTGATTAACAAGCTTTTTTCCATCGAAGCTGTTGGAATGGTATAAGCTTCTAAAAACATCCATCTAATGAGTGTAGCCGCAACAACTGCAAATAACACCGAATCCCACCATTCTCTAATAGCTGATTTTTTCTTTTTTGGTTTTGTATTAGTTTGTACTTCTGCCATTGATATAGTTTTTAATACTTTAGAATCTATTTAAGGTTATTTTGAATCGTTATTTCAATCCCAAAAGGTCATTCATTCCATATACTCCTTGTTTGCCATTGAGCCACTCGGCCGCAATAACCGCTCCAAGTGCAAACCCATGACGGCTGTGTGCGATGTGAGTAATTTCTATTTGGTCAACGTCTGAAATATATTTTACAGTGTGTGTTCCTGGAACTTTCCCTTCTCGCGACGACCAAATCGGCACTTCATTGTCGGCCGCAATTTGGTCGTTAGTCCAAGTAGTTTTGTCAGCCAGATTTTCAATGATACCCTCGGCCAAAGTAATGGCAGTTCCACTTGGAGCATCTTTTTTCTCGGTATGATGAATCTCGTTGGTAGAAACTTTAAATTCCTTGTAAGGATTCATCAATCGAGCCAATGTTTTATTTAGCTCA
>JACCDQ010328948.1_pt1 | contig 20183 bp, 13 predicted proteins | sample 7446031 | NCBI WGS metagenome assembly JACCDQ01 (sample SAMN15323442, study PRJNA562643) | freshwater metagenome | isolation source: river surface water | place: USA:Blue River Watershed | collected 2017-08-17
CTTTTGGGCGTTATTTAGCATTAACCCTCCATTGTAACACTTAAAAAAAACAAAACATTGAGTACAACATTGAACAAACGGATCTCATTTGGTAAAGTAAAACACGCCATTGAGTATCCTGATTTCTTGGACGTACAGCTAAAGTCGTTCCAAGAGTTTTTCCAATTGGATACCCCATCAGACAATCGCGAAGGCGAAGGTCTATTCAAAGTGTTTCGCGAGAATTTCCCTATCACAGATACACGGAATATTTTCAATTTAGAATTTTTAGATTATTTCGTTGATCCTCCTCGCTACACCATTCAAGAGTGTATCGAGAGAGGTTTGACGTATGCTGTTCCTTTGAAGGCTAAGCTTCGCTTAAGCTGTAACGATCCTGAGCACGAAGATTTCGAAACTATCGTTCAGGATGTTTATTTAGGAACATTACCATACATGACACCTAACGGTACCTTTGTAATTAACGGTGCTGAGCGTGTTATTGTGAGTCAGTTGCACCGTTCACCTGGTGTATTCTTTGGACAAAGCATTCACTCAAACGGAACCAAATTATTCTCTGCTCGTGTAATTCCATTCAAAGGATCTTGGATTGAATTTGCAACAGACGTTAACGCGGTGATGTATGCCTATATTGATCGTAAGAAGAAGTTCCCAGTAACTACTTTATTGCGCGCAATTGGCTTTGAAAGTGATAAAGACATCCTTGATATTTTCGGACTAAGTGAAGAAGTTAAAGTTTCTAAGGCGGGCTTAAAGCGCGTTGTTGGTCGTAGATTAGCAGCTCGTGTTTTACGCACTTGGATTGAAGACTTCGTAGACGAGGATACCGGGGAGGTAGTTTCTATCGAACGTAATGAAGTGATTTTGGAACGCGATACCGAAATTACTGATGACCATATCGATATTATTGTTGACGCTGGTGTTAAATCAATTATCCTAAGCACTCAAGGTGAAGGAGATATTGATTATGCTGTAATTTATAATACATTACAAAAAGATACTTCAAACAACGGTAAAGAAGCGTTAGAAGTTATTTATCGTCAGTTGAGGAATGCAGATCCCCCAGACGAGGAAACTGCAAGAGGTATTATTGAACGTTTGTTCTTCTCAGATAAGCGTTATGACTTAGGAGAAGTTGGACGTTACAGAATCAATAAAAAATTGAAATTGGATTCTTCTATGGACGTTCGCGTTCTTACTAAAGAAGATATTATTTCAATTATCAAGTATTTGATTCATTTGTTCAATGGTTCTGAAATCTTGGATGATATCGACCACTTGTCAAACCGTCGAGTAAGAACTGTAGGAGAGCAATTGTACTCACAGTTTGGTGTTGGTTTGGCTCGTATGGCACGTACCATTCGTGAAAAGATGAATATTCGTGATAATGAGGTGTTCACACCACAAGATCTAGTTAATGCTAGAACGTTGTCATCGGTCATTAATTCATTCTTTGGTACCAACCAGCTTTCACAGTTCTTAGATCAAATCAATCCATTGGCTGAAATCACACACAAACGTCGTTTGAGTGCGTTAGGTCCAGGTGGTTTGAGTCGTGAAAGAGCAGGTTTTGAGGTTCGTGACGTTCACTATACGCACTATGGTCGTTTGTGTACTATCGAAACACCTGAAGGACCAAACATTGGTTTGATTTCATCGCTTTGTGTACACGCAAAGATTAACGGAATGGGATTCTTAGAAACTCCTTACCGTAAAGTAGTTGATGGAAAAATCAATGGTGAAATTATCTATTTGAGTGCGGAGGAAGAGGATGGAATGACTATCGCTCAGTCGAACGCTGCATTGGATGATAAAGGAAACTTTAAATCAGAAGTGGTAAAAAGCCGTAAGGAAGGTGACTTCCCGTTGGTGGATCCACAACAGTTGGATTATATGGACGTTGCTCCGAATCAGATCGTATCTATCGCTGCTTCATTGATTCCTTTCTTGGAACACGATGACGCTAACCGTGCATTGATGGGATCGAACATGCAACGTCAGGCAGTTCCTTTGTTGGTGCCAGAAGCTCCAATTGTTGGAACTGGTTTGGAGGAGAAAGTTGCGCGTGATTCACGTTCAATGATCAATGCCGAAGGTAATGGTACGGTTGTTTATGTTGACGCTCGTGAAATTACTGTAAAGTATGATCATGATGATAACGACGATTTAGTGAGTTTCACTGGAGACACCAAAACGTATCCATTGATTAAGTTCCGCAGAACCAACCAAAACTCTTGTATCAACTTGCGTCCTATTGTAATGAAAGGCGATAGAGTTGTTAAAGGTCAGGTTTTGTCTGAAGGTTATGCAACTCAAGGCGGTGAATTGGCTTTGGGAAGAAACTTACGCGTTGCTTACATGCCTTGGCAAGGTTACAACTTTGAGGATGCGATCGTAATTAGCGAACGTGTTGTTAAAGAAGATATGTACACCACCATTTACATTACAGAGTATGAATTGGAAGTTCGTGACACCAAACGCGGTGAAGAGGAATTGACCAATGATATTCCTAACGTAAGTGAGGAAATGACCAAAAACTTGGATGAAAACGGTTTGATCCGCATCGGAGCTGAGGTTAAAGAAGGTGATATCTTGATTGGTAAAATCACTCCAAAAGGTGAAACTGAGCCATCTCCTGAAGAAAAATTATTACGTGCAATCTTTGGTGACAAAGCGGGCGACGTTAAAGATGCTTCTTTAAAAGCGTCTCCAGGAGCACAAGGTGTTGTTATTTCTAAAAAGCTTTTCAGTAAAGCGAAGAAAGATAAAAACACTCGTTCATCTGATAAGTCTCGTTTACAACGTATCGAAGAAGATCACAGAAAAGAATTGGGTGAATTGAAAGACGAATTGGTTAAGAAATTGTTCACGATTGTGAATGGTAAGACAAGCCAAGGAGTATTCAATATGTACGGAGAGGAATTGATTCCTAAAGGAAGCAAATTCACTCAGAAGAACTTGTTATCGATTGAATACACCAACGTAAACTATCAAAACTGGTTGGCAGATGAAGATAAGAATGGTCTTATTGTTCGTTTGTTGTCTAACTATATTGCTGTTTACAATGAAAAAGTGACCAACTTCAAGCGTGAGCAATATTCAATTAGCGTAGGAGATGAATTACCAACTGGTATTCTTCAATTGGCTAAGGTTTATGTAGCTAACAAGCGTAAGTTAAAAGTAGGAGATAAGATGGCGGGTCGTCACGGTAATAAGGGTATTGTTGCTCGTATTGTTCGTGCTGAAGATATGCCATTCTTGGACGACGGAACGCCTATGGATATCGTTTTGAATCCTTTGGGGGTACCTTCTCGTATGAACTTGGGTCAGATTTATGAAACTGTATTGGGATGGGCTGGTAAAGAATTGGGTGTAAAATTTGCAACTCCAATTTTTGACGGTGCGTCATTGGATGAAATCCAAGATTACACTCGTAAAGCAGGAATTCCAGACAACGGTTTGGTTTACTTGAACGATGGTTTGACAGGACAAAAATTCGATCAACCAACCACAGTAGGTGTGAGTTATATGTTGAAATTGGGCCACATGGTTGACGACAAGATGCACGCTCGTTCAATCGGTCCTTACTCGTTGATTACTCAACAGCCATTAGGTGGTAAGGCACAGTTTGGAGGACAGCGTTTTGGTGAGATGGAGGTTTGGGCACTTGAGGCATTCGGTGCATCTAACATTCTTCGCGAGATTTTGACCATCAAATCCGATGATATCGCAGGTAGAGCAAAAGCTTATGAAGCGATTGTTAAGGGCGATAACATTACTCAAGTTGGAACACCGGAGTCATTTAACGTTTTGATTCACGAATTACGTGGATTGGGATTGGAAGTAACCTTTTTGGATTAACCCTGCATAAAAAGAACAAATGCAAATTCAGAAAAAAAATCAAAAAATCGGAAGTAATTTCAGCAAAATCAGAATTTCGCTGGCTTCCCCAGAAACCATATTGCGTCGAAGCTTTGGTGAAGTAACCAAGCCAGAGACCATTAATTACCGTAGTTACAAGCCTGAAATGGGTGGATTATTCTGTGAAAGAATTTTCGGTCCAATTAAGGATTACGAATGCCATTGTGGTAAATACAAGCGTATCCGTTACAAGGGTATTGTTTGTGACCGTTGTGGTGTAGAAGTAACTGAAAAGAAAGTACGTCGTGAGCGTATGGGACATATCAATTTGGTAGTTCCAGTAGCGCACATTTGGTATTTCCGTTCTTTACCTAACAAAATTGGTTATTTGTTAGGTATTCCAACCAAAAAGTTGGATATGGTAATTTATTACGAGCGTTACGTGGTTATCCAATCAGGTATTGCTAGTAATGTTAATAATTTAGATCTTTTAACAGAAGAAGAATATTTGGATATTTTGGATTCACTTCCAAAAGAAAACCAAATGTTGGAGGACAATGATCCAAACAAATTCATCGCGAAGATGGGTGCGGATGCATTGGAAGATTTGTTGAAACGTGTTGATTTAGATAAATTGAGTTACGATTTAAGAATTCAAGCATCTACAGAAACATCTCAACAAAGAAAGCAGGAAGCCTTGAAGAGACTTAAAGTAATTGAAAGTTTCAGAAGTGCTCAAAAAACAGGTGAAAATCGTCCTGAATGGATGATCATGCGTATGTTGCCTGTTATTCCTCCCGAATTGCGTCCATTAGTTCCTTTGGAAGGTGGTCGTTTCGCAACTTCGGACTTGAATGATTTGTATCGTCGTGTTATCATTCGTAACAACCGTTTGAAGCGTTTGGTTGAAATCAAGGCTCCAGATGTAATTTTACGTAATGAGAAGCGTATGTTGCAAGAGGCGGTGGATTCATTGTTGGATAACACCCGTCGGGCAAGTGCCGTTAAGAGTGAAGGTAATCGTCCGTTGAAATCTTTGAGCGACATGCTTAAAGGTAAACAAGGTCGTTTCCGTCAAAACTTGTTGGGTAAACGTGTTGACTATTCAGGTCGTTCGGTAATCGTGGTAGGTCCTACTTTGAAATTGAACGAATGTGGTTTACCAAAAAATATGGCAGCTGAATTATTCAAGCCATTTATTATCCGTAAGTTAATTGAAAGAGGTATTGTTAAAACCGTAAAAACGGCTAAAAAAATAGTTGAAAAGAAGGATCCAGTAATTTGGGATATTCTTGAAAACATTTTGAAAGGACATCCTGTATTGTTGAACCGTGCTCCAACGCTTCACAGATTGGGTATTCAGTCGTTCCAACCAAAACTTGTTGAAGGTAAAGCAATTCAATTGCATCCTTTGGTGTGTGCTGGTTTTAACGCGGATTTTGACGGTGACCAGATGGCGGTTCACGTTCCATTAGGAAATGCTGCAATTGCTGAAGCTCAGTTGTTAATGTTGGCGAGTCATAACATTTTGAACCCAGCTAACGGATCTCCGATTACAGTACCTTCTCAGGATATGATTTTGGGACTGTATTACATCACTAAAGAGCGTAAAGGAACAAAAGAGCGTCCAGTATTGGGTGAAGGCTTGACTTTCTATGGTGCAGAAGAGGTAATCATTGCATACAACGAAAAGAGAGCTGAATTGCACGCACCGATTAAATGTCGTGTACGAGTAAAAGAAAACGGCGAATTGAAATACAAAGTCATCGATACAACTGTTGGTAGAATTTTATTCAACCAAGTTGTACCTGAGGAAGTTGGTTACATCAATGAGTTGTTGAAGAAGAAAAATCTTAGAGATATCATTTCTGAAGTAATCCGTGTTTCAGGGGTTGCAGCAGCAGCTGATTTCTTGGATGATATTAAAAACTTAGGATTCCACTATGCGTTCCGTGGAGGATTGAGCTTTAACTTGAGCTATGTGAAAATTCCAGATCAAAAAGATGAATTGGTATCAAAAGCAATGGAAGAGGTTCGTGAAATCCAATCAAATGCGGATATGGGATTCATTACCAATAACGAGCGTTACAATCAGGTTATTGACTTGTGGACACGTGTAAACAACCAATTGGCTCGAGTATTGATTACTGATCTTCAAAACGATGATCAAGGATTCAACCCAATCTATATGATGTTGGATTCTGGAGCTCGTGGATCTAAAGAGCAGATTCGTCAGTTGGGTGGTATGCGTGGTCTGATGGCAAAACCTCAAAAGAGTAATGCCAGTGGATCAGGAGATACTATCGAGAACCCGATTATTTCAAACTTTAAAGAAGGTTTGAACGTATTGGAATACTTCGTATCTACGCACGGTGCTCGTAAAGGTTTGGCGGATACCGCGTTGAAAACTGCGGATGCGGGTTACTTGACTCGTCGTTTGCATGACGTTGCCCAAGATGTTGTAATTATTCAGCACGATTGTGGAACATTACGTGGTATTAGCATGAGTGCAATTTTAACCAATGATGAGATCACCGAATCATTATTTGATCGTATCTTGGGTAGAACTGCATTAGATGAAGTTCATAATCCTTCTACTGGTGAGTTGATTTGCGTAGCCGGTCAAGAGATAACTGAAGAAATTGCTCAAGCAATTGAAGATGCTGGAATTGAGGAAGTGGAAATCCGTTCGGTATTAACTTGCGAAACTCTAGGTGGGGTTTGTGCTTGTTGCTACGGTCGTAACCTTTCTACTGGTAGAATGGTTCAAGCTGGTGAAGCAGTAGGTGTAATTGCAGCTCAGTCAATTGGTGAGCCAGGTACTCAGTTAACACTTCGTACCTTCCATACAGGGGGTGCCGCGTTGAACATCGCAGCTGAAAATACACTTGAAACTAAATATGAAGGTGTAGTTAATTTCGATGGTATGAGAACTGTTATTAAACAAGTAACAGACAACAATACTGGTGAAGTTGTTCCTACCGATATCGTATTGGGAAGATCGGGTGAGATTCGAATTTTGGATCCTAAATCTAAAACCGTTATCACCAGCTATAACATCCCTTATGGTGCTTCGTTAATGGTTAAAGAAGGTCAAAAAGTGAAAAAAGGTGAAGTACTTTGTACTTGGGATCCATTTAACACATTGATTATTTCGGATATTGATGGTGCTGTTGAATATGAAAATATCATCGAAGGTATCAATATGCGTGAAGAAGGTGATGATCAAACAGGTTTGTCTGAATTGGTAATCACTGAATCAAAAGATAAAACCAAAGTTCCTGTATTCCGTGTAGATGACGGTGAAGGAAATGTGAAAATCTTCAACATGCCAGTAAAATCTATCTTGGTGGCTAAAAACGGTCAATCCGTTAAAGCTGGAGATATTTTGGCGAAGATTCCACGTTCCGCAACTCGTACACGAGATATCACGGGTGGTCTTCCACGTGTTACCGAGTTGTTTGAAGCTCGTAATCCTTCAAATCCAGCTGTTGTAGCTGAAATTGATGGTGTTGTAACTTATGGAGTATCAAAACGTGGTAACCAAGAAATCATTGTAACTTCTAAGGATGGTGAAGTGAAGCACTACCAAGTGTCTTTATCTAAGCATATCTTGGTTCACGATGGTGACTATGTTCGCGCAGGTCAGCCTTTGTCAGATGGGGCAATCACTCCTCAGGATATCCTACGAGTTGAAGGTCCAGCTGCTGTTCAGCGCTACGTATTGAACGGTATTCAGGAAGTCTACAACTTACAAGGGGTAAAAATCAACGACAAACACATCGAAGTAATCGTTCGTCAGATGATGCAGAAGATGGAAGTGGTTGATCCAGGTGATACACGATTCCTTGAAGGTGAAGCAGTTGATAAATGGGTTCTTCAAAAAGAAAACGATTGGATTTACGACAAGAAGTTTGTTACGGATGCTGGTGAAAGCGAGGTAATGCATGCTGGTCAGATCGTTTCATTGAAGGATTTACGTCAAGAAAATAGTGCTTTACGTCGTCAAGATAAGAAAATTGTTGAGTTCCGCGATGCGGTTCCTGCAACAGCAACTCCTATCTTACAAGGTATCACTAAAGCATCATTGGGTACTCAAAGTTTCATGTCTGCGGCATCGTTCCAGGAAACTACAAAAGTATTGAATGAAGCAGCGATTTCTGGTAAAGTTGATGAATTGAAAGGATTGAAAGAAAACGTTATCGTTGGACATTTGATCCCAGCGGGTACAGGTATCCGTAGATTCGAAAATGCTGTAACTGGTTCTCGTGAAGAATACGATCGTTTGATGGCAGCTAAAATGGCCGCAGATGATGAATAATCATTCACAAACATTGAAGTAAATTTAGTTTATATCAACTCTATAAAAAAGGCCGTCAATTTGACGGCCTTTTTGTTATGTAGAATTGTCTTGTCCTAAAATAACTATCAACCTATTTTAGTACGACAGATATTTGATTATTAATCATTTACTGAATGGTGTTTGTTGACCAATTCCTTATAATAACCATCTTGAATCATCAGCGATTCATGAGATCCCTGCTCAAGTATCTCCCCTTGATTCAATACCATAATGGTATTGCAATGTCGAATGGTACTCAAACGGTGGGCTATAACAATGGCGGTTCGATTATTTAGAAGCAACTCAATGGCTTTTTGAATCATTTGTTCGGTTTGAGTGTCAACCGAACTTGTGGCTTCATCGAGAATGATTACATCGGGATTAACTGCCAAAGCACGAATGAATGAAATTAATTGACGTTGACCGGTTGAAAGCGACATTCCTCGTTCCTGAACATTGTATTGAAATCCGCCCGGCAGTGCATCGATGAACTCAAAAGCCCCAATTTGCTTGGAAATTTCTATCAGATTATCAAGCGGTAAATTGTCCTTGTTTAAAGTTAAATTGCTTTCAATGCTTCCCGAAAATAAAAATACATCTTGAAGCACAAACGCAATACGCTTTCTTAATGCGGGTAGAAAATAATTCGATATAGACAAGTCATCCAAAAGAATATCTCCTTTTTCATGTTGATATAACTGCGTAATCAAACTCGCAATCGATGTTTTACCACTTCCCGTTTTTCCAACAAGGGCCAATGATTCTCCTGGTTGAACGGTGAAACTAATATTATTCAAAATCCAAGGACCTTCACTGTACCGGAAATACACGTTACGGAATTCAATTTTTCCAGAGAGTTTGTTGGGTGTTATCTTGTTTTCGGGGGATGAAAAATTGGGTTTGGAATTATTTATTGCTTCACGACTGAACGTTGATGCGTTATTTGATTGGGTTTCTACTTCTACGTTGTCTTTATCGTCGATCAAATTGAAAATTCGTTCTGCTGCAACAACGCCCATTTGAATGTTGTTAAAACGGTCGGCAATTGCTCTAATGGGACGAAAGAACAGGTTTACGAACATGATGAATGCGGTTATTGATCCCAATTGGATTTCAGCATTGAACAATAAAATGGTTCCGTATCCAATAATAATAGCAAATGCAAAAGCCACCAATACTTCTACGATAGGAAAGAAGATGCTGTAATAGAATACGCTCCGAATATTTGCATCCATATGCTTTTTATTGATGGATTTGAATTTGTTGAATTGACGTTCTTCTTGATTGAAAATTTGAACTGTCGACATTCCTGTAATTCGCTCTTGTAAAAATGCGTTTAGTGCGGCCACTTGGTTTCGAACATCTTGAAATGTGTCGCGAATTCCTTTTCGAAATTTATTGGCAGAGTACATTAACAATGGAATAACCAAAAGAGTAGCCAACGTCAATTTCCAAGAAATGTAAACCATGGCACTTAAAATGGCCACAATCTGAACCAAATCTCCCAAAATAGTAATTAGTCCGCTTGAAAATAAGTCGGTAATTGTTTGAATATCAGAAACACTGCGTGTAACAGCAGTTCCAACAGGTGTTTTATCGAAAAAGCGCAACTTGAGTCGGATCAAATGTTCGTAAACGAACTGACGCAAACTAAGCACGATGTTCTGTGCGATTTTTTCCGATAGAAATGCATTAAAAAAACCAAGAATTGTTTGAACCAACAGCCAAGCAACAAGAACAAGAATCCAGAAGTTTAGTAATTGAAATTGTTTCGAAATAATAACATCATCAATGATGATTTTGTATAAATATGGTTGTAGCGCGGTTAAAAGGGATTGGAATAAAGTAAAAACCAGCGCAATGATTATTTTGGATTTTTGGTCAGCTGCGAGTTTAAGTACGCGCACTAAAAGTTTCCATTGTGAGGGTTTTGACGATATGGATGATGACTGCATTCGATGTTTTTTAGTTGAATAAATATCCCCCGAACAAAACAATTAAGCAATTATTAGAAAACCAATAGTCGTTCAGGTTCGGAAAATTGGTGCAAATTTAAGAGCAATGCGGTCTTTCTCCGTCTAAAGCTGATTTTGTGTAAAACTTTTGTCTTCACGGGATTTGGAGGTGCATGCGTACTTGAGTTATTATTGCAGTATGGCTCGACACATCGCAATTGCTGGTAATATAGGTGCAGGTAAAACTACATTGACCAATTTATTGGCAAAACATTACGATTGGGATATTCAATTGGAAGACATGGATGAAAATCCTTACATTTCCGACTTCTACGAGGATATGCAGCGATGGAGTTTCAATTTGCAAGTGTATTTTCTAAATACTCGTTGGCAGCGGATTCAAGAAATTCGCGATGGGAAAAAAACGGTTATACAAGACCGTACTATTTATGAAGATGCCTATATTTTCGCTCCGAATTTGCATTCTATGGGTTTGATGTCTAGTCGTGACTTTGAAAACTACAGCAAACTTTTCGAAAATATCAAACACCAAATTCAACCACCAGATTTACTTATTTATTTGCGCGCAGGAATTCCTAAATTGGTAGATCAAATCCAAATGCGCGGAAGAGATTACGAAGATGCCATTCGTTTGGATTATTTAAAACGATTGAATGAACGTTACGAAGCGTGGATTGGTGATTATAAATTGGGTCCTTTACTGATTTTCAATGTTGATGACATGAATTTCCAGGAGAATCCTGAAGATTTATCGAAAATTATTACACAAGTAGAGAGTACCTTGAACGGATTGTTTTAAAATCCGTAAATTGTAACACTATGGTGTTTGGGCAACCTCAGTTTCTTTGGGCATTTGCCTTATTGCTTATACCGATTATTGTGCATTTGCTTCAATTTAAGAAGCAAAATGTCTATTACTTTCCCGGTGTATTCAGGTTGATTGAAATCCTAAGGGTTTCTGAAAAGCGCAGAAATATTAAAAAGTGGTTACTTCTTGCATCTCGCTTACTGGCCTTCTTTTTTCTTGTGTTGTACTTTGCGGATCCCCATTTGAAATCGAATAACAACCAAACTTCATCTACAGCTCCGAAATATATCGTTTTTGTTGATGCATCGCCTTCTATGCATATTACTCAAAATGGGAATATGCCATTGGAAAATGCAAAGAAAAGTGCCATTGAATGGGTGAATCATTTACCTGAAAATTCGGAGATTTGGGTATTATATGATTTAAGATCAGGTTCCGAAAATCAGTGGAAATCCAAGACAGCGGCCATCAATAGTATCCGGTCAATTCAGAATATCACATTTCCCTATTCAGTTAGTCATCTATACAAAACCATTGAGTCAACACTCAATTCCAATGCGAACGGATCCATTCAATGGGTGGTTTTTTCAGATTGTTATAGGGACTTTTTCGGAGGATTAAAGGCCATTCCGTTTCAAAAAAATACGGTAACTTTTGTTAGAATTCCCAGCGTTAAACCAGTGAATTTTGCCATTGATAGTGCATATATTTCCTCCGATGTTCAATTAATTAATGTTGTAGTATCAAAAAACATAAATGAGTCTAACTTTGATCAGGGTAAAGTGGTAAAGTTGTTCGTTGATAATCGTGTGGAAGCCAGTGAATCTGTGAAATTTCAAGAAGGACAGCAAGAAACCACCGTTCAGCTAAAGTTTAAAACACTGCCTGAAAATGGATTCAAAATCCAATTAACAGATGATGACTTTTATTCAGACAATTCGTTGTACGGACATATCCCAGTCAAAATTTCGAGACCAATAAATTGGGTAAATAATTCGAAGGTTACCGCCATTGAAAAGCTAATTCAAATTCAGCCCAATTACTTTTCTTTGGAGTCAAAAAGTGGCATTTCTAAGAACGAAATTTCTAAGAGCGAAATGCCTCAGAGTGACATTCCTCAGACGGTGATTTTTACTTTACAGAATCGCACCAATTGGGAAGATATTGACAATTGGGTTAGTGAAATGAATCGGGTGGTTGTTTACCCGTTTTTTGGTGGGTTGGATAATTTATTTCAAGGGGAATGGATTGAAGCAGAAAAAGAAAATATTCGTTTAGCCAATAATGGTTTGAGCGAACCCCTATTCAAATCCGCATTTACGGAAGACATTCAAAATAATGCTGCTTTTCCCCGGGTTAAGCGCTACTTTAAATTGAATGATACTGAAAAATCAAATATTCAGGTGCATCTTAGTTTGAATAACGGAGAACCCTTATTGATCTCCAAAAACCTTAATTTAGGAACGGTTTTCGTTTGGCTAAGTGATTCAAGAAAAGGGTTATCGGATTTCGAAAAAAGTGCTTGGTTTACTCCATTGTTGACGGAACTTATTTTGGATAGAGATGCACAAATGGGAAATGTGTATGGTGAAATTCTTTCAAATAATTTGATGGTTTTGCCTCAATCAGGCGGTTTTGATTTACAACGTCCTGTAATTATGAAAAATGCCAGTGGATTTCAACTATCAACGGGCTTGCAATTGTCAAATGGGCGATTAGCCGTAGGGTTGGATTTTGATTATCCTGAATCGGGATTTTTTAATGTAATTGATCAAAATCAAAATGTCACTTTGGGATTAAATATCCCCCGAAAAGAGAGAAAATTTGAGGAGCTATCTGAATTGGAGTTGTCTGAATTAGAAAGACGAAATTGGAACGTTGTAGATTCTGAAAAAATGGATTGGAAAATGGAAGTGGCTCATAATGATAATTCATGGTTTGATTTTATTGTATATTTGATTTTGCTTTTCTTTTTAAGTGAAACCCTGTTGATCATGCCTTGGTTTGCTTCAAAAGAAGTAAATTCGCAGAACCAATCATGAAGCAATCATTGTTGATTAAAAACGCCGTCGTTCTGGATTCTCAAAGCCCATGGAACGGTCAGGAAATTGATATTTATGTTCAAGATGGGCGTATCTCCCAAATCGGGAAATCGCTGAATGTGTCAGCTGAACAGGTGTTCGAAGCTCAAGGAAGTTCTATTTCTCAAGGATGGATGGATGTTTTTGGTTTTTGTCCTGACCCAGGCGAGGAATTTAAAGAAAGCTTGATGACGTATGCAAAATCCGCTCAAATGGGAGGTGTTACTCATGCAGCCGCATTATGTGGAACCCATCCTAAAGCTGAAACGGCCTCTGCTATTCAAAATATTATTGATCGACAAAAACATAGCCCGAATGAGATTGGATGCCAAATATTACCTTTAGGGTTGGCTTCTGAGGAGGGCAAAGGTGCTGAATTATCGGATATGTCAGAACTTATAACTGCTGGTGCCATTGGTCTAACCGACGGTATTTCTGGGGGGATGAGTTCCGCTTACATGTCCAAAGCATTGGAATATTCTAAAATGGTGGATGCGAAATTGATGCTTTTTCCTTTCGATAAAAAGATGGTAAAGGGTGCAGAAATTCATGAAGGTGTGGTGAGTGTAAATTTGGGAATGAAAGGTATTCCTGTTGCAGCGGAAACCTCTGCACTTTACACCATGATTGAAATTGCTGAATGGTTGAATACGCCTATTGTAGTTTTGGGTGTTAGTTCAAAACGATCCGTCGATATTATAAAAGAAGCGAAAGCAAGAGGCGTTCAAATCAAAGCGGTAGTGCCCGTTTTAAACCTGCAATACAATCATGAAGTATTGAATGACTTTGATGAGTCTTTTAAAGTATTGCCTCCATTGCGCGAAGAGACAGATCGTAAAGCCCTGTTGGAAGGCTTGATGTCGGGTGTTTTAGATGGCGTTTTTAGCAATCATGCACCGGAAGACGTTGAGAATAAAAAATTAGAATTTGCTTATGCTCATTTCGGGGCAGCGACATTGCCTTCATTTGCTCATTTGGCATTGAATGGTTTGGATAATCAACAAGTTCCATTGATGATTGATGTTTTAACAAGAAAAAATAGAGAAATTTTGGGACTTAATTGCGGTAGCATTCTTGAAGGAGAACTGGCTAATTTTACTATTTTTGCTTCTGAGAGTTACACGTTAAAATCTCCATCTTTGGCATACAACGTAATTCAAAAGAATAATAAATGCTCCATTCGGGTAAAAGCAACCGTGCTAAACGGACAACTGTTTGAAAACCAATGAATATGAAAGAAAAAGTTTCTGAATTTTTTAAAAGGCCAGCGGTATTTCACGGTTTGTTAACGGGCTTACTGATTTTGGCGGCCAAGTTTGTATTTTATATTTCCCACCATTGGGAGTATGTGCATGCGCCAAGCTTTCCTTATTTGACTTTTTTAATCATTTCCATTTCGATTTTTATGGCTGCAAATGCAGAGAAAAAAATTGTTGGACAAACATTTAATTATTGGACTGCTTTTAAATCAGGCTTGATTGTTGTTGCCTTTTCTGTTATGTTGTCGTTGTCGGCAGATCAGATTTTATATCGTTTAGTTGATTCTACCTTGAAAGAACAAACCATTGCTATTCAAATGGATATGTTTCAAGAGGGAATCGCTAAGGTGAACATGTTCAGTAATGAACAAAAGGATCAAATGATTGAGGAAATCAAAAAAGGGGATCCGTCATCATGGTATAATTTCTTTATGGGAATCATCGTGAAAATCTTCTTTAATGCTATATTCTTGCTTATTATTGCTTTGTTTACTCGACAAAAGCCAGACAAGAATCAATGGTTGCATGAATAACCCAATATGTCATTTGTAAAAGAAATTCAAAGCCCTCAAAACGCTCGATTTAAGTTTTGGGTTCAAATGCTAGAGAAGAATCGAAATCGTAAAAAAGAAGGCGTTTTTATTCTAGAAGGGTTCAAAGAACTGGAACTAGCCCTCAAATCAGGATATGTAATTAAGGAATTGATTTATTGTCCGGAATATACATCCCCCGAAAAAATAGAAGACTTTGTTGAAAAATTAGGTATTTCCAGTCCAATTTGGGAACGCGTAGAAGTTACTCATGCCTTGTTTAAGGAAATTGCTTACCGCAGTGAAATAGAAAATGTTCTGGCAGTGGTTGAGCAAAAAAATCATCGCATAGAAGATTTTGAACTGAAGCCTCAAGGGGTTTATTTGGCCGTTGAATCGGTGGAGAAACCGGGTAATTTGGGCGCTATTTTGAGAAGTGCGGATGCGGCGGGTGTTGATGGGGTATTGGTTTGTGATGAGCGAGTTGATATTTATCATCCTAACGTGTTACGAAACAGTCTTGGTTGTGCCTTATCTGTGAAGGTGGCTGTTGGAAATAATGATTCCATTTGGAATAAAATAGAGCAATCCCAAATGCAATTGTTCACTACATTCATGGAAAACTCTACGTCTGTGTTTGAAACCCCAATCCATAGGGGATGTGTGTTTTTAGTGGGTACAGAACACGAAGGCGTTTCTGATTTTTGGCGTGGAAAAGGGAATAATATCAATATTCCAATGATGGGTTTAATTGATAGTTTAAATGTGTCAGTTGCTGCTTCCATACTCATGTATGAATCGCTGCGTCAGCGAAAATCATCGAATTAAGGTATGGTCTATCAAACTAATTTTTTGAACTTTCCCAATAAGATTCTTTATTTTTGGGGATGCAACTCGTTGTTTTTGGAGCTGGTAGAAGTTCAGGATTTCTGATAGAATATTTAGCAGAAGTAGCAAGAGACCGCAACTTCCCAGCCATTTTAGTGGTGGATAGAGCCCCTTATGCTGGTTTTCAAATCAAGGAAGAGTTGCAAAGTCAAATTAATTGGTTGGTTGCCGATATCAACGACGATGCATTCTTAGATAACTGTGTTCGAAACAGCGATATTGTTGTGAGTTTACTGCCCGTTTTTATGCATTTAAACGTGGCTAAATTGTGTTTGAAACATTCCAAGCATTTGGCTACGGCTTCCTATGTTTCTGATGGAATGAGAGCGTTGCACGCTGAAGCAGAAAGCAAAGGATTGGTGTTTTTGAATGAAATGGGTTTGGATCCTGGAATCGATCATTTGTCGTCGTCAGAAATGATTAAAGAAATTCATCAATGGGGCGGTGAAGTGGAATCGTATGAAAGCTTTTGTGGTGGATTGGTGAATCCTGAATCTGAAATAAATCCCAATCCTTGGGGATATAAGTTCTCTTGGAATCCCAGGAACGTTGTTCTGGCGGGTCAAGGAGGAGAAAGTATTTGGTTAAGCAATGGTGAGGTGTGTAAAGTTCAACCTTCGTCGTTATTTGAGCATTCTAAATTATTATCTATACCCGGTACTCATGCAGTTGAATTGGATTGTTATCCGAACCGTGATAGTTTGAGTTATCGAGATATTTACAAATTGCAGTCGGTTAAAACGCTACAACGCGGAACATTGAGACGTTCGGGATTCTGCGATGCATGGCAGGTTTTAGTTCGTGCTGGGTTTACATCCCCCGAAAAACACAAAAAAGAATTGGGTTCGAAGTGGTTCAATGAAGTAACCGGTAAACACGCGGCGAGCGATTGGTTGGCTGATTTGATCCAGAATGAGTTGATGAGTGTAGCTACTGCTGAAAAACTGGCGTATTTGGAGTTGGATTCTGCAAAACATCGTGATGAAGAAAGTAATGCGGAGGTTTTGGAGCGGATTTTAATGGAAAAGTGGAAGTTAGAGGAAACCGACCGCGATGAAGTTATCATGTACCATGTCATCAAGTATAAAATGGATGATCATTGGTATAAAATGTCGAGCGTTTTGAAATTAGTCGGTGAAGGAAATGGCAGAACGGCGATGGCAAAAAGTGTAGGTTTGACTTTAGCATTGGGAGTAGAGTTGTTGATAAATAATGAGATAGCTCAAAAAGGGGTTGTGGTGCCGATTTTTCAGCCGTGGGGAGCCAAGGTTTTAGACAAATTGAAGAAGTTTGGAATAGAATTTGAGGAGTTTATCGAATTAAATCCTCATTGAGGCTAGTTTTTTCCACAAAGAAGGGGTGGAAGTTTGCAAAAATTGTAATTTTGATCGACCATGAATAAAATCATCTTCTCTCTAATCGGAATCCTGTGCAGTATCCAAGGAGCATCGGCTCAAAAAGATACACTTTCGCGCGATACCATCGTTTTTTCTAAACTACTTGATGGGCATAAAGCTCAAATGGAAGCAGTTGCATTTTCGAGTGATGGGAGTTGGGTGGCAACAGCTGGTTGGGATAATGAGGTGCGATTGTACAAGTTAGATTCCTTGAATTTTGGCGTGTTTACCCGTTCTTTTGGGGGACATAGGGGCGCGATTACTACTTTGGCAATTCAGCCTTCAAACAAGCATTTGGTTTCGGGTTCAAGAGATAATACATTCAACATTTACGATCTTCAGACGGGTAAAATTGTATTTACAGGTAGAGACAATTTAGCGGCCATTACACGCGTTATGTTTGATCCTTCCGGTCGATATTTAATGACATCTTCTTTGGATAAAACCATTCGTGTTTACGATATGGATAGTTTGAGTAATTACCGTAAGAAGCCAGTAGTGTTGACTTATTCTAGACCAGTGAATGATTTTGCATTATCTCCAGCTAAATTCAAGTTTATGGTTGCTTCTGATGCGTCTGTAGTTGAACAAGTAGGTATGAATGGAAAGAGCAGTCGCGCTTTTGCTGGACATTCTGCCAAGGTGAACTGCATTGCAATGTCCAATGATTTGAAATGGATGGCTACTGGAAGTGACGATAAAATGATTCGTTTATGGAATCCTAAAACAGGATTATTCGTAAAAGAGTTGAGTGGACATACTTGGAAGATAACATCATTGAATTTTAGTTCTGATGGACGTTATTTGGTAAGTACTTGCAATAATGGTGAGGTAAAAGTTTGGAACGTAGAATCAGGCTTAGAAGTTGCTGAATTGCCTAATACTGGGAATAATGCACGTCAAGCTGTATTTGCGCCGAATTTGAAATACATCGCATTAGCGTCGTTTCAAAATGGAACTTTTTTCGGTGCTAATTTATATAAAACGCCGTATAAAGTGTATGTGAAACCCGTTAAAGGTGCGGGTAAAGGTGATGCAACTGGAAAAGGTGCTAATGGTAAGGGTTCTACAACGACCAAAGGTGCTGCGACCGGGAATGTGAAATCAACTGGTTCTGGTGCGAGTTCAGGTTCTAGTGCAGGTAAAGGTGCTACAAGCTCAACTTCAGGTAGCACGAATGCGAAAAAACAACCCGCTACACCATCCCCCAAATCAAAAAAATAAGAAAGATAAATTTATTCAATATATGACCATGAGTACGGAAAATAAGAACGGAGAAGCATTAAATAGCAGTAAAGCGCCAGAGCCAGTTGGATTGTATCCTCATGCGCGAAGAGTGGGAAATTTGCTTTTTTTAAGTGGAGTGGGTCCAAGAGAAAAAGGGACCAAGAAAATTCCGGGTGTGGAATTGGATGAGCAAGGTAATATTGTAAGTTATGACATTGAAACGCAATGTCGCAGCGTATTTCAGAATGTGCGTTGGATTTTAGAAGACTCCGGTTCGTCTTGGGAAAATATTGTAGATGTAACTGTGTTTTTAACCAATATGAAAGACGATTTCAAAACATATAATCGTTTATGGGCGGAGTATTTTGCTGAAAATCCCCCATGCAGAACTACAATTGAAATCAATTGTTTACCTACTCCAATTGCCATTGAGTTGAAGGTTATTGCAACAATTTGATTTGATATCAATTGAATCACATATTGAATCTTTTCTGAGCTATTTAGCTCAAAATCGTCGGATGAGTCCTCATACCTGTAGGGCTTACGAAAGTGATTTATCACAATTTTTATCATTTTTACATAGTCGAGGGATCAATCGGATTGATTTGGTTACCTCACTTCATGTTCGAGGATGGATGATGGATTTGATGCAAGCAGATGTGTCTGCGCGTAGTGTCAATCGCAAATTATCTAGTTTACGAGCATGGTTTCGGTATTTGAGAAATCAAGGCATATTGACACTAGATCCTATGTCGAAAGTGATTTCTCCTAAAATGCCCAAGCATTTGGTAAAGGATATTCCAGCTGCAGATTTAAAGGATATGTTTGATCGATTCCCTTGGGAAGAGGTGGAGAATGGACAACGCGATCAATTATTGATGTTGATGTTATATACGACAGGAATGCGATTGTCGGAATTAATCCAATTAAAATGGTCGGATGTTGATTTTTACAGGAAATCATTACGGGTATTAGGTAAGAGGAATAAAGTGAGGGAAATACCCTTACATGACGAATTGATCGATGCTTTGAAGTTGTATCAGGCTCATCAAGCTGCGTTTTTGTTAGAAGGAGTTGAGGAGTTGATTCCTGTTGAAACAAAAAATGCAGGTTGGATAAAAGGAAATAGTACCTCGGATTTTTTATTTACGCGTGTTACAGGGGGCAAAGGGATGTTACTTGCTCCAATGTACCCCATGATGGTTTATCGTTTGGTGAATCACTATTTGAAGTTGTTTTCGCATGCTTCGAAGACAAGTCCTCATGTGTTACGACATTCTTTTGCAACGCACATGTTAAACAACGGGGCAAATTTGATGGCGATAAAGGATTTATTGGGACATGCTAATTTATCTGCAACACAGGTTTATACGAAGAATACGTTTGAGAAATTAAAAAAGATCCACCAATTGCATCCACGGAAATGAGATTTAGTTATTAGGGTAATAAAAAAGGCTACTTTTTGGGTAGCCTTTTTTATTACTTTAAGCTCAACACTAAAGTGAAGCACCAAAGTTTATAAATGTTTTCAATTTGTAAAAACACTCTCCTGAAACTCGAGGATAATCGTAGTGATTAACCAGGGAATTCTTGAGATTGTAGTTTTTGCTTGTACACAGCGCGTAACTTTTGCATTCTTTTTGTAATGCAAGGTTTTTCAAACGCTTGGCGGCTGCGTAATTCTTTAACTACTCCAGTTTTTTCAAATTTCTTTTTGAACTTTTTAAGTGCTTTTTCTAGCGACTCACTTTCTTTAACGTTTATTAAGAGCATGTCTTTTCTTGATTATTCGTTTTTTAGGATTGCAAATGTAC
>JACCDQ010066438.1_pt1 | contig 20182 bp, 16 predicted proteins | sample 7446031 | NCBI WGS metagenome assembly JACCDQ01 (sample SAMN15323442, study PRJNA562643) | freshwater metagenome | isolation source: river surface water | place: USA:Blue River Watershed | collected 2017-08-17
ATACTAAATCATCGTTATTACAAAGTAATAATGGTGGGTAATTTGTAAATCGCGGACTGCTATTGTTGGTAGCATTTGTTTCTGAACCAGGAACATGCGTAGTTAAGGTTAATCCCGTATTATCTGGACTGACAAGATTGGTAACATTTGGTCCACGACAACAACGTTGATAGGAAACAGTATAACCTCCCGGCGTTGGTGGTAGATTAATCACTGTTGTGTAAACAGCTTTTTCAACACAAATATTGTTGGGTGGAGTAACGCAAGGATTATTGAAAACAACTGGTAAAATTGTACTTCCTGGAAAAGGAACAGCCACATTATCTACTAAAAAGTTATTAGCAGTATAAATTGCTAACATAAGTGGGTCATCATAAGCTGCACCAGTTGAATTGCAATCGCGATAAACTGAAATATAGAAACGATAATTATTGTTACCTAAGTAGTCATAATAAATATCACCCCCCACAATGTGAGAAGCTTTTGCCGAAAACAGCGAAAGAAAAATTATAAGCGTACTTAAGTATTTCATTTTTTCTAAGACGCGAAATTACGGCAAATGTTGTTCCAAAAAGTTGTTAAAATGTTAATCAATCAAAAAAAGATGGATTGATTAAATTGAAAGTCAAGTGTTTCAATTAATTTTTGGCTTGATATTTCTTTCCCAAAAGATCCTTCAGTAATGAATTTTGGAAGCGGAATCCCTCTTGAAATCGCTGTTTGAGTATAATAATCTCTTCGCGATGGATGTTCTGGGGAACAAACATTGTAAATGGTGTTCCAATCTGCAGCATTTAATTGTATAAGAACCGCATTGATGACATCCAGCTTGTGTACCAAATTCACTTTTCCGAGTGCGTTTTGTGTTTCTCGATCGCTGAGAAATTTAATTGGATGGCGGGTTTCATCGATTAATCCGGCCAAACGAAAAATACAATAGTTGTGTCCTGAATTGATTACACAATCCTCAGCTGATGTCACTGCGTGTTCCTTGTTTCTTTCGGCAGTTTCATCAATTCGTGCATCAATATCTTTGTAAACACTAGTTGAACTTGTAAATAAAACCTTTGTTTCGGAAGAAAATTGTTCGATTAAGTCGTGCACTTGTTGTGCATAATCGGATGATTTGGATGGCGGAAAATTAATGATCAGGAAATCAGATGATTTTGCTTCGCTGGGAATTGAAGTCGTATTAAATTCAGAATAAAGAAAGCCATGCATTCCAGCAGAAGTAATAGAGTCCACTTTTTCCTGACTTTGACCAGAACCATAAACTGTAAATTCTTCTTTTAGTAGACTGATTCCCAGTGGAAATCCAAGCCAACCGCATCCGACTATGGTAATTGTTGATTTCATATTCGATTCAAAAATACGCAAATCAGGACTCAAAATTAAAATAAATGCAAAAAAGGTATATGTTTACAAAATAAATATATTTGGTAAAACACTATTTATCAATACTATAAAATAAAAGTGATTTTTTTTGATTTAATGTATTTTAAAAATAATCGTTTTATATCCTATGTAAATAGGATAAGATATATATAATTTACATTAAACTATATGGTTTTTTTTCTTTCTACTACTTTTTTGTCTATTCGATAAAATTTTAATCGACTCAAGATGAAAAAAACAAATCTACTACTAATTGTTTTAGGATTATTGACGAATGTGGCTTTCGGTCAAGGTTACACGGAGTATGAATCGGGTATGAAGCTCAAGTTAAATCCAGAAGGAACAAAATACATTCGCTTTATTAATTGGAATCAAGTTTGGCTTCGCTACAATGATAATAACACTGGAAGTACATTATTAGGTAAAAAACAAGACAATCAATTTGATATTGGTTTGAGACGAGTTCGTTTTTTGGCTTACTCTCAAATCAGTGATCGATTTTTAATTGTCACACATTTTGGTATCAACAATCAAAACACGTTTAGTGGAGGTGTGAACGGTACGGATGGTAAAAAGCCGCAATTATTTTTACATGACGCGTATGTAGATTACAAGGTGTTCAAGAACAAAATAGCAAGTTTAAATTTTGGTGCCGGATTACATTATTTCAATGGTATTTCTCGAATGACGAGTACTAGTACCTTGAATTTCCTGGCATATGATGCTCCAATTTTTAACTGGCCAACCATTGATAAAACCGATCAATTTGGTCGTAAAATGGGACTTTTTGCGAAAGGAAAGGTAAGCAAATTGGATTATCGTTTTTCTGTGAACCAAGCGTTTCAAGCGAATACCGCAAAAGCAATAAGTGTTGATAAATCTGAATTCAATCCTTATTCGTCAGGTTGGCAAAGTGCTGGCTACATCAACTGGCAGTTTTTTGAACAAGAAAGTAACTTACTTCCTTATTTTGTTGGAACGTATTTAGGAAGTAAAAAAGTGCTAAATGTTGGGGTTGGTTTTGAAAATCAGAAAGATGCGATGTGGCATCGTACCTCTGCAGGTGATACGGTTGTTCAAGACCAATTATTATTAGGAGCCGATGTTTTTATGGACATGCCTTTAAGTAAGGAAAGAAAAGATGCTATCACCTTGTATAGTGCTTATTACAATTACAATTTTGGTAAAAATTATGTTCGTTCTATTGGAATTTTGAATCCAGTAGACGGCGGAGGAACTTATAAAGGAAACGCGCTTCCAATGGTTGGGACTGGATCAATTTTTTACACGCAACTTGGTTATCTGGTACCAAATTTCAGTGAGAAAGTTCGCTTCCAACCTTACGGCGCATTTACCCATTCAGTTTTTGAAGGACTGAAAAATGCCAACGGTGAAAAAGTCCCAGTAAATATGATTGATGCGGGTGTAAATGCTTATTTGGCAGGTCATCATGCAAAAATGACGTTGAATTATCGTTCGCGACCTGATTTTTCGAATATCGAGTCCGTGAAAAATAGAGGAGAAGTTACCTTGCAATTCATGGTTTATTTGTAATAATAATTAAATTGCATACATAATATTGAAACATGGAAAAACGTAAAATAAGTTCTCTATATGCTGTATTGGCTGTCATAGGATTGCTCTTATTTAACTATCCCATCATTCATGTTTTTCAAAAAATTAAATGGAACGGAATACCTGGTATTCTGTTCTATTTTTGTTTAGTGAGTGTGTTCATTGTCATCGCTGGATTTCTAATTACACGCTTTAAAGAAGAGTAAAATGACTATTGGACTAATCGCAATCGTTTTAATCGCTTACTTGGCAATGTTGTTTTTTGTGGCTTATCGCATTGACAACTCAACTCGTTTGCGCCTAAGATTGATTAATAGTCCGACCATTTATGCGCTTTCTCTTGCCGTTTATTGTACAGCTTGGACTTTTTTTGGGAGTGTTGGAGCTGCTTCGAAGTACGATTTAGAATTCCTAACGATCTACATTGGTCCAATTATTATCGCTCCTTTTTTATGGGTAATTTATCGCAAATTTATTCGTATTGCGAAGGCACAAGGTATATCATCAATGGCTGATTTCATCGCTAATCGCTATGATAAAAGTATCACCGTCAACCGTTTGGTGACGGTTTTGTTGTTTGTTGGAATTGTACCTTATATTGCATTGCAAATAACCGGAATTGAACGTGCTATCGAAACACTGCTATCATGGAATGCGAAACAATCGAATTCGTTTCTGAACCATTTTGATATTGCGTTAATAGTAACCATTGGATTAGGTGCTTTTATTGTGATGTTTACGACCCATCGTTTTCAGAATAAGGAGCAAAATACAGGTTTGATTGGTGCCGTAGCTGTAGAATCAATCGTGAAATTGTTGGTGTTTTTGATTTTTGGAATCTATGTGACGTATTTCATTTTCAATGGACAAAGTGATTTGTACAGTAGTATTCCTGAAAATGCTTTAACGATCAATAAAAACAATGATTACGGACAATGGTTTGGGATGATTTTGCTCTCGATGATGGCTTTTTTGTTTTTACCACGTCAGTTTGAAATGGGAATTGTTGAGATTTCTCAAGAGCGACAATTAAAACGTGCCATTTGGGTTTTTCCATTGTATTTGGTTTTGATCAACTTATTTGTTATTCCTATTGCGATAGCTGGTAATCAATTGTTTGAAGGAAAAGGATTGGACGGAGATACTTACATGTTGGCAATTCCGCTTTTATTCAATAACACGTGGATGGCAGCACTTGTATTACTTGGTGGGTTTTCTGCAGCTAGTGGAATGATTATCGTTTCGACACATGCTTTGAGTAAAATGGTTTCCAATTCGATTTTAATGCCTGTGTTTATCAATCGTGCATTTATCTTAAATCGTTTTAAGGAACGCAATCACAAAATTCCTGTTTTCTTCCGCCGCATCAGTATTTTTCTTGTATTGATTTCTGCCTACTTGTATTATCGTTTTGTTGTAGCTGATTTTTCATTGATATCAATTGGATTAATTTCATTTGTAGCGGTTGCGCAATTTGCCCCAGCGATTATTGGCGGTGTTTATTGGAAATTAGGGAACAAAAAAGGAGCAATTGCTGGAATTTCGGTTGGATTTGCTGTTTGGCTCATTTTACTTATTATTCCCTCACTTTTTTCGAGTGATTTTCAACAAATCTATCATTATCTCGGTGTAAAGAATTCGCAATACGATGAAGGCGCAGTGATTACAACGGTATTGTTTTGGAGTTTGACATTGAATGCCTTGACCTATGTGTTAACTTCTTTATTCACCAAGCAATCAATTTTGGAACGCAATCAGGCAATGATTTACGTGGATATTTTCAAGTATTCTGAGCAAATTGATTCTACAGTAGTTTGGAAAGGAAAGGCATTTTTTCCTGATATTCGCTCATTGCTAGTTCGTTTCTTAGGTGAAAATAGAACACAAGCAGAATTAAATAGTTTTGCCAAACGTCATGATATAGATTTAGCCAATCAACAGGAGTTAGATCCGCGAATAATCAACTTTTCTGAACGTTTATTAAGCGGAATTGTGGGTGCCTCTTCAGCAAAAATATTGGTTTCTTCTGTTGTGAAAGAAGAGAAATTAAGCATGCAAGATGTTGTCAACATCCTGGAAGAGTCACAAAAACTGATGACTTTGAACAAGCAACTTCAGCAAAAGACGGACGAATTAAAACGTGTGACAGACGCCTTGAAAATTGCGAATGAAAAAATGAAGGAAACAGACTTGTTAAAAGACGAGTTCTTGTACACTGTTACACATGAAATGCGCACGCCTCTTACAAGTATTAAAGCTTTAAGTGAATTGTTGGAAGACGAAGACGACGATATGCCTGAAGAAGTTAAAAAGGAATTTCTGCAAACGATTTTAAAGGAAACGAACCGAATGACGCGACTTATTTCGCAAGTCTTGGATTTGGAAAATTTCGAATCAGGGAAACATCAGTTGGTTATTGAGCGCGTCGATATCAAACAATTGATTGCCGATTGTTTGAAGTCATTGGATGGTGTTTTTCAACAAGAGCAAATCGAAGTTTCGACAGAAATCGATGAGACGATTCCAGCGTTGGAAATTGATTATGATCGCATTGTTCAAGTTTTCTTGAATATTTTATCCAATGCAGCAAAATATTGCGAAAAAGGAAATGGAAAAGTTTCAATTGTTGCGCGTCAAACAACTTCTGATGTAATCATCGAAATTTCAGATAATGGTCCCGGCGTAAAAGAAGATATGCAGGAGATTATTTTTGAGAAGTTCTTTCAAGCAAAAAATCAAACGATGCGTAAACCGAAAGGAAGTGGATTAGGCTTAGCGATTTCGAAAAAAATTATACAATTACATGAAGGAAGAATTGGTGTTCGCTCTGGTGAAACCAAAGGTTCCATTTTTACATTTAGTTTACCAAAACCGAAGAATTTTATTTAACAACCATGGAAGGAATTAAAATATTGATTGTGGATGATGAGCCAAACATTGTATTGTCCTTAGATTACTTAGTGCGTAAGAAAGGATATACTCCATTCATTGCCAGAAATGGTAGTGAAGCATTGGCAATAGCGGAGAAAGAGAAACCAAATTTGGTGGTGCTTGATATTATGATGCCAGATATTGACGGTTATGAAGTATGCAAACAGATTAAGTCGAACACGAGTTTAGCGCATACAAAAATCATTTTCCTATCGGCGAAATCGCGTCAAGAGGATATTGATAAAGGTTTAGCGATGGGCGCTGATCAATATGTAACGAAACCGTTCAGCACGAAGCAAATCATGCAAGAAATAATAAATCTATTGAACCAATAAACTTTAATTATAAGAACTATGAACAACAATTTACAAATCAAATCTTTTGAAGAATATCAAGAGAAATACGCGAAAAGTGTAGCAGATCCAGAAGGATTTTGGGAAGATATTGCCAATGAATTTGTGTGGCAGAAAAAATGGGATACGGTTTTAGAATGGAATTTTGACGAGCCAAAAGTTGAATGGTTCAAAGGAGCGAAACTGAACATTACTGAGAATGCATTGGATCGCCATTTAGAGAAAAGAGGAAATAAATTGGCCTTGATCTGGGAACCAAATGATCCGAAACAGCGTTTTGTGCGTTACACATATCGTGAGTTATACGAACAAGTTTGCCAATTCGCAAATGCATTAAAAGCAAAAGGTATTCAAAAAGGTGATCGCGTTTGTATTTACATGCCGATGATTCCAGAACTAACAATTGCTGTTTTGGCATGTGCACGCATTGGAGCGATTCATTCTGTGATTTTTGCAGGTTTCTCTGCGACTGCCGTGGCTGATCGTGTAAACGATGCTCAAGCGAAAATGGTAATTACTGCTGACGGTTTGAACCGTGGAGCGAAACAAATTCCATTAAAACGTGTGATTGATGAGGCTTTGGAACATTGTACTTCCGTTGAATCTGTAATCGTGTTTGATTGTTTGGGATGGATGCCAACAATGGCTGAAAATCGCGATTATTGGTGGCATGACGCGATTTCGGGTCAGTCAAAATCTTGTCCGGCAGAACAAATGGATGCTGAAGATATGTTATTCATTTTGTACACATCTGGTTCGACAGGAAAACCAAAAGGTGTTGTTCATACGTGTGGTGGTTACATGGTTTATACAGCTTATTCGTTCCAAAATGTATATCAATACCAAGAATCGGATGTTTATTGGTGTACTGCGGATATTGGCTGGATTACGGGACATTCATACATTGTTTATGGTCCATTGTTATCGGGTGCAACGACGGTTATGTTTGAAGGAATTCCGACTTATCCAGATCCAGGACGTTTTTGGCAAGTGATTGATAAACATGGTGTGAACCAATTCTTAACGGCTCCAACGGCAATTCGTTCCTTGATGGCGTATGGTGAAGATCACGTTTTATCGTACAGTTTGGATTCATTGAAAGTGCTTGGAACAGTTGGTGAACCAATCAATGAAGAGGCTTGGAAATGGTATTATTTGCACGTTGGTAAAGAGCGTTGTCCTGTAACTGATAACTGGTGGCAAACGGAAACAGGTGGAATTATGATTTCCGGAATTGGAAATTTATCACCGATGAAACCAACGTATGCTGGTTACCCAATGCCGGGAATTCAACCCGTTTTGTTGGACCAAGAAGGAAATGAAATTCAAGAGGCAAATGTTGAAGGATATTTGTGTGTGAAAGCGCCATGGCCTTCAATGATTCGTACAACCTACGGTGATCATGAGCGTTGCAGAATTAATTATTTCTCACATTATAAAGGATATTATTTCACTGGTGACGGCGCGAAACGTGATGAAAACGGAATGTACCGCATCATTGGACGAATTGATGATGTAATCAATGTTTCAGGACATCGATTTGGAACTGCAGAAATTGAAAATGCAATCAATACCAATAGTCATGTGATAGAATCTGCGGTTGTGGGTTATCCGCATCCTGTGAAGGGACAATCGATTTATGCGTTTGTTGTTTTGGATTCTAATGTTGAGGATCACGATATGGCGAAAGGTGAAATCGTGGAAACGGTTGTTGCTGAAATTGGCAAAATTGCATTGCCAGAAAAAATTCAGTTTGTGTCAGGTTTACCGAAAACGCGTTCAGGAAAAATTATGCGCCGTATTTTGCGAAAAGTAGCTGAAGGTGACGTTTCAAATCTTGGTGACACTTCAACTTTGCTAGATCCATTAGTTGTGGATGAAATTGTAGAAAATGCTTTGTAAGTAATTACAATTATCAAAGGAACGCCCATTCTTCGGAGTGGGCGTTTTTTTGTGGTTCAATTTTCTGAAAACGACTCACATTTCCAATGAAATTAATCCTTCGAAGTGAGTAAATGAAATTGTTCAATGAAATCTTCTGCGCTGACGGAGGTGAATAGCTGCAAGCGATGTGTTTTGAATACCAGAAAAGCTTGTCTCGATTTGAGCAAGCTATTGAAGGCAAAACACGTGTGTTGCACTAGTAGCCGCAGACAGAATTCGCAGCCAAAAAAGAAATTAGAAAGCATAAAAAAGGAGCCTCGAAAGACTCCTTAATTCAATTGTTAACTTAGGTTATTCATCGTATTCGCCAATCACGGAATAGTATCCGAAAATTGCTAGTCCAAATACGATCAATGGAGTTAAAATGAACAGGATGATAATCCCAAACACTAAATCGTCTTGTTTGCCTGTACTGAATTTTGGAAGGCCGAATTCAACGATACAGAAGTAGGCAGCTAATAGAGCCAATGCTATCCAAACTATGCCTAAAAGGCGTCTTACTTGTTTCATATGCGTATAATTTGTTTTTTCTGTGAATGATCTAATTAATCTTGGTAACGGTGTTTCTTTTCGTTGATGTAAATCAAACCAATCAAGAAACTAATTCCAGCAATGATGATTGGATACCACAATCCGCTCAAATAAAACTCTGCATCGCCGTTGTCTTTCGATTGTGTCACCAAATAGGTTGCAATTGCAGGAAGTAATCCACCGAAGATACCATTTCCAATGTGATACGGCAATGACATCGATGTGTAGCGAATTTGAACTGGGAACAACTCAACCAAGAAGGCAGCGATTGGACCGTAAACCATTGTTACGAACAATACTTGAATTAAGACCATTAAACCTAACCAAAAGCGATCTGAACTGTTAGCCAACACTGTTTTCTTCGTGTCTATTTTTTCTTTTTTATCAGCTCCAATGATTCGAACTTTTTCTTTTGTTAAGTGAACTGTTTTTTCTTCGGTGAATTTTGTTCCGTCTGCGTAAACTTTATTTGTAACATAAACAGAATCAATACCTCCACCTTTCGCTGTAACTTCACTCACAGCTAATGTAGTTTGATCAGTTAATTCTGTTTTGTTTTTCACATTCGTTGTTTCGTACATTGATTTGTAGATAGGTCGATACAAAACAATCGCGAAAAGCATACCTGCCAACATGATTTTTTTACGTCCAATTTTATCACTCAACCACCCAAATACAACGAAGAATGGTGTTCCGATGAGTAAGGCAATTCCAAGTAATGTATCCACTTGATTGGAATCAATTCCCATAACCGTTTTTAAGAAGCTCATGGCGTAGAATTGTCCTGTGTACCAAACAACACCTTGTCCCATTGCAACTCCGAACAATGCTAATAAGACATATTTGAAGTTGTAACGGTTTCCGAAACTTTCTTTCAATGGATTTTTACTCACTTTTCCTTCGTCTTTCGCTTTTTGGAAGACAGGAGATTCATGCATTTTCTTACGAATCAAGTAAGAAACAAGAACCATTAAAATTGAAACCCAGAAAGGAACACGCCATCCCCAGCTATCGAACGATTCTTTTGTTAACATTGTTTTCGTAAGCAAAATCACCATCAAGGAAACAAATAAACCAACTGTTGCTGTTGTTTGAATCCAAGAAGTCCAATAACCGCGTTGATTTGAAGGTGCGTGTTCTGCCACGTATGTTGCTGCACCACCGTATTCTCCACCAAGTGCTAAACCTTGCAATAAGCGTAGTAATAAAACCAAAATAGGTGCTAAATACCCTATGGATTCATAACTTGGTATACAACCAATTAAAAAGGTTGCGCCACCCATTAAAAGAAGTGTTACCATGAAGGTGTATTTTCGTCCGATTAAATCGCCCAATCGTCCGAAGAACAATGCTCCAAATGGTCGAACCACGAAACCAGCAGCAAATGTTGCAAGAGTTGATAAAAATGCTGCGACAGGATTGTCAGCAGGGAAGAATTTAGTAGAGATGACTACCGCCAAACTACCAAAAATGTAAAAGTCATACCATTCGATCAGTGTTCCTACTGAAGAAGCTGAAATGACCTTCCAAATACCTTTAGTTGATTTTTCGCTCATGTGTAATAATAGTTTATAATTTATTAGCTCGTTTATCATTGAACCAAACGTGTTGATTCACAAGTCAATATTCTAGAATTGTGAGCAAAGAAAAAAAACAACTATATAATTGTGTAAAAAAATATAGTTAATCTTTAAAACGTTCCCATTTTATGAGCATAAATTTGTCGCCAAGCTCAGTGATAATCATTCCTGCTCCAGCAAGTTTATCCTTGTCTTTCAGGAAATCGATCAACTCTGAGTGAGTAATAATGCGGTAAGTAGGATGATGGTAATTATCGTTAAGTCGTTTTACTTTGTAATGGCGAACCCAATTAGAAACGGTGACATGGGATACACCCAAAATTCGCTCAATTTCTCGGTAACTTAGACCTTCCAAATAAAGTTGTAACGCTTTGGTAATGTAGTAATCATCAATTTTCTTTCCGATTTTATCGACCGTAAAATTGTAATTACACGCTTTGCATGTATAGCGTTGTCGTTGGTTTACAATACCACTTTTAATGATTTTGGGGCTGTGACATTTGGGACAATTTTCTATGCGCATATCCTTAACTATTCCAATTTTGCATAAATATAGTATTTTAGCAATATATATGCAAAAAAAAATAGTGCATTTAATTGGCTGTTTATGAACAGAGCTTTGACCAATTCAGTAATTTTACACTATGAATTATTCAAAATCCTTCGTACGTTTTAATTGGGTCACGCTTGTCCTGATTTATCTGGTTGTTGTAGCTGGAAGTTTTGTTCGAATCACTGGAAGTGGAATGGGATGTCCAGATTGGCCAAAATGTTTTGGACAATGGGTTCCGCCAACTGATGTTAGTGAATTGCCTGCCGATTATAAGGAAATCTATTCTGAAAAGCGGGCGAAGAAAATTGAAAAATTCTCTAAGTTCTTATCGAAAATTGGGTTGAAAGCGACGGCAGATCAAATCATGAATGATCCAACATTGCGTGTGGAGGAATCGTTCAATTGGAAAAGAACGTGGACAGAATATGGGAATCGACTTGTTGGATTTTTGGCAGGAAATTTCATGTTAGCCATGTTCATTTGGATTTTGATTAAGTACCGTAAACGCAAGTTGGTATTGATTACGCTTTTCAATTTGGTTTTGATGTTTTTGGAAGCGTGGTTTGGATCTATCGTTGTTGCATCGAATTTAGTTCCGTGGACAATTACAATCCATATGTTCTTAGCGTTGGTAATTATCGGAATTCAGTTGTATGTCATTCGGGAAATAAGTCCAGTTCAACAAAAGAAAATTGAATTGAATAAAACGATGAAATGGATGGCTATTGTTGTTTTGTCAATTACGTTTTACCAAATGTTCTTGGGAACACAAGTGCGCGAGTTTATTGATGAATTAACGAAGGCTGGTTATGGACGCGAGGCTTGGACGGAACATTTGGGTTGGGCTTTCTTGATTCATAGAAGCTTCTCGTGGTTGGTTTTGGTCTTAATGACATACATGATTTGGAAAAATGAAAAAACGTCAAAATTGACCATTGTTCGAACAGCATATGTAATCTTGGCTTTAGAATTGATTTCAGGTGTGTTGTTAGCTTATGCGAATATGCCAGGATTGGTGCAGACGAGTCACTTAGTTTTTGCAGCTGTGTTGTTTGGGATATTGACAATGCTTGTTTTCCGTATGCGTTCAGCTGCCACAAATTAATTTTAGCGAGTACTTGATTTTTGCAGATGATATACTATATTTGCAACCCGATTCGAACGTGAATTGGATGATGGTATTAGAAGGTAATCATTGATTTAACTTGATAATATCGCAAGCTTCGCACAGGTTTCTGCGCTAACGCTTGAAAATAATCGCAAGCTTCGCACAGGTTTCTGCGCTAACGCTTGAAAATAATCGCAAGCTTCGCTTGCTCTGGTCCTATAGCTCAGTTGGTTAGAGCACCTGACTCATAATCAGGTGGTCCCTGGTTCGAGCCCAGGTGGGACCACAGAAAAAAGTCCAACCAAAGCGGTTGGACTTTTTTCGTTTTCTTGATAGATATTGTACAAATGACAATATTTAATTAACTTTCCCCATATTTTACTCTTAGAAAAATGAAAAAGTTAATCTTTTTGCTTGTAAGTTGCGTTAGCATTCTATTATTCATCTCGCCAAATAGTTTGTATGCTCAAGGATTTAATTCATCACTTGACTCGAAAATTGAAGATCAGATTACATCTATTTTAAGCAAACTTTCAATTGAGGAGAAGATCGGTCAAACGTGCCAGATCACCTTGGATGCGATTCTTCAAGTTGATGAAAAAGGTTCAGTTATTTACCCTCATAAAATTGACCCTAAAAAATTGAATGAAGCACTTGAAAAATTCAAAATAGGGTCTGTTTTAAATGTTAGTTCGCACACCTTGACTTTAAAAGAATGGGAGTATATTTTATCAGAAATCCATTCAACATCAAAGAAAATGAAAAATTCAATTCCCATCATTTATGGTATTGATGCCATACACGGAATGAATTATACATTGGGAGGGACTCTTTTTCCTCAAGAAATAGGACTTGCAGCAACTTGGAATCGGTCGTTCGCAAAAAGTTTTGGTGAAATAACAGCCTATGAAATGCGTGCATCTGGAATTCCATGGAATTTCTCTCCAGTGCTAGATGTTGCCAGACAGCCGCTTTGGTCAAGGTCTTTTGAGACATTAGGTGAAGACCCTTTTTTAGCTGCTGAAATGGGGAAAGAATTGATAATTGGCTATCAAGGGAGTGGAACAATTGATGAATATCATGGTGCTGCTTGTCTAAAACACTTTGTTGGCTACAGTCAACCGCTTTCTGGACGAGATAGAACTCCTGCTTGGATTCCAGAAAAATACATGCAAGAATTATTTTTACCGCCATTCAAAGCGGCAATTGATGCCGGAGCAATGACTGTGATGGTTAACAGTGGTGATGTTAATGGTATTCCAGGACACATTAATTCTTATTTATTGACGGATGTGTTGAAAGGAGAATGGGGATTTAAGGGTTTTGCGGTTTCTGATTGGGAAGATTTTATTATGCTCGAAACTGTTCATTCAGTTGCCGAAAATGCAGAAGATGCTGTTGTAATGGCATTCAATGCTGGAGTAGATATGAGTATGGTTCCTACAAGTCCAAATTACAAAACCTACTGTGATTTAATGTTGAAAGCTGTTCAATCAGGTCGAATTTCTCAAGAGCGTTTGGACGATGCCGTTCGCCGAATCTTGCGTGTAAAGTTGAGTCTTGGGCTATTCGACAAAGATATGAATCAAGCAAAAAGCTATCCCTTGTTTGGGTCAAATGAATTTAAATTGGCCGCTCTAAAAAGTGCTGAGGAATCAATCACATTGTTGAAAAATGAAGAGCAACTCTTACCATTGTCAACGACCAAGAAAATACTTGTTGCTGGTCCAACAGCCAATAACATGATTTATTTAAATGGTGCATGGACTCATACATGGCAGGGATACGATTCAAGTTATAACACTAAAAATGTTGCAACGATTTATTCTGCAATTGAACAAAAGGTTGGAAAAGAAAACTGTCTTTATTCCCAAGGTGCGGAACTCTACTTTGAGAATGGATATGAAGAATCTCGCTTGACAGATGTATCGGATTTCAGCGAAAAAGCAAACCTGAGTGATGTTATTGTTTTATGTTTGGGAGAATTACCACAAACAGAAAAACCAGGAGATATTCGCTCATTGAATTTATCTGCAGCTCAAATTGAGTTAGCAAAAATTGCATATTCAACGAATAAACCAGTAATTCTTGTATTGACTGAAGCACGCCCTCGTATCATTCATTCTATTGTTGATTCAGCTTCGGCGATTGTGCAATGTTATCTTCCTGGTGATTTTGGTGGAACGGCACTTGCCAACATTCTATTTGGAGATGCAAATCCTTCAGGAAAATTACCTTATACCTATCCAAAATATGACGGTGTAATTGAGTTTTATGATCATCCAAAAAGTGTCGACAGATCAAAAAACAATGATTTCAAAGCGTTTGATCCTGAATGGGAGTTTGGTTTTGGACTTAGCTACACGAATTTTGAATATTCGGATTTAAAAGTGAATAGAACCACAATTACTGATAATGAACAATTGCACATTTCTCTTAATGTGAAAAACACAGGCGAATTAAAAGGACAAGCAGTTGTTCAGATGTTTTTATCGGACAAGGTAAGTTCTTCGGTTCCAGCTGGTAAACGATTGAAAGGATTTGAAAAAATTACATTGGAACCTAATGAATCAAAACGTGTCGATTTCACCATTTCAAAAGAAGATCTTATGTTTGCAGACCATAACGGAAAATGGATTTTAGAACCGGGAACTTTTTCAATTGAAATTGGCAGTTTAGAAACCACATTTGAATTAAAATAAACGCTACGAGCATGCAAAATAGTGACTTAAAAAATTTCTTTACCTATTCATTTTCACTTGATTGTGTGATCTTTGGTTACCAGAATGGAAAAATTCACGTTCTTTTAATTAAACGCTCGATTGAACCATTTGAGAACTATTGGGCAATTCCCGGGGATTTAGTTTATCCAGATGAGGATCTTCCAGTAGCAGCAGAACGCATACTTTATGATTTAACTCGTTTAAAAAATATTGAACTACATCAAGCACAGACTTTTGGAAACCCAAATCGCCATCCACAAGGACGTGTTATAACTAACGCTTATTTTGCTCTAATTCGTATTGATGAGTTTCAAGCTGAAGCATCTTCTTGGGCAGAGGAAGTACTTTGGGTTCCAATTGATGAAGTACCAAATTTGGCTTTTGATCATAATTTAATTGTGAATTCAACCTACGAATTACTAAAACAAAAACTTACGTTTGAACCTATTTGTTTCGACCTTTTACCAGTTCGTTTTACACTGAATGAATTTCAACAACTCTATGAATTTGCATTTGATCAGGAAATGGACAAGGCAAACTTCAGAAAAAAAATAAAATACATTCCACTCATTGCTCATGATGAAAAACAACAAAATGTGAAACACAGACCTGCAAAGTTGTTCTCATTTAATGAAAAGCTCTATCACGAACAAGTTAAAAAAGGTATTTATCAATTTAGGATGTAGTGAACATTTTTAAAGTTTAATTGTTTTAACAAGAAATATTTTACCTTATTGTATTTTTTACAATAATTTAATTTATATTAGCTACACAATTTAAAACTTTAAATTAAAAACTATGATTCTTAGAAGATTACACAATTTAAAAAGCGCTTTGCTTCTTTTAATTGGATGTTGTGCTTTTGGAAGTTCTTTCGCACAAGATTTAATTATTACAACTGAAGTTTGTAATTCTGCAAACGAAGTTAGACTTACGGGACCTTGGTGGGGCTGGAACCCAGCAGGAGGACCTGTTGCAGTAAATAATGGAAATGGCACTTGGACATTCACGTTGTCACCGGCTCCAACTGCAGATATGGAATATTTATTGGTCGTTGATGGTGTTCAAGAGAATTTAATATCGGCTATGCAGAACGGTGGAACTTGTGCCCCGGTTACAGACTATTTTAGCTATGCAAATCGTAAATGGTTGACTACCGACCCTTTAACAATTTCAAATACTTACGGTCAGTGTACGGCGTGTAATAACTTATTAATTAATGTTGACGTTTGTTCAGCTACAGCTCCTACTTCAGTAAGAATGACAGGGCCATTTTGGGGTTGGGATCCGAATGCAGGGCCAATTGCTAGTTTAAATCCAGATGGAACATATACGTTTTATTTGAATCCAGCACCAACGACTGATATGGAATATTTAGTAATTGTGGATGGAGTTCAAGAGAATTTAATTTCAGACATGCAAAACGGAGGTTCATGTGCACCAGTTACAGATTATTTTAGTTATGCAAATAGAAAATGGGTAGTTGGATCAGGGGATGTTTCGATTAATTATGACCGTTGTGTACCATGCGATTATCCAGATTTAGTCATAACAACAGAAGTATGTGATTCTGCTACACAAGTTAACTTAACAGGTCCAATATGGCAATGGAATCCAGCTTTTGGTCCTCAGGCAGTGGACAATGGTGACGGAACATGGACATTTACAATTTCACCAGCACCAACAGATACTCTAGAGTATTTATTGGTAAAAGATGGTGTTATGGAAAATTTAATCTCTGAAATGGCTAATGGTGGTGGATGTGCACCAATTACGGATTATTCTACTTATGCAAATCGTCAATGGATCATTGGTCAAGGTGCAATCTCTAACACCTATGATCGCTGCAGTCCTTGTGCATTGGGAGTTGAAGAATTCAGTCAAATGGATGTTGCTATCTATCCGAATCCAACGAATGCGTTCATTACTTTGACAAGTTCAAAAGCAATTGAAAAAATTGAAGTTTATTCATTAGTTGGTGAATTAGTTCTTTCGACTGAAACAAACAAATTTGTTGTTGAACTAGATATTACTTCATTAGAAGCAGGTTTATATACTGTAAATGTTCATGGAGCAAACGGAATGCAAACTGCACGAATCGTGAAAAATTAATTCTTGGTTAATTACTTTTAAGGAGGGCTTTGGCCCTCCTTTTTTTTACTCTATAAAAATGAAAGCACTAGGATTTACAGTTACAGTTTTACTCATTAGTTTTCAATCTTATTCACAATGGGTAATGATTTGGAATGACGAGTTTGATAATTCAACGTTGGACAATTCGAAATGGGTTAATGATGTTGGAGGCAATGGTTGGGGGAACAACGAAGCGCAATATTACACTGCTGGGAATTCAAACCTGACAATTGTAAATGGAGAAGCAACATTTAGAGCAAAAGCTGAACAATTCGGCACGAATGAATATACATCCGCAAAGATTATATCAAAAAATCTTTTTGATATTCAATACGGGAAAATTGAAGGCCGAATGAAATGTCCAATGGGGAAGGGGCTTTGGCCTGCCTTCTGGATGTTGGGTTCAAATATTGACACGGTTAGTTGGCCTGCTTGCGGTGAAATCGATGTAATGGAACACATCAATAGTGAAACAAAAATACATGGTACTGCCCACTGGGAGAATGTTGGTCATCAATATTTAGGTGGAATCATAAATACAGATCCAACGGTATTTCATACTTATTCTATTACCTGGGATTCTACTTACATCAAGTGGTACATGGATGATCAATTGTATTACCTACTAAATATTACCAATGGTACAAATGGAACTGAAGAATTTCATAAAAAGTTTTATTTGATTTTGAATTTAGCCGTTGGTGGTAATTGGCCAGGGTACCCTGATGGTACAACTGTTTTTCCTGCAGACTTTGTTGTAGATTATGTTCGTGTTTACAAGGATCAATCTGAATTGACATTAGATGAGTTAGCAGCAAGTAATCTGCAGGTTTATCCAAATCCGACGAATGATATTTTAACGCTAGAAGGAATCAATGGGATGACATCGTTGAGTTATTCGATTTATAGTTTAAACGGCGAGAAATTAGCTGAAAGTACTCTAAAAGACGAAAATCCTATTGACGTATCTCATTTGACAAGTGGAATGTATATTCTTGAGGTTAAGAATGATGATGGAACAACAAAACGGATCTCATTTTCAAAAAATTAATCCCTCAAAACAAAAAATTAGTTTCCTATTTGAGTCGAATTCTCCCCCATTTACTTGGTGATAAATGAAAACCTTCCGTTGAAACACTGTTCCATCGGTCTTGTTGCTTTCTTACATTTGCATCTGAACCAAGATCAACGGCTAATTCAAAACCTAACGATGTTCCACTCATCAAGGTTTTCGAATACATTTCTTTAACAGGAAGCGCAAGTTCTAAGAAATAACCATTTTCTTCAGGTTTTATCTTATAGTTGACTGAATTTAACGCTGTATTTCGTTTGAAATCCCACGCGTACGTTTCAGCCCCACAATTAATACCAATGTGCTGATCACTTAGTAAATAATAGTTTCTTTTTTCATCTGCTTCAGTGTTTGTTGCAAAAGCAATTTCAACAGCATCCCCTTTCCATAAATCAGCTCCTTTATTGATATTTTGTAGGGCCGAAGAATCTTTTACATGTACACCAATGTATAAAACATCTGAAGTATAATACAGTGCCATTTGATGCCCACCAACAATTTCAGTGAATTCTGAAGTTTTCCAATCAGAGGATTCTCCATCTATTTGAATATTCGATTTGCTCGGTGTAACAATTATTTCCTCTTTCAGTTTTCGAGAAAAAGGAACAAGTTGAATCGAGTTGATTTCAATCGTACCTTCAGAAAATAACTGAACAATTAATTGTTTCACATTGAACAAATCAAAATCATTCTCTTCGAATGGAAAAAGCGACATAGGAATTTCCACTTTTGTCCATTCGGTTCCTATTTCTTTTGATAACAAAAATGACTTGTTGTAGCCCAGCCAAGCTTGATTTCCCGAATAATCCTCAAAACCAAATGCCCAAGGTATATTTGTAAATGGTTTACTAGTAGAACGAACCATCAGTTGAATCGCTAAGGTATCTCGAACAGCTGCCATATCTTTGCCTGTCCACATGTCCCAGCCATAGCCCATTCCAACCCAATCACATCCATCTTGATCTTTGTTCCATTTCACTTGTAAAAACGTATCTTTTACATCTGTTTTCATTGACAAAGAAATACAGTTCACATTATTTGTTGACCAGATTTCTTCACTAAAAGCATTGTCAAAAATCAGTAATTGATCAAAACCTCTAATGGAATAGCTTTGCGCAATCTCCTCGTCATAGAGCGAAAGCGGTTTAACTATTTTCCGCTTGGGCATGACGGTAACGTCCTTTAATTTAACGAACTTTTGAATGGAATCTTGACCAAACGATAGTGTTGAAATTAATAGAATACCGCTAAAAATTAATTTCATAGCTTAAGGATTCAAAGGTGCATTTTCCGTAAAAATCATGTAATCCAATTTAGCTTTAGCGAAACCTGAAACTGGATTAGCCAAATGAAGCATATTGATAGTTTTGATTTTATTCGATTGATGTGTTCCCTCACCATTTGGAGCTGCTGGAGAACCATTCACTAAACAAGGAATATCGCTGTATTTAATGCTTACCATTTTCCAACCAACCCAATCAACTGTGACTTGCAAAGAATACATATCTTCTGAAGCACTCGTAAATGCTCCGTCACCATTTTCATCCTCTTCAAATTGAAACAATACAAGACTGTTCGTCAGTCCTGGTTCACCGTATATCATGACATTAAAATAGACGTTATTTGGATTAGATGACAAAGGAAACGTCGATGCACCGTATGCACTAGCGTTGAAATTCACTAAGCCAATTAACCAATCCCAATCAACAGTTCCAGCCATGTTGTAATAGGAATTTCCTTCTGGGGCTGAAACATCTGATTTAATTTGAAAATCCATGTTCGCACCAGCTTGTACGAATGATGTCCAACCACCATTAAATCCTGTTTCAAAATCGGAAATTAAAAACCCAGTATTTGTTTTTGGAGCCAAGACCTTTACATAAACGGTCATCGTATCAGGTTCATTTGTAAATGTTAAATCTACCTTACACATTTCCGCTTTAAAGATTGGTAAGTTGGTCGTGTTTCCTGTCCACAAACTTTGACTCACATCAATTGAACTGCTCAATCCAGTAATTTCCTTCACAGCACCACTTGTTTGACCAGTAATAGTGATTTTCCAAGCACTGGTTTTCGATAAATCAGCTGTGAAATAGACACTTTCTCCAGCAGCAAAATCTACAGAATCTTGACTCGCTTGTAAACTGTTGATGATTACAAAAGCGCCATTTAAATCTTGTAACGAAGGTCCATCAAATTGATTCACTTCATCTTTTCGACAAGCAACAAGGCCTAATCCTAGAACGAATAAAAAAAGATATTTTTTCATAACTTAAAATTTCAT
>JACCDQ010189568.1_pt1 | contig 20171 bp, 9 predicted proteins | sample 7446031 | NCBI WGS metagenome assembly JACCDQ01 (sample SAMN15323442, study PRJNA562643) | freshwater metagenome | isolation source: river surface water | place: USA:Blue River Watershed | collected 2017-08-17
GGTCGACAGGTGCCACAACACTTTCTGCATCTGCAACAACTACAAGTATGGGTAGTAGTAATTCAACCTATATTGCGAATTGGACTTTGGCGGCACCTGCAGTTCCAACATTTTCTAGCGTCACAGCGGGAAATGGCAGCGCAATGATTCAAATTTCTGCCGGTGCAGGCGGCGGTACCCCAAGTAGTTACACAATTACGGCATCTCCCGGTGGCGGAACATGCACAGTGGTTTCTCCCGCAACCAATTGCTCAATTGCGCCATTAACTAATGGAACCGCTTACACATTCACTGCAACTGCTACGAATAGCACCGGTACTTCCTCGGCATCATCTGTATCTAGCTCAGTGACACCAGCGGGAAATCCCGGGGCTCCAACTGCGCTCGTTGGTTCAATTGGAAATGGCCAAGCATCAGTTTCTTTAACGGCACCAACAGATAATGGTGGCGCAGCGATTCAAAGTTACACAATCACTTCATCGCCAGATGGTAAAACTTGTACCGCAAGCGCTCCCAATACTTCATGCACAGTCACAGGTTTAACAAATGGAACTGCATACACATTTACAGCTACGGCCAATAATGGAGTTGGTACTTCAACAAACTCCGCACCTTCTGCCTCGGTAACGCCAGCAACAACTCCTAGCGCACCAACTATTGGAGATGTAACTTCTTCGGCATCAGGTACTGCAAGCGTGCCGTTTACCGCTGGATCAAATGGCGGTTCAGCAATAACTTCTTATACAGTCACGGCAACTCCCACAGGTGGAGGAAGTGCAATTACTGCATCTGGTAGCTCGTCTCCAATTTCAGTAAGTGGCTTAACAGATGGAGTCCAATACACATATTCACTTGTAGCAACAAATTCGATAGGAAATTCTTCCGCCTCAGGAACAGATACTTTGGTCACTCAAGGACCAGCAACAGCACCAACTTCAGTAAGTGCAGTTGCAAGTGATAGTTCAGCGACAATTACATTTAGCGGTGCGAGCACTAATGGATCTACAATCAATTCTTACACCGTTACGGCATACGATTTTTCTGGCAATGCCACAACAGATACCTGTACCGTTTCATCTTCGTTAACCACAGCATTAAGTTGCACAATAAATGGACTTACCAATGGTTCGATTTACACTTTTAAAGTAACCACAAATTCAACTTCTAATGGAACAAGTGGTAATTCAAGCGACTCAGTGGCTTCGAATCAGTCGACGCCTGCTGCGAAACCGAATGCGCCGACTATTAATACTCCTACACCGGGAGACAATAAAATTACGGTGAGTTGGTCGCTAAATGCAACAAATGGGTCCACGGTTACTGGTTATGTTGTTACAGCTTATAACTCTGCAGGGACCGCGATATCGCCAGCCAAAACATGCACTTCAAACGATATCGCTACAACATCATGCGACATTACTGGCTTGGCTGTTGGAACCGAATACAAGTTTAAAGTTGTGGCTTTGGCGAGCCCAGCAGATTCAGATCCTTCTTCATTTAGTGCCTTGGAGAGCATGAATTCTGTTCCATCACAGCCGGATGCTCCCACTGTAACTACTGGAAATGCCAGTGCATCAGTTGCAGTTACAGCCCCTGCAACAAATGGTTATGCAATTACTGGCTATACCGTTACCGCAACACCTGTAGGCGGTGGTACTGCAGTTACTGCTACTGGAAGTTCATCTCCAATTTCCGTAACCGGCTTAACAAACGGTGTTGAATATAATTTTACTTATGTGGCAAATAATTCGTTAGGTTCTTCAGCAAGTTCATCTGCCACTTCAGGAACACCATATACAACTCCCGGCGCTCCAACTTCAATTTCGGCTGCAGCGCATGATTCTTATGCGACAGTTACATTTGCTGCGCCAAGTAATAATGGCGGATCAGCCCTAACTGGTTACGTGGTTACTGCAACTCCAGTCGGCGGTGGTACCGCAATTACCGCTTCCGGATCTGCATCGCCTATAAATGTAAATGGATTAACGAATTCAACCCAATATTCAATTACGGTATCGGCCACAAATTTAGCGGGTACCGGTACGAATTCATCTGCCACTACGGTCACGCCAAGAGGTAACTTTGCGCCTAATTTATTAACCGATTCAGCTCCTAGCGGAACCCCTTACATTGGAAGTACATTAACTGCTAATCCGCTGTATGAAGGTGCACCTGATCCAACAATCACATATCAGTGGCAAGAGTGCTCAGGTGGAGTTTGCACTGACATCGCTGGCGCTACTAATTCAACTTTTGTAGTCACAACTGCACAACTTGGTATGACCTTAAAAGTTTCGACAATAGCTTCAAATGGCATTTCGCCAACTGCCGATAGCATTTCACCAGAAACTGGTGAAGTTTTTGAAGCAATTTCTTTTACTGCACCTACCTCAGGATTGAGTGGAACGGCAGGCTCGGCATATACGTTAAGCAATAGCGCATCCGGTGGTAAGTCTCCTTTTACTTATTCAATTTCTAGTGGATCACTACCAACAGGTTTAACAATAAACTCGACGACAGGCGAAATTTCAGGTACTCCTACCTCTGCAGGGTCATATACATTTACTGTCAGAGCAACAGATGCAAATGGCGTTACTAGTTCTTACTCAATAACAGTGACCATTGCTTCAGCCGCATCTTCTGGCAGCAGCAATTCTTCTTCTAGCTCAAACAACTCGACTCAAAATAGTAATTCAAAAACATCAAGTTGCGATGCAGCATGTCAGGCTGCCGCTGCTGCATCCGCTGCCGCTGCTAAAGCTGCCGCGGATGCCGCCGCTAAAGCTGCCGCGGATGCCGCCGCTTTAGCAGCTGCGAAACAAGTTATTTCAACTCAACAAGCTTTGGCAACCCAGGCAGCAACTGCTGCAGCTAAAGCTCAAGCCGCGCAACAAGCAGCCGCGCAACAAGCAGCCGCAGCACAAGCCGCAGCACAAGCCGCAGCACAAAAAGCAGCATCGCTTGCTGCCGCAGCAAAAAATGTTCCGGTTGCAAATTCCAGCGCAGCAAAAGCTGCAGTGGCCTCGGCTCAAGCTCAAGCAACTGCTTTAGCAGCACAAGCAGCTGCTGCAGTTAAAAATGCTGCTACTGCGGCAACACAGGCAGTAAGTGCAGTTCAAGCAGCAAGTGCAGCACAAAGTAAACTCGCCATTCAAATTACAAACATCAAAGTTGCGACATCCGTTGCAAATTCTTCTGCAAGCGCAGCAAAAGATGCACTAGCAACTGCAACAGTTCAGCAAAATGCGGCAAAAGTTGCTCAAACAAATGCATTGCAGATTGCCGCTGCTGCCAAAATTGCAGCAGAGAAAGCAGCTGCCGACGCCGCAGCTGCCGCAACTGCAAAAGCAGCCGCGGATGCCGCAGCTGCGAAAGCAGCCGCAGATGCGATTGCACAACAGAAAGCTGTAGAGAAAGCTGCATCCGAAAAATTACTTGCAGATAAGAAAGCAGCGGAAACTTCAAACAAATTAGTGGAGGCAGCACAAAGTGCAGCGAAAGCTGCTGAAGCTGTCACAATCGCGACTACCGAAGAAGAAAAAAATGCTACACAAGCACAACTTGAAAAAGCTCAGAATGCAGTAGTCGAGGCGCAAAAATCTGCTGATCAAGCAATTAATGAAGCGCAAAATAAAGCTTCAAATTTAAATTCAATATTAATTTCAGCTGAACAAGCAACAAAAGTTGCAGAGATAACATCTCAAAATGCTCAAGATGTTGCAGAAACCTTTGCAGTGAAACAAGCCACCTTGCTCGTTGCAAAACAAGTTATTACTAACGTCAGTAAGCAAATTACTGCCGCGAAGACGGCAGTAACAATTGCATCAGCAAATGTGGCTAAAGCGAAAGCTGTTGTTGCGAAAATTTCTTCAAATCAAAACCAGAGCACTTCAAGCAAACAGAACTCAAATGCCCAAGTAAGAATTGATAACTTGAAACCAGGTCAAAGAATTAGAGTTACGGTGAACAAGAAATGAAAAAATTAGTGATTTTAGTCTTGTTATTGCTTAATTTTGGAATGGCCATGACTTTTGCTGATGAACGCATCATCGTTGATAGAATTGCAAATAAAGAAGCGGAACAATTGGAACTACAGATTCCTGATGAAACCAATCCAGGTCCTGGAAAAGTTACAATTGAGATTATTAATCCCGATGGCAGCATCGAAGGAACGGCTTATGCCGACTTCTGTAAAGATTTAGATGGCAAGATAAATTGGAACCAGCCTTGCACTGAGTTTGATGAAATTTACTCACTAAACAAATTAAATTTGATTCTGAATCGAGAGCAGCTTCCCGGATATGAGCCCGCACAAGAACCCGACAAAAATAGTAGAAATATGTTGGCAGGTTTGGCAGCCTTGGCTCTCATTGGAAGTAACACGAAGAAAGAAGACGAAGAAAAAGAAAAAGAAGAATTAGAACTAGTTGATGGAGGCGAACTCAAGAGAATTGAGGCAGAACCCAAATGGGGGGACCTTTCTAAAACTTGGGATCATCCATTTACTAGAGAGATTGATGCAAAATTTGTACTAATTTCCGAAAAGACCGGAAGTAGATCACCGCTGTTTTCTCGCAAAGTAGCAGACGGTGCTTATCTAAGAGCTATGTTGGGATCCCTAGCAACATTACTTTACCCAATTTCATTCATACTGGCTGCCATGGCTACGTACAGTGTTCAGTTTCAAGCCATTCCGCCTAAATGGTATTTTTTCGCAGCATTACTTGTAATCTCAACGATTGATAGTTTTGCAGGTCTTGTATCAGCAATTGTAATTTTCCTCGCAACAATTCTTTCTGGTCATGTCACTAACCGAAGTGAAATTATGACTTTATTGGGTATTGTGATTTTGATTGTAGCTCCAGCAATGATCGCAAGCAGCATACGACCAATTCGAAGAGCAATTGGTAAAGATTACAAATGGGAACGTTTAAGTGACTATGCGCTCATAACTTTGCTATCTGGCTGGATCATAAAGGGAATGATAGGTTCGCTTAATACCCTAGCTCATACTCAATTTGCTATTTCATTTTATGCGAATCAAATAGGTTTAATTGTGGCGTTAGCGGTCATGGTAAGATTAGCCCTAGAAGATTTAGCTGTACATGCATATCCAGTAAGACTTTCCATTACAACTCCTAAGAAAATTGAACAAAGTAAATTTGATAAAGGAGTTTCTAAATTACTTCGAATTTACATATTTCTAGTAATTGCGAGTGAATTTATTGGTATTAATATAAAATTATTGATTGGTTCAGTCATTTTCTTTTTGCCAACTTTCCTAAACCTCTTCGGATTCAAATTCAAGAAAACTAATGAGATTTACTATTGGATTAGTCCAAGGGGTACTTTCAAAATCATTGCCATGATATTTATTGGTGGAATTTTTACAGCATTAGCAAAAGATGCACTTCAATCTCCGAAGTTATTTTTAGCTTGGTCATTTGTTCTATTGACGATTCCAGGTTTTGTAATTCAGATTATTTCCCTTGCTGGTAAGGAGCCAGAAACTGACTGGAAAGAGAGTCAAGTTGGTGCTTGGATTTATCGAGCGGGAGGCGTTCTGATTTTCTTAACTTTGACACAGGTAGTCAGAGGCGTCGATATCTTCGCCTGGGTGAGCTCAAGAATCTAAAAGGCGATTTCTGCCTTTAGTCCGCCAAGTTCACTCTTACTGAAAGAAACTTTCACACCAAGCTTCTTTGCACTCTTTTGAATTAAGCTCATACCCAAGCCACTTCCGCCAGTCTCTCTCGACCGAGATTCATCAAAACGTTTAAATGGCTTATCTGGAATTTCTGATAAACCTGGTCCGCCATCTTCAATTATCAATTTCTTATCGGTAATCGTAATTTGAATAGGTGTGTCTTCAGGCGAATGAACTCTGGCATTTGTTAATAGGTTCGTAATTAGAATCTCTACTAGGTCGAGAGGAGCTTTTATGGTCAAAGGCTCTGAAAGAAATGTGATTTCTCGCTTCGGTTGAATAATCAATATATCTTCAATCTGAGATTTAACATATTTGGCGATATCAATTTCGATTGCTTCGACCTTATTCTTTTCATCCAAAGCTGCAATCTTCAGTAAGCGATCAATAATTTCGGTCATTCTTAGCGATTCAACATTAATTCGCTCGGCATATTTCTCTACCTTTTCTGGATGAGTGCCAAGCATTTCGGAATAACCACGAATAACGGTTAAAGGCGTCTTCAATTCATGAGAAGCATCCCCAATGAATTCTTGCATTGCTCGAGCAGCACTATTAATTTTTGAATCTCTTCGAAATATTAAGAGCACCGCAGCTACGCAAATTAATATGAGTATTAAATTGAAGAGCAAGATTTTGCCCCAGATTTGGCCAATTTGCTTATCAATTTCTTTTGTTGAAATTACAAAGGCAACAGCTTCGCCTTTGCCTGTTTTGAAAAACCTGACCAATTCAGAACCAATGCTCAATGTCTGCTTATCGCCTCTATCAATCAGATCCTTATTTAGTTTGGTGATATTAGTACCAGCGTTATCTACCAAATAGGTAATGTCATTGTCGTCAGTTATGAATCCAAGCGACATCGGAATTGTGCTCTGATTTGCGATTAATAATGCAAGTGATACCGGGTCTTCTAGACTACTTTTCATCTCAGCATGAATAACATTTAGAGACTTCTTGTAATTGCTTACTTGTTGGTCGTGGTTAGTAATTACTGAGAATAACCCAGCGGAAAAAGTTGCGATGCTAATAAAAATTGTTAGAACAATAACTAACCGGGAGGTTAACTTCATTGACTATCCAATTTGAAACCTACGCCACGCACCGTTTTGATTCCTTCAAATCCATCTTTATGCAATTTCTTACGAAGATAGGAGATGTAGGTATCGACAACGTTTGTAGAAGTCTCGAAATCAAGTCCCCAAACCAAGTCCAGCAATTTCTCTTTTGTCATGACGCGATTTTGATTATGAATGAGTGCCAAAAGGAGATTAAATTCAGTTGGCGAAAGCTCAATTTCCTGATCTTTAAACAGAACTTGATGTTTAAGTTCATTTAATTCAATCGGTCCACAGATGAAGGTTTCAACTTCCGAGTTGGAAGTTCTGCGCAAACGGTTCTCAACTCGCAATACTAATTCTTCGACACTAAATGGCTTACGAATGTAATCATCGGCCCCAAGTCTTAAGCCGTGCGTGACATCATCTTTTTCGGTACGTGCACTAATCATGATTATTGGTTGAGTAGGCGCCGATGCCCTTATTTTTTCAAGTATTGCAAAACCATCAACTTTAGGTAAATTAACATCGAGCAGTACTAAATCGAATTTATTCTTTCTGATTTGATTTAAAGCATCGAGGCCATCTGCGGCCATAGTGACTTGGAATCCGGCAATATTTAACACTTCCGAAAGCAAGGTCCTGATGCCGTGTTCATCATCAACGACGAGTATCTGCCCTTTGCTCACGGTTTAAAGTTACTTAATTAGGGAATTAGTTGCTAGTTCCTAAGGAGTTAAAGCAACTTTCACATAAGTTTCACACGAATATGGGTCACTATTCATTCATGCGGAAAGCACCGCAATTTCGGGAACTATCGGGAACTATCAGGAAAGTTAGGAAGTAAAGATGAAGAAGTTTTTAGCGTTAGCCATGATTGCTTCGTTATCGCTGCCAACCTCAGCATTTGCAGAGGGAACAGCAACTCCAAAGCCAAAATCTCAGGCAAATCAAACCTACAAGGCAGCTTTGGAAAAATGGAAGTCAGATAGCCAGGCAGCAATGGCTGCATATAAAGCTGCTCTTGCAGATTACATGGCAAAAGCGAAAGCAAATGCGGCAGCTCGTAAGAGCGCTAATGATGCATTTAAGAGCGCAGTTGATGCCGCAAAGAGCGCATACAAGAGCGCTGTAACCGCTTCAACAACAGCAGAGGCAAAAACTGCTGCTGATAATGCCCGTAAGGCAGCAATCGCAGCAGCGACGGCAGCAAGGGATGCCGCAATCAAGGCGATCGCAGCGCTTCCAACAAAGCCGGTAAAACCAGCTGAGGCGCCAAAGCCTGCTAAGCCAACCGCTTAATTGAAATAATCAAGCAGTAATCAAGCATTAGCTCCTTGGGGGAATCGAGGGAGCAGGAGGGGTGCTTTTACCCGATTAGACAGGGGAAAGCAAGCACCTATATCCTGCTCCCTCACACTTTTCTACTAGGTCATGGCATATAGCGGCTGGCGGCCTAACAGTCGTGTGCGTTTTAAATTGAACGTTAATTGTCTTGGAAGGACATAACTTGGCCGCGTCAAAGAACAAAACAGCTCCACGCCGTATTTCTTTCGCCAAAATCTCTGAACCACTTGAAGTACCAAACCTGCTTGCTCTACAACGTGAGAGCTTTGATTGGTTACTTGGTAACGCCGAGTGGCGCGAGCGTATGGCGAACTCACCGGAATCACTTCGTGGAGAGCTACCATCCCAATCAGGTTTAGAAGAAATTTTCGAAGAGATCTCACCAATCGAAGATTTCCAAGGATCGATGTCACTTTCATTCCGTGACCATCGTTTCGAACCAGCAAAGTATGCAGTAGACGAGTGCAAAGAGCGCGACATGACTTACGCAGCTCCACTTTTCGTAACTGCGGAATTTATGAACAATGAAACTGGCGAAATTAAATCGCAGACTGTTTTCATGGGCGACTTCCCATTGATGACACCTCGCGGAACTTTCGTAATCAACGGCACCGAACGTGTAGTTGTTTCACAGCTTGTTCGTTCTCCTGGTGTTTATTTTGAACGTTCAATCGAAAAGGGTTCAGATAAAGATGTATTCACCGCGAAGATCATTCCTTCACGTGGTGCATGGCTTGAATTCGAAGTAGATAAAAAGGATCAGGTTGGCGTACGTATCGATCGTAAGCGTAAGCAATCTGTAACAATTTTCCTCAAGGCGCTTGGTTGGACCGAAGAGCAGATCATCGAAAACTTCGGTGAATACGATTCAATCCGCCAAACTCTTGAAAAAGATAACGTAAAGACTCAAGACGATGCGTTGCTAGATATTTATCGCAAGCTTCGTCCTGGTGAGCCTCCTACAAAAGAAGCCGCACAGAATTTAATTGAGAACTACTACTTCAATCCAAAGCGTTACGACTTGGCCAAGGTCGGTCGCTTTAAGATCAATAAGAAGTTAGGTCTTGAGCAGGAATTAGCAGCGAATTTACTTACTATTCAGGACATCGTTGCCACACTGAAGTACCTAGTTGCGCTACACCGTGGCGATCTAGTTATGGATTACGGCAAGGAAGTTCGCGTAGAAGCTGACGACATCGATCACTTCGGTAACCGTCGTCTACGTACCGTTGGTGAATTGATTCAAAATCAAGTTCGTACCGGTCTTTCACGTATGGAACGTGTGGTTCGCGAACGTATGACTACCCAAGATGTCGAAGCAATTACTCCTCAAACATTGATCAACATCCGTCCGGTTGTTGCATCAATCAAGGAATTCTTCGGAACATCTCAGTTGTCACAGTTCATGGATCAAACAAATCCATTGTCAGGTCTTACACATAAGCGTCGTTTATCAGCGCTTGGACCTGGTGGACTTTCACGTGATCGTGCAGGCTTCGAAGTTCGTGACGTTCACCCATCTCACTACGGACGTATGTGTCCAATCGAAACTCCTGAAGGTCCAAACATTGGTCTTATCGGTGGTCTTGCAACATATGCACGTGTAACTGCATTTGGATTTATCGAAACTCCATATCGCAAAGTTGTTAATGGCAAAGTTAGCGACAAGGTTGATTACTTAACTGCAGATGAAGAAGATGAGCACGTCATTGCGCAAGCAAATGCACCACTTAATGCAGATGGTTCATTTGCGGAAGCTCGTGTTCTAGTTCGTCGTCGCGGTGGAGAAGTTGAATATATTCCGGCAGACGAAGTTGATTACATGGACGTTTCACCACGTCAGATGGTTTCAGTTGCAACTGCAATGATTCCATTCTTGGAGCACGACGACGCTAACCGTGCGTTGATGGGTTCTAACATGATGCGCCAAGCGGTTCCGCTAATGCGTCCAGAGTCACCACTTGTTGGTACTGGTATGGAATGGCGTAACGCAATCGATGCTGGCGATGTAATCATGGCAAAGAGCGCCGGTGTAGTAACTGAAGTTTCATCTGATGAAGTAACAGTTATGACGAACGATGGTAAGTATGACAATTACTCACTCTCTAAGTTCCGCCGCTCAAACCAGGGCACTTCTTACAACCAGCGCGTACAGGTTGCCGAAGGTCAGAAAGTCGAAGTTGGCTCAGTTATTGCTGACGGACCTTCAACTGACAAGGGCGAAATGGCGCTTGGCAAGAACTTGCTTATTGCATTTATGTCATGGGAAGGTCACAACTACGAAGACGCAATTATCCTTTCTCAGCGTCTAGTACAAGATGACGAACTGACATCAATTCATATTGAGGAATACGAAGTTGATGCTCGCGATACCAAACTTGGTGCCGAAGAAATCACTCGCGATATTCCAAATGTCTCTGAAGAAGTTCTTTCAGATCTAGATGAACGAGGCATCATCCGCGTAGGTGCAGATGTAGTTCCTGGCGATATCTTGGTTGGAAAGGTAACTCCAAAGGGCGAAACTGAATTAACACCTGAAGAGCGTTTGCTTCGTGCAATCTTCGGAGAGAAAGCGCGCGAAGTTCGCGATACCTCTCTTAAGGTTCCACACGGAGAATCAGGAAAGATCATCGGCGTTAAAGTCTTCGAATCAGAAGAGGGCGATGAACTTGGTGCAGGTGTAAATACTCTTGTTCGTGTTTATGTTGCGCAAAAGCGCAAGATTCAAGTTGGTGACAAGCTTGCTGGTCGCCACGGTAATAAGGGTGTTATCTCAAAGATTCTTCCAGTTGAAGATATGCCATTCCTTGAAGACGGAACTCCAATCGATGTAATCCTTAATCCACTTGGTGTGCCTGGTCGTATGAACGTTGGCCAGGTTCTTGAAATGCACTTGGGTTGGGCTGCAAAGACCGGTTGGGATCTATCTGGTGTTGGCGAAGCATGGACAAAGCATCTAGAAGAGATTGGTGCAGCAAAAGCTGAACCAGGAACCAATGTTGCAACTCCAGTATTCGATGGCGCTAAGGAAGAAGAAGTTGCCGGTCTATTAGGTGCAACTCTTCCAAACCGTGATGGCCTACAACTTATTGGTGAATCAGGTAAGGCGAAGTTATTTGATGGTCGCTCTGGCGAACCATTCCCAACTCCAATTTCAGTTGGTTACATGTATATCTTGAAGTTGCACCACTTGGTTGATGACAAGATTCACGCACGTTCAACTGGTCCTTACTCAATGATTACTCAACAACCACTTGGCGGTAAGGCACAGTTCGGTGGTCAGCGCTTCGGTGAAATGGAAGTGTGGGCGCTTGAAGCTTATGGCGCTGCATACACATTGCAGGAGTTGTTGACTATTAAATCTGACGACGTGCTTGGTCGCGTAAAGGTTTACGAAGCAATTGTTAAGGGTGAAAACATTCCAGAACCAGGTATCCCTGAATCATTCAAGGTTCTTGTTAAGGAAATGCAATCACTATGTCTAAATGTTGAAGTACTTTCATCTGAAGGTGTTGCAATCGAAATGCGCGATACAGATGATGAAGTATTCCGAGCAGCAGAAGAACTTGGAATTAACTTGTCACGAGTTGAGCCAAGCTCAGTAGAAGAGGTGTGATCAGATGTTAGATGTAAATTTCTTTGATGAACTCCGTATTGGTCTGGCATCAGCAGAGCACATCCGTGCATGGTCTTTCGGCGAAGTTAAGAAGCCAGAAACCATCAACTACCGCACACTAAAGCCGGAAAAAGATGGCCTTTTCGATGAGAAGATCTTCGGACCTACTCGCGACTGGGAATGCTATTGCGGTAAGTACAAGCGCGTACGTTTCAAGGGCATTATCTGCGAACGTTGCGGCGTTGAAGTTACTCGCGCAAAGGTACGTCGCGAACGTATGGGCCACATCGAACTTGCAGCACCAGTTACACATATCTGGTACTTCAAAGGCGTGCCTTCACGTTTAGGTTACCTACTTGATCTTGCTCCAAAAGATTTAGAGAAAGTTATCTATTTCGCTGCTTACATGATCACTTCAGTTGATACTGAAGCTCGCGAAGAAGATATGGCGCAGAATGAGAAGAAGCTTGCAAACGATCGCAAGAAGATCGAAACCAAGCGCGATTTAGATATCGATGCTCGTTCTAAGAAACTTGAAGCAGATATGGCAGAGCTTGAAGCTGAAGATGCAAAGAGCGATGTTAAGCGTAAAGTGCGCGAATCAGCAGAGCGCGAACTAAAGCAGATCCGCGAAAAGGCTGATAAAGAAATCCAACGTCTTGAAGATGTTTGGTCACGCTTTAAGAACCTAAAGGTTCAAGATCTTGAAGGTGACGAATCTCTTTACCGCGAAATGCGTGACCGTTATGGCATGTACTTCAAGGGCGACATGGGTGCAGCTGCAATCAAGAAGCGTCTTGAAGATTTCGATCTAAAGACCGAATATGACAAGTTAACTGATATCGCTGAAAACGGTAAGGGTGCAAAGAAGACCCGCGCAATTAAGCGTTTGAAAGTTGTTAACTCATTCTTGAACACCAGCAATGCACCTGCATCTATGGTGCTTGATTGCGTTCCAGTTATTCCACCTGATCTACGTCCGATGGTTCAGCTTGATGGTGGCCGCTTTGCAACATCAGATCTAAATGATTTGTATCGCCGCGTAATCAACCGTAACAATCGTTTGAAGCGTCTTGCAGATCTTGGTGCGCCAGAGATCATTGTTAACAATGAAAAGCGTATGTTGCAGGAAGCTGTTGACTCGCTATTTGATAACGGTCGTCGTGGACGTCCAGTTACCGGTCCTGGTAATCGTGCACTTAAGTCACTTTCAGACATGCTTAAGGGTAAGCAGGGACGTTTCCGTCAGAACTTGCTTGGTAAGCGCGTTGATTACTCTGGCCGTTCAGTAATTGTTGCTGGACCACAGTTGAAGTTACATCAGTGCGGTCTGCCAAAGCAGATGGCGCTTGAACTCTTCAAGCCATTTGTAATGAAGCGTCTTGTTGATCTAAATCATGCACAGAACATCAAGAGCGCAAAGCGCATGGTCGAACGTGCACGTCCAGTGGTTTGGGATGTTCTAGAAGAAGTTATTGCAGAGCACCCAGTTCTACTTAACCGTGCACCAACCCTGCACCGTTTAGGTATCCAAGCTTTCGAACCACAGTTGGTTGAAGGTAAGGCAATCCATCTACATCCACTTGTTTGTACTGCGTTTAACGCGGACTTCGACGGTGACCAGATGGCGGTTCACTTACCACTATCTGCAGAAGCGCAAGCTGAAGCACGTATTTTGATGTTGTCATCTAACAACATCTTGTCACCAGCTCATGGTCGTCCACTTGCAATTCCAACACAGGACATGGTGCTTGGTCTTTACTACTTAACCCAGGTACGTCCTGGCGAAAAGGGTGAAGGTCGTGCATTTACATCTGTAGCTGAAGCAGTGATGGCTCTTGATCAAGGAACTCTTGCAGTGCAAGCTCCAATCAAGATTCGCGTTGCAGGCGAAACCAAGGAAACAACTCTAGGTCGCGCAATTTTCAATGATGCGTTACCAACTGATTTCCCATTCGTTGATGCAGATGTAACTAAGAAGCAACTAGTTTCTATCGTTGATCGTCTTGCAGAGTTCTATCCAAAGGTTGTTGTTGCAGCAACACTTGATTCGCTAAAGGAACTTGGTTTCCGTTGGGCAACACGTGCAGGTGCAACTATTGGTATCGAAGATGTTGTAGTTCCACCTCGCAAGCAAGAAATTCTTGAGAGTTATGAAACTAAGGCAGATAAGGTTCAATCACAGTACGAGAAGGGCTTGATTACTGATGACGAGCGTCGTCAGGAATTAATTGAGATCTGGACTCAAGCAACTGCTGAAGTTGGTAAAGAGATGGAAGATAACTTCCCTCGTATCAACCCAGTTTGGATGATGGTTCACTCAGGCGCTCGTGGTAACTTGATGCAGATTCGTCAGATTGCAGGTATGCGTGGTCTGGTAGCGAATCCAAAGGGCGAAATTATTCCTCGTCCAATCAAGTCAAACTTCCGTGAAGGCCTTTCAGTTCTTGAATACTTCATCTCAACTCACGGTGCGCGTAAGGGTCTTGCAGATACCGCGCTTCGTACCGCTGACTCTGGTTACTTAACACGTCGTCTTTGCGACGTCGCACAAGATGTAATCATCCGTGAAGAAGATTGCGGAACTGATCGTGGACTAGTTCTTCCTATTGCATCAAAACAAGGTGGAGCGCTAGTTAAGGATGATCATGTCGAAACTTCTATCTACGGTCGCGCGCTAGCTGAAGATGTAACTGTTGATGGCAAAGTACTTGCTGCAGCTGGTTCAGATCTTGGCGATCGCGTAATCGATGAACTTATTGCAGCAGGAGTTGCTGAAGTTAAGGTTCGCTCAGTTCTAACTTGCGATAGCAAGGTCGGACAGTGCGCAGCTTGCTACGGACGTTCACTTGCAGCTGGTAAGCGTGTAGATATTGGTGAAGCTGTCGGAATCATTGCGGCACAATCAATTGGTGAACCAGGTACACAGTTAACAATGCGTACCTTCCACACCGGTGGTGTTGCAGGTGACGACATTACTCACGGTCTACCTCGTGTACAGGAATTATTCGAAGCTCGTACACCTAAGGGTGTTGCACCAATCGCAGAAACAGCTGGTGTGGTTTCATTCCGCGAAGATGCAAAGGGCAAGAAGATTGTGGTTACACCAGCAGATGGTGGAGAAGAAGTTGCTTATCCAATTACTCGCCGACAGAAACTTCTTGTAGAAGAAGGACAGAAGGTTGAAGTTGGCCAGAAGATGGTGGTTGGCGCAATTGATCCAAAGCAAGTTCTTCGTATTCTTGGACCACGTGCAACTCAAGTTCACTTGGTAAATGAAATCCAAGAGGTTTACCGTTCACAGGGTGTAGGTATCCACGATAAGCACATCGAAGTTATCGTTCGCCAAATGTTAAAGCGCATTACTGTGCTTGAAGCAGGCGATACTGATCTTCTTCCTGGCGAACTTGTCGAACGTGGTCGCTTTGAAGCAGAGAACCGTCGCGTTGTTACAACCGGTGGAAAAGCTGCATCTGGTCGCCCAGAACTTATGGGTATCACTAAGGCATCGCTTGCAACCGAAAGCTGGTTGTCAGCTGCTTCATTCCAGGAAACAACTCGCGTTCTAACTGATGCAGCGTTATCAGAGAAGAGCGATCCACTTCTTGGTCTGAAAGAGAACGTCATCATCGGTAAGTTGATTCCAGCTGGTACCGGTCTTGCTCGTTATCGCAATGTTCGAGTCGAACCAACTGAAGAAGCAAAGGCGGCGGTTTACGCATCTTATGATGAGTATGACTTCACACCATTTGATTCATCAGGATCTGGCGAAGCAGTTCGCTTAGATGATTTGGATGTTCGTTAATAATTAAATAATTCATACACCTAAGGGCTAGCGCGAGAGTGCTAGCCCTTAAGTTTTTCCTCTCACAATTACATCAATTTCTTCTCATGTGAGCAGGTAGATAGTTACTAAGGTGCTGCCACTCGTCTTTTTACTTTTCATTTAATTTATAAGTGAAAACATTTCTACTGTAACAAACAGTTACAGGGAGAGATGAAACTGATGAAGCGTTCAACAAAATTAACAACAGTACTCGCAATTGCAGGACTTATATTAGGTAGCGCAGTTAGCGCAAATGCCGCAAATAAAACAATCACTTGCTATAAAGGCACAACTGTAAAGAAAGTTACTGCAGCCAAACCAAAGTGCCCGGCAGGCTTTACAACTACTAAACCAAAAGCAGCAGCTCCTGCAGTTAAGGGTGGCACCGTAAAGATTGATGCCACATACAAAGGTACCGTCACAATGCTTTGGGGCGATGCTGATGTAACAGTCACAAACGTAACTGCAACAGGTAGTGGCGTAACTGGCGGTCTTGATACATTAAAAGGAATGGGTGCTGCTGCACCGGCAGAGCAATGCACACCATTTGATGGCGAGGGAACGCTTGGCAGCGGTGCAGATACTTTGAAAGTTAAGTATGCAGATGGATCAATGGCCTGCTCTGCGGATGCAGATGCACCAACTGTAGTAACAATCAAAAAAGGCCCATTAACAATCGTTAGCGGCACTGGCAAATACGCAGGCGCTACCGGTTCATTGACTTTGACCGGTTCATGGAAAGTAGATAGCGCTTCAAAAGGAAGCAAACCAGCTACCCCAGTGACTTTGCAATTAACCGGAACTATTACAACGAAGTAATCAAGATTTAAAAGAATACAAAAAAGGAGTTAGGTTATGAAAAAAATTATTGCAAGCGTTGCAATTGCAGCGTTCGCATCATTAGGAGTCACCACGGCTAATGCAGCTGATGCGACTCTCGCACTCTCTGGTGGAAATGCCACATTCGGCTTAGATCCAGCAGTTATCACTGCAACTGCATCTGTTCCAGGAACCGTTGCATTTTCTGCGGCAGGCAAAGCTATTTCTGGTTGCGAAACAGTTGCTACTACAACAGTTGCGCCATTCGTAGCAAAGTGCTCATGGGTGCCAGCAGCTGCTGGCGCAACAGCGCTAACCGGAGTTCTAACTCCTACTGATACATCAATCGCAAAGGCAAACTCACCTGCTTTAAATATAAAAGTTGGAACGCCGGTTCAGGGAGTGATCTCTCCAATTCATATGTATGTAGATACCGTTCTTGCATCTGGAACATCAGGAGCACTTGCACCACGTTTCGGAGTTTCTTGTGCAATTACATCTGAATATTTATTGGGCCAAGGCATCGTCTTCCGTGTATATGCAAATAACGCAGATTGGGGCGGAGCCGTAATGGATTCTTCAAATACTGCTCAGGCTTACATTGAAGTATCTGGTTGGCCAACTAAGATTCCTTTGTCATACGGAAATCACTCAGGTGTTTCATTCTGGACAGGTGTATTACGTACCGGAACTGCAAACGGTCAATACTCAACACTTGGCCTAATCAACTTCAAAGTCACAATGGTCGCAAAAGACACCACAACCATGAAAGTGCTATCTACAAAATTAGTGCCAAAAATGGTTAACGGTGTTCGCCAAGTTGATCCATCAACTGGCCGCACAATTTATGATCGCGTTAGTTACTACAGATCAGTCTCAGTAACACCTGCTCTAAAGGGCGCTACCGGTACCTGGTCATCAAATTTCGCAGCTTATTCACAATTAACTCTTTACGCAGTTCCTAAGTAAGAACTGATTGCGAAACGGAGAGAATAATGAATAAGAAAATTATTTCTAGGTCAATCATGGCAGCTGCGCTTGCAGTTGCCATGATGAGTCCGGCAATCGCGGCTGATGCAGAGAATATCCTCACCTTAACTGCACCAAAAGATTTAAAGGGTGTTCCCGCACTGCCATTTACAGGTGAAAAGACCACTTTCACCACTCCAGATTTATTAGCTGGATCTATAACTACTGAACCAAATCAAGGTTATATCGGGCAAGAATTTACGTTAACTGGCAAGGGATTACCTGCAAATACCGAAATAACTTTGACCTGGTCAACGGCTGATGGTGCTTGGCTTGCTGACGTACAGCCAAATTCAATCAACTATCGCGGCTTAAAGTTTTTAAAGTACTCCGTGAAAATGGCATCAGTGACCACTGATGCAAATGGTGGATTTACTTACAAAGCTAAAGCACCAGAAGATTTTGGTGGGCCACACGATATTTTTGCAGTCGTAAATGGTGCAGCGGTTGCTAAAGGTGGATTTCAAACTAATCCAAAATTCACTATGACACCTACGAGTGGTCCTGTCGGAACACCAATCACAATTAAATACACTGGAATGGGATCAACTCTATATACCGGTGGCATCTCCGTTCTTTGGGATAACGGATATGTTGGAGAAGCTCAAGCTGTTTGGACCCGAGGAACTGCAGAATTCAAAATACGAGCAGCAGGACAAGTTGGTACACACTATGTAACTGCGGCAGATGGCATTGGCGTTCAATATATGAATCTAAAGCAATCTCCAGTGCCTTTTTCAAAAGGTGGCATGCTTGCCTTTAAAGTAACTAAGAATAAGGAATTAATTCCATCTTCTATTGATTATCCGCAGGTGGTAACACCTTCGACTGATTTCCGCACTACTTTGTCTAACCAAGGTGTCGATCCTAAGACCACTGCGATTGCAAAACTAAATGTAAATAGTGCAGTAGTGGGAACGAAAGTTAAGTTAGATGTATCAGGTCTGTATACCTCGGGCGCACATCAAATAGTTTGGGCGTCAGTTGTAGGAAATCGTGTAAATTGCTCCGGAACATGCTGGGTATACAACGCAGTGCCAATGGGAAGCGCAACTCCAACAAGTGGCAGTTTCTCTACCGATTTAACAATTCCAGATAACTTGGGGGGATGGCATGTTATTCAGATTAAATCTGGAGACATGATTGAAGCTCAAATTCCATTTTATGTAAAACCAAGTATCTTCAATTACAAAGATAAAAAAGGAAAAGTTCTAACTGCAGGTGTGGCTTTGGCTGATAAATCACCACTACCAGAGGACCGGGAAGGGTCAGGAACGCCTACATACACATTCAAAGCCGGTGAAGAGATCACCATTGCTATGAAAGGTGTTGGCTGGACTCAGTTGGATAACACAATGGCCGTAACTTATGACAATAGTTTCATAGGTTATGGCTGTGGATTCAATTCAAATGGTTACATGGTTATTCACTTACCTGCCGTAGGTGAACCAGGTATTCACATAATTGATTTACATCCTTTGTTTTATACAAACCAACCATCGTTTGCAAATACTCCATATGGAATGCTTCCAATATTAAGTTTTGCGAATGATAATCCAGCAATCGCACTTGGATATCAGCTTCCAGCTGTGCATTTCTCAGTGAAGATTGTGAAGTAAAACCTAACTCAAGAATTGGTCCTGCTCTCGCTAATGCGAGGGTTGGACCAATTCCATTTTCCGAGTAAAACCATAGTTGCAGGTAATAAAAGCAAACGAATGATGCTGGCATCAATTGCGATGCCAGCAATTAAGCCAACTCCGAGCTCTTGAAGCCCAGCAAAATGACCTGTGACAAAACCGGTTAGCGCACAGATCATAATCAGCGCTGCGGTTGTAACCACGCCACCAGTATTTGCTAGTCCATCGATAATAGCTTGCTTATTATCTTTCTTCTCAAGATAACTCTCGCGAATTCTTGAAACAATAAAAACTTCATAATCCATAGAAAGTCCAAAGAGCACAGAGAAGATGAAGAGCAATGTCCAAATTTCAATTTGCTCTAATTTATAAACACCAAGCCCATTGTTCATGAAGAAAACTGCAGTCCCGATAGCAGCACCAATAGAAATAAGATCAAGCAAAATTGCCTTGATAGGTATCAAGAATGAGAAAAGAAAACGGCGGAGCAGGACAAAGGAGAGCGAGACCATGAAAATCGCGATAAGGGGAAAGGTCTGTTTAATCTTCTCCACTAGGTCAAAACCTTGCGCCGGAGCGCCCCCTATAAAGATTTCGGTCCCCGCTGGGAAATCATTGGAAATTTCCCGTAAATAGCGGACTAATTCCTGACTATCACCAAGATTATTTTTTGAAATCACAAATATTCTAAAGATCTTGCCGGTTTGATCAACATATGAACGATCTGTAGCTACGGCAAAGACATCGTTATTTTGCGCAATCTCACTTGCTAATTTAACTCGAGCCATATTTACATCAGAGACGGCAGGAAGTTTTATTACGACTTGAATTGGAGAAATAATTCCTACACCTGCTCGATCTGTAGCAATCTTTATCGCTTCTGCGGATTCCAAATTTGCAGGAAGTGCAGATAGCGAACTAGGCGTAACTTTTAAATTAGCCATCTGTGAAGTTGGGATTGCAATCAAAGCTATTGAAATCATGATTACCGCAATAGGTCGTTTGACTACAAATGTTGCAAGGAGGCGAAAACGATTTGTAGCAAATTTTGGTTTTGGTCCATCAGCTCCGAGATAAGAAAGTAGTACAGGTTGCAAAGTGGTAGCAGCTACCATCGCAACTAGCGGAA
>JACCDQ010522151.1_pt1 | contig 20162 bp, 14 predicted proteins | sample 7446031 | NCBI WGS metagenome assembly JACCDQ01 (sample SAMN15323442, study PRJNA562643) | freshwater metagenome | isolation source: river surface water | place: USA:Blue River Watershed | collected 2017-08-17
CAACCACGTTTACAACGCGGCGGCCACCCTTGGTGCCGAACTCGACAGCGCCGGCAGCGAGAGCGAACAGAGTGTCGTCCTTGCCCTTGCCAACGTTTGCGCCTGGGTGGAAGTGGGTGCCGCGCTGACGAACGAGAATCTCGCCTGCGTTGACTACCTGACCTGCGTAACGCTTGACGCCTAGGCGCTGTGCGTTCGAGTCACGACCGTTGCGGGTTGAGCTTACGCCCTTTTTGGATGCCATTGTCGTTCAGTCCTTTGCTTACTTGATCTCGGTGATCTGAACGCGGGTGAGCTCCTGACGGTGGCCCTGGCGCTTCTTGTAACCGGTCTTGTTCTTGTACTTCTGGATGATGATCTTTGGGCCACGGAGGTCGTTTAGAACCTCTGCGGTGACCTTGACCTTGGCTAGTGCTGCAGGGTCGGTAGTGACCTTGTCACCATCAACCAAAAGCACTGCTGGAAGCTGAATCTTGCCGTTGGCGTCTGCCTTGACGCGGTCCATCGTAACGATGGTGCCGACTGACACCTTTTCCTGGCGGCCGCCTGAGCGGACTACTGCGTAAACCACAGAATTACCTCTTGTCTTAAGACTTCTCCGTATGCGGATCTAACCGCTCTCGGATTGATGATTGTTGCGCGCGAAAACTCCACAGGCAACGAGGATTCAGTCTACATTGCCTAGAAGTTCAGGTCAAACTCTTTTTGACCCGAGTTTCACCTAGTTTTGCTCGGCTTCGCCGGTTGGACCAGCGCTGCTGGCACGACGCGGCTTGCGACGACCGTTGGTGCGGCCCTGACCAGGAGCAGCAGGCTCCGGCAGTGCCTCGAGAACGGCCTCGAGTAACTTCTCTGGGTTCGACGCAACCTCTGCGGAAGCCTCAGGCTTGGTGTCTGCGCTAGGCGCATCCTCGTTGGCCTTGACCGGTGGCAGCACGATCGGTGACGGCTCCCCCGCTGCCTCGTGAGCTGCAACGGTTGATGCGGCGATCTTAGAAATCACGCTACCCAGCTCGACAGCCTTCTCGGCGGTAACCACCTTGGCGGTTTCGGTTGGCTTCTTGTCGCCCTTGTCTTTGTCGTTGCCGCGGTTGCGGTCCTTCTTCGACTTGTTCTGCGACTTGCCCGAGTTGTCTTCCATCGGGTGTGACTTGTGGCGCATGATCGGCTCGTGGTGCACGATTACACCGCGGCCGGCACAGGCTTCGCAAGGCTCGCTAAACGCTTCGAGCAGACCAATTCCGAGCTTCTTGCGGGTCATCTGTACGAGACCGAGCGAAGTAACCTCTGCAACCTGGTGCTTAGTGCGGTCGCGGCTCAGGCACTCAATCAGGCGACGCAGGACGAGGTCTCGGTTTGACTCGAGCACCATGTCGATGAAGTCGACCACGATAATGCCACCGATGTCGCGAAGGCGAAGCTGGCGAACGATTTCTTCGGCCGCTTCGAGGTTGTTCTTGGTGACGGTCTCTTCGAGGTTTCCGCCAGAGCCGACGAACTTGCCGGTGTTGACGTCAACTACAGTCATAGCTTCGGTGCGGTCGATAACTAGCGAACCACCTGAAGGCAGGTACACCTTGCGGTCTAGTGCCTTGGCAATCTGCTCACCGACGCGGTACTCGTCAAAGACGTCCTTTTCGCCGGTGTAGTTTTCGACGCGCTCGAGCAGGTCTGGAGCGACCGATGCGAGGTATTCCTCAATGGTTCCGCGAGCGTCATCGCCCGAGATGACCATCTTCTGGAAGTCTTCGTTGAAGACGTCACGAACGATCTTGACCAGCAGGTCAGGCTCACTGTGCAGCATGGCCGGGGCATTGCCCTTTTCGACCTTCTTCTGGATGTCTTCCCACTGTGCTTGCAGACGCTGAACGTCGAGGGTGAGCTGCTCTTCGGTAGCACCCTCGGCCGCAGTGCGCACGATTACGCCGGCGTCTTCAGGGAGGATCTCCTTGAGGATCTTCTTGAGACGGGCACGCTCGCTGTCAGGCAGCTTGCGCGAGATTCCGTTCATCGAGCCGTTTGGTACGTAAACGAGGTAGCGTCCAGGCAGTGAAACCTGGCTGGTTAGACGAGCACCCTTTTGACCGACCGGGTCCTTGGTGACCTGGACCAAAACGGTGTCGCCCGACTTGAGAGCTAGTTCAATGCGGCGTGGCTGGTTGCCTGTCTCGGCGAGCTCCCAGTCGACCTCACCCGAATACAAAACAGCGTTGCGCCCACGGCCGATGTCAACGAAGGCGGCTTCCATCGAAGGAAGAACATTCTGAATCTTGCCCAGGTAAACATTGCCGATCAGGCTGGCTTCAGAAGCCTTGGCAACATAGTGCTCAACGAGTACGCCGTCTTCGAGCACGCCGATCTGGATCTTGCCGTCCTTCGAGCGAACGACCATGGTGCGGTCGACAGCCTCACGACGTGCCAAGAACTCTGATTCGGTGATGACAGTACGACGACGGCCGGCGTCACGACCATCGCGGCGACGCTGCTTCTTGGCCTCGAGTCGAGTCGAGCCCTTCACGCGCTGAGGTTCGTTGCTCGGTTCCTTTGGAGCTCGAGGTTCGCGAACCTTGACCACTACGTTTGGCGCGGCCTCACCCTCGACGGCTTCGCCGGCACGACGACGCGAACGACGGCGCAGGTGGCTCTCGCCATCGGCTGCCGGCTGGTCGATGATGCGACCCTTCTTTGGGTCGACGACAGGGGTTGGCAGATCAGGTGCCATGAACATCAGCGAAGTTGCCGAAACCGGAACCGCCGGAGCCGCCTCAACGGCTGCCTCGGCAGGCTTTGCAGCCTTTGAACCGCGCTTAGCCGGAGCCTTTGATGCGGTCTTGGCAGGCTTCTCTGCTGCCGATTCTTCGGTCGCTGACTCATCCGCGGCTGGCTTTGAAGTTGCCTTCTTAGCAGCCGGCTTCTTGGCAGCAGGCTTTTCGACTGCAGAGTTATCTGCAGTCTTCGCGCTCTTGGTTGCAGGCTTCGCGGTCTTACCGGTTGCCTTGGCGGTCTTTTTTGGGGCGATTTCTTCGGTCGCGGTTGCGTCAGTGTTTTCTGCGCTTACTTTTTTGTTCACCATTTAAGGTGGCTCCAAGCTGCCTTTAGCGCTAGGCCACACTCACTAGCCCTAAGGGCCTAAATCCTTGTTGCTTGCGGTGTGCAAACAACCAAACCTATGTCAAGCAACCATTCTGTTGCGCGTACGCTGCCCGTTTGCCGAGAATCGGCGGGTCTTAAGCGATTAGAGCGCTTGGTTCTTGAGAAACTTGCGTCGATGCGGGTGTGGCCGCCTCAACTGCTTTCAAGTATGCCAAAAAGCACATCAAATGTCACTCACTTGGCAGTGTCGTCTCAGGTTGCGGTGTCATACTTTGTTTGTGAGTGATGTAGCTTCAACCAAAACGCGTCCAACATTCGGCGGCACGATCGGTCTTGCCTGGGTTCTGATTCTCGGTGGAATCACCGGTTGGGCAGGCGCTTTCGCTCTGACTCTCGAACGTCTGCACGTGGCAGCCAACCCGGATGCGGTTCTCAGCTGCGACCTCAACACGATCATCTCGTGCAAATCGGTCATGCTCTCTGAGCAAGCAAAATTGCTCGGGTTTCCTAATCCTCTTATAGGCCTGAGTGCCTTCATGTTCCCAATCGCGGTCGGTGTCGCGATTCTGGCCGGCGCAAAGTTCCCGCGTTGGTTCTGGAACACATTCATGGTCGGCATCAGCCTCGGATTTGCGTTCGTTGTCTGGCTAGCCCACGAAGCCATCTTCGACATTGGTGCTCTTTGCCCTTATTGCATGGTCGCTTGGGCCGGCATGATCCCGATGTTCTGGCACCTGTTGACCTATTTGACTGCCGAGGACATCATTCCGGTGCCGCTCAAGACCATTCCGTTCTTTGAACGTACGCGCAACTGGGCGTGGGTATTTACGCTCGTGACCGAGGTCATTCTGATTGCGATTATCGCGGTGCGCTTCTGGCCCACCTGGGCTCAGATGTTTGGTCTGAACTAAGTTCTAGGCAAACCAGAGCGCAAGCTCGCGCGCGGCCGACTCAGGTGAGTCACTGCCGTGAACCAAGTTCTGCTGAACCTTGAGACCCCAATCGCGTCCCAGATCGCCACGAATGGTTCCTGGCGCGGCAACGGTCGGGTCGGTAGCACCTGCAAGCGAACGGAAGCCCTCGATTACTCGGTGGCCCTCGACCTTTAGAGCGACGGTGTCGCCCGACAGCATGAACTCAACCAGCGGCTCATAGAACGGCTTGCCCTCGTGCTCGGCGTAGTGTGCGGCGAGCAGGGCGCGGGTCGCGTGAACCTTGCGGATGTCGGCAATCACATACCCCTTGGTTTCGATTCGACGAATGATCTCGCCGATTAGATTGCGTTTGACGCCGTCTGGCTTGATTAGAACAAGAGTCTGCTGTAGCTCTGACATGGTGCTCCCCTTTTGCCTTAGTTTTTGGTCTCGTCGGTGACGTCGGTCACTTCGGTGATGATCATGTCGGCCTGAACCTGACCGCGCTCCAGCACCGCACGCGCCTTGTCAATTGTGGCACCGGCGATCATGCCCCAGGTCCAGAGACCGATGAAGATGATGCCAACGAGCCACATGAGCGGCACCCAGAACGCGGTTGCCAGCATTGCAAGTTGCAGAATCCAACCCCAGTAGTAGCTCCAGCGCGGGCCGAGCAGAGCCGGTGTCAAAATCAGTAGGAATGCGAGCGAAAGTCCGACGGTCCAGATGATTGGTCCGTTGTCCTTGTCGAAACCGAATGCGACCAGCGTGGCAAAGAAGATGATGAACGACTCGAAGCCGAGAACCATCGAACCGAGAACGCGCTGGGTCGAACGCGGGCGCGGTGCACGAGTTTTAGCCATCTTGATCAATCTCTTTCTGCTTCAACTTCAGGACCTCACCGATGAGGGTGATTGAACCGGTAACGACAACCGCACCCCGAAGTGCTTCGGCGGTTGGTAGTAACGATACCGCGAGGTCGATAGCCGCCAATGGCTTCGGTTCGACGTGCACGCGGTCGGCACCAAGCACCTTTTGCGCGGTCTCGGCGAGCTCATCGGCCGGGGTGGCGCGTGGCGAGTTCGACTGAGTGATGACAACTTCGATCAGCGAATCATCGAGCGCCTCAAAGAACGAGGTCGCATCCTTGTCGCCAAGAACACCGATGACGCCAACCGCATACGGCTTGTTGAAACTGACCTTGAGCGCTGAAGCAAGAGCTTCTGCGCCACCCGGGTTGTGGGCCGCGTCGAGAAGGACGAGCGGGTCGCGCTGCAAGACCTGAAGGCGGCCAGGCGATGAGGCGTCAGCGAGCGAAGCACGGATGACGTCGTCGATGATGCGAACGTTGCCGTAACCCATGAAGGCCTCGACAGCAGCGATTGCGAGAGCCGCGTTTTCGGCCTGGTAATCACCGTGAACCGGGAGGTGAATGTCTTGGTACTCGCCGGCCAGAGTGCGGACCTTAAAGGTCTGACCGAGGTCGGTAGCCACGGTTTCGATGACCTCGAAACGGTCACCGTATTCGGCGAAGTTATCTGCCAGCTCGGCGGCCTTGGCCTTGAGCACTTCAAGCGCTTCAGGAGTCTGACGGCTCGTGACGACGAACGAACCCGGCTTGATAATGCCCGACTTGGTGGTCGCAATCTCGGCGATGGTGTTGCCGAGACGCTCGGCGTGATCCATCGAGATCGGCGTGAACACGGCGACGTCTCCGTCGGCGACGTTTGTCGAATCCCACTCGCCGCCCATGCCCACTTCAAGCACTAGCACGTCGACAGGCGCGTCGGCGAAGACCGCGAAGCCGAGTACCGCGAGAGCCTCGAAGAAGGTCAGCTTGGTGTCACCCTCTGCTTCGAGCTGCGCATCGATGATCTCGATTAGCGGCTTGATCTCTTGCCAGACGGAATACAGGCGCTCGTTGCTGACCGGTTCGCCATCGATCGACATGCGTTCGTTCAGGCGCACGAGGTGAGGGCTGGTGAAACGACCAGTGCGAAGCCCCTGCTCTCGCAGGATTCGCTCGATAAAACGGGTGGTCGAGGTCTTGCCGTTGGTGCCGGTCACGTGAATGACGCGGTACGCCTTTTGCGGGTCACCGAGCAACTCGACGGCTCGGCGAGTTGGCTCGAGACGCGGGCGGAGCTTGTGCTCTGGAATGCGAGCGACTAGGTCGTCTTCAACGGTCTGAGCCAACCTGGCCCAGCCGTCGTCCTCGTCCTCATCGCCGAACTCGGGCTCATACTGGTCGACATCTATTGACTCTTCATCGCTGAAGATCACTGAATCGGCCGACAGGCTGTCGAGTTCGCTGTCGTATTCACGTTCATCGCTCAAAGCTTGGCCACCACGATGTCGACGTTCTGCCCCTCGCCCACTGCAACCTGGCTGGCCGCACCCTCGACGGTCTCGAGTTCGAGTGCCAGGGTCTCGCTCTTGACGAGTTCTGCGTGAGAGGCAACCGCTGCAAGCACGGCCGCGTCAGCGGTCAGGGTTAGACGGATGCGGTCGCTGACATCGAAGTCGGCGTCCTTTCGGGCCTGCTGAACACCACGGATGACGTCGCGCGCAAGACCTTCGGCTGCGAGCTCGGCGGTCACGGTTGCGTCGAGAATCAGGAATCCACCAGAAGGAAGGATGCCGATCAGATCGGTGGAAGGCTTGTCATCGGCACCGCCAGCGAAGTTCGCGACTAGGTCGATGGTGTATTCGCCCTCAACGAGTTCGATGCCACCAGCTACGACCTTGCCGTCGGCGTCAGACCAGTTGCCGGCCTTCGCCTGCGCGATTGCCTCCTGAACGGTCTTGCCGATGCGAGGACCAGCAGCGCGCGCGTTGACGTTTAGGCGCTTGACGACGCCGAATTCGGTGGTCGAGTCGAGCGAAAGTTCAACCAGGTTGACCTGCTTGACGTTTAGCTCGTCGGCGATGATCTCGCTGAACGGCGCGAGGGATGCGGCATCCTTCGTAACCACGGTCAGCTTGCCAAGCGGCAGGCGAACACGCAGGAAGTTGGTCTTGCGCAAACCGAGAGCAACCGAGCTGACGGTTCGCACCTGGTCCATGGCGGCTACCAGTTCGGCATCTGCCGGGAACTCATCGGCCGATGGCCAGTTCTCGAGGTGCACCGAACGACCGCCGGTGAGCCCCTGCCAAACCTGTTCCGCGACCATTGGAAGCAACGGAGCGGCGACGCGGCATACGGTCTCGAGCACGGTGTAAAGAGTGTCGAATGCTTCAGCCGAACCCTCCCAGAAGCGGTCGCGAGAGCGACGGACGTACCAGTTGGTGAGCACATCTGCGAAGTCACGCAGAAGTCCGGCGGCCGAGTAGGTGTCGAACTTGTTCATCGCCGCCTCGACGTCGACGATCAAGTCGCGAGTCTTGGCGAGCAGGTAACGGTCGAGCACGTCGGTCGAAGCGGTTGAGCGCTTGGCCTCGTAGTTCGACGCGTTCGCATACAGGGTGAAGAAGTAGAACGTGTTCCACAGCGGCAGCAGCACCTGGCGAACACCCTCACGGATGCCCTGCTCAGTGACAATCAGGTTTCCGCCGCGCAGAATCGGGCTCGACAGCAAGAACCAACGCATCGCGTCGGCACCATCGCGGTCAAACACCTCGTTTACGTCTGGGTAGTTGCGCAGCGACTTCGACATCTTCTGGCCGTCGTTGCCGAGGATGATGCCGTGCGAGACAACCGACTTGAAGGCCGGGCGGTCGAACAGCGCGGTTGCCATGACGTGCAGGGTGTAGAACCAACCGCGGGTCTGACCGACGTATTCGACGATGAAGTCACCCGGGTTGTGGGTCTCGAACCAGTCGCGGTTCTCAAACGGGTAGTGCACCTGAGCAAACGGCATCGAGCCCGATTCGAACCAGCAGTCGAGCACCTCTGGCACGCGACGCATGGTCGACTTGCCGGTTGGGTCGTCGGGGTTAGGTCGGGTCAGCTGGTCGATCACCGGACGGTGGAAGTCATCCGGGCGAACCCCGAAATCGCGCTCGAGCTCATCCAGCGAACCGTAAACGTCGATGCGTGGGTAATTCGGGTCATCTGACTTCCAGACCGGAATCGGAGCTCCCCAGAAACGGTTGCGGCTGATTGCCCAGTCGCGAACGTTCTCGAGCCACTTGCCGAACGAGCCGTCCTTGGTGTGTTCCGGAGTCCAGTCGATCTGCTGGTTTAGCTCGAGCATGCGGTCACGGAGCTTGGTGGTCTCAACGAACCACGACGAAACAGCCTTGTAGATCAGCGGGTTCTTGCATCGGTAGCAGTGCGGGTATGGGTGCTCGTATGAGGCCTGGCGCAGAACGCGACCGTTGCTCTTGAGCAGCTGCGAGATTGGCTTGTTGGCCTCAAAAACGTGCTGACCAACGAAGTCGGTGATGATCGAGTTGTAGCAGCCGCGCTCGTCGATGCTGACATAAGTCGGGATGCCCGCTGCGTTACAAACACGCTGGTCGTCTTCACCGTAGGCAGGCGCCTGGTGAACGATTCCGGTTCCGTCGCCGTCGGCAACATAGTCGTCGACCAGGATCTTCCAGGCGTTGGCGACGTCGAACTTCTCGGTGTCGGCATAGTAGTCAAACAGTGGCTCATACTCGATGTCTTCGAGTTCGCGGCCGAGGTAGGTTTCGGTGACAGCGGCGAGCGCGTCGTCTGCCGATTCGTAACCGAGGTCCTTGGCGTAGCCACCTACCAGTGATTTGGCGAGGAGGTAACGAACCTCTCCAGCAGCACCGCCATCGGCAGCACCGTCTGGACCCGCAGGGAGCACTGCGTATGTGATCTCAGGACCAACGGCGAGCGCAAAGTTTGTCGGCAGGGTCCACGGGGTTGTCGTCCAAGCAAGCAGGCGAACACCTGCGAGTGGCTGACCCTCGCTGACCGGGAAGGTTACGGTCAGCGTCTGGTCCTGACGATTCTTGTAGACCTCGTCGTCCATGCGTAGTTCGTGGTTCGATAGCGGGGTCTCACAGCGCCAGCAGTAAGCGAGCACCTTGAAACCCTCGTAGACCAGACCCTTGTCGTGCAGCTGCTTGAAAGCCCACAGAACCGACTCGGTGTATGACTTGTCGAGAGTCTTGTAGTCGTTGTCGAAGTCAACCCAGCGAGCCTGGCGGGTCACATAGGTGCGCCAGTCTTCGGTGTACTTGAGTACCGAGGTGCGGCAGTAGTCATTGAACTTGTCGATGCCGTACTTTTCGATCTCTGGGCGGCCCGAGATGCCCAGCTGACGCTCGGCCTCAACCTCTGCAGGTAGTCCGTGGGTGTCCCAGCCGAAGCGACGCTCGACGCGGTAGCCCTGCATGGTCTTGAAACGCGGAATCGCATCCTTCACATAGCCGGTTAGCAGGTGACCGTAGTGAGGCAAGCCGTTAGCGAACGGAGGGCCGTCATAAAACACGAATTCTTCGGCATTGGCGGCCTTGCGCTGGTCAATACTGGCCTGGAAAACCGAGTCCTTGCCCCAGAACTCAAGAATGCTCTTTTCGACCTCAGGAAAGCTTGGGCTTGGGTTGACACCAAGGCCGTTTGAACCGGCGACAGGCGCGGCATTCACGAGCGGATTCTGCTTCGGATACATGTGGCTTTCCTGGTTAGAGGTGCAGCTTTCGCGGGCACGGCTTAGTAGCCAATGAGCAAAAGGTTTTCTGCCATCAATGTTAACCTGTTACCACACCGATTTTTGGAGACTTTTCACGTGACTAACGCCCATTTTCTAGCTTCTGCAACCACGCCTGACAAAGCCGGCGTCGAGGGACTCGAAGAAAAGTGGAGCTTCCGCTGGGAACAGGACGGCGTTTACCGCTTCCGTCGTGAAGCAAACCGCGACCAGATCTTCTCGATCGACACCCCGCCGCCAACTGTTTCGGGTTCGCTGCACGTCGGTCACGTGTTCTCGTACACCCACACCGATGTGGTCGCGCGCTTCAAGCGCATGTCTGGGTATGAGGTCTACTACCCGATGGGTTGGGACGACAACGGTTTGCCGACCGAACGTCGCGTTCAGAACTTCTTCGGTGTGCGTTGCGACCCGAGCCTGCCTTATGTCGAGGATTTCGTTCCACCGTTCGAGGGTGGCGACAACAAGTCGGCCAAGGCTGCCGACCAGATTCCAATCTCGCGCCGAAACTTCATCGAGTTGTGTGAGCGACTAACCACCGAAGACGAAAAGCAGTTCGAGGCGCTGTGGCGCAAGCTCGGCCTTTCGGTCGACTGGGCTCAGACCTACCAGACCATTTCGCCAGAGGCCCAGGCCGTCTCGCAGAAGGCGTTCTTGAACAACATTCGCCGCGGTGAGGCATACCAGTCGATGGCGCCGACCCTCTGGGACATCACCTTCCGTACCGCAGTCGCCCAGGCCGAGCTCGAAGACAAAGAGATGCCAGGCGCATACCACCGTGTTGGTTTCGACGTCGACCCAGAGCTCTGGGAAGGCGGCAAGATCTATGTCGAGACCACTCGCCCGGTTCTGATTCCTGCCTGTGTGGCTCTCGTGGCTCACCCAGATGACGAGCGTTACCAGAAGCTGTTCGGCAAGACTGTTCGCACTCCCCTGTTCGGTGTCGAGGTTCCGGTTGTTGCTCACCGACTCGCTCAGATCGACAAGGGTTCGGGCATCGCCATGATTTGTACGTTCGGTGACGTCACCGACGTGATCTGGTGGCGTGAACTCGACCTACCAAACCGCGCAATCATCGGATTCGACGGTCGCATCATCAGCGAAGCACCGGATGCGATCACCAGCGAAGCCGGCCTCGCAGCATACGCCGAGCTTGCAGGAAAGACTGTCTTCTCGGCGCAGCAGCGCGTTGTCGAACTGCTTCAGGAAACCGGCGACATGATCGGTGAGCCTCGCGCAATCATGCACCCGGTCAAGTTCTTCGAGAAGGGCGATAAGCCGCTCGAGATCGTTTCGACCCGCCAGTGGTACATCCGCAACGGTGGTCGCGACGCAGCCCTTCGCGAGCGCCTAATCGAACTCGGCAAGCAGCTGAACTTCCACCCGGACTTCATGCGCGTGCGTTTCGAAAACTGGGTCAACGGCCTCACCGGCGACTGGCTGATTAGCCGTCAGCGCTTCTTCGGTGTTCCGATTCCGGTTTGGTACCCGCTCGACGCCGACGGCAACCCTGATTTCGACAACGTGATCCTGCCAGACGACTCACTGCTGCCAATCGACCCATCGACCGATGTTCCAGCCGGTTACACCGAGTCACAGCGCGGTCAGGCCAACGGCTTCATCGGCGAGGTCGACATCATGGACACCTGGGCCACCTCATCGCTCACCCCGCAGCTTGCCGGTGGTTGGATTGCCGACCCTGAAAAGTTCAGCAAGGTGTTCCCTTATGACCTACGCCCTCAGGGCCAGGACATCATCCGCACCTGGCTGTTCTCGACCGTGCTGCGCGCCGAGCAGGAGCACGGCCAGCTGCCTTGGTCAAACGCTGCAATCTCGGGTTGGATTCTCGACCCAGACCGCAAGAAGATGTCGAAGTCGAAGGGCAACGTGGTTGTGCCTGCCGAGCCGATCGAGAACCACGGAGCCGACGCGGTTCGCTACTGGGCCGCCTCGGCTCGCCTGGGCACCGACGCCGCCTTCGACGAAGGCCAGATGAAGATCGGACGCCGCCTCGCGGTCAAGATCCTCAACGCAGCCAAGTTCTCGCTCTCGTTCGAGGTGCCTGCCGGTCACACCGAGGTCACCGAAGCCATCGACCAGTCGCTACTCATCGCACTAGGCGATGTCGTTCGCGATGCCACCGCGGCTTTCGAAAACTACGACCATACCAAGGCGCTTGAACTAGCCGAGCACTTCTTCTGGAACTTCACCGACAACTACCTCGAGCTGGTCAAGGAACGCGCTTACAACGCAAACGGCGACTACAGCTCGGCGCAGCAGGCATCCGCAGCAATCGCGCTTCGTCGTGCCCTACACGTGATGATGCGCCTGTTTGCACCGTTCCTGCCTTATGCGACCGACGAGGTTTGGTCATGGTGGCAGTCAGCTGCCGGTTCGATTCACCGCGCAAGCTGGCCAACTGTCGCCGAGACCATCGAGGGCACCGATTCGACCAACGCAGGACTACTGGCCCTGGCTCAGACCGCGCTGTTCCACCTGCGCAAGGCCAAGTCAGACGCCAAGGTTTCGATGAAGGCCGAGGTTGCGACCGCTACCCTGCTTGCCCCTGCGGCAGCAGCTGATGCCATTCGCGTGTTCGAGGCAGACCTCAAGTCGGTCGGTCGCATCCAGCAGTTGAACTGGGGCGTTGCCGACGAGGTTTCGATGGCCGATGTCGTGCTTGCGGAGCAGCCAGAAGCATAATTTCGCATAGGCTTGCGGCATGACTTTCAATGCCGAAAATCCTTTTGCCGCTCCGAGCACGCTCGAGTATGAACTGCCTGACTTCACGCGCATCCGCGATGAGCACTACCTGCCTGCTTTTTATGCGGGATGCGAACAGCAACTAGCCGAGGTTCAGGCGATTCTCGCCAGCGGTGAGCCGACCTTCGAGAACACCATCGTCGCTCTCGAGAAGTCGGGTCGCACCCTCGGTCGCATGCTCAACGTTTTCTATAACAAGTCATCGGCCGACACCAGCAAGGTCATCGACGAGATCGAGGCCGAGATTGCTCCAAAGCTCGCCGCTCACACCGACGCTATCCGACTGAACCCTGAACTCTACACTCGAATCGAAGCGCTTTATGAGGCAAAGGACACTCTTGGTCTCGATGCGGAGTCGACCTGGCTGATCGAACGTTACTACCGCGACTTCGTTCACTCGGGCGCCAAGCTATCGGCCGAAACTCGTGCCGAGCTAATGAAGCTAAACGAACGTCAGAGCGAGCTCGAGACTCTCTTCGGCACCAACATCCTCAACGACCAGAACGACCTAGCCGTTCATGTCACCGCGATCGAAGAACTAGACGGTCTGAGCGACGGCGAGATTGCTGCCGCTGCTGCTGCCGCCGCCAACCGCGGTCTAGAGGGCTGGTTGATCGACATGGTCAACTACACCGGCAACCCAGCACTGGCATCACTCACCCACCGCGAGCTGCGCGAGAAAATCATGCACAACACCATGATCAAGGGCGCACGCGACAACGCGAACGACAACCGTCCGGTTTTGGTAGAGCTAGCCAAGCTGCGTGCAAAGCGCGCAAACCTGCTTGGTCACCCGACGCACGCCGCATACGTTCTTGAAGAGCAGACCGCGGGCAACCCGGCAAACGTTCACGCAATGCTGCGCAAGATTGCGCCAGCCGCCATTCGCAATGCGAAGGCCGAAGCTGCCGACATCCAGGCGATGATCGATGCCGAAACCGCTGCCAACGGAAGCACCAGTTTTGCCGTGCAGAGCTGGGACTGGGACATCTACACCGAGCAGGTGCGCAAGGCCAAGTACAACATCGACACCTCGCTGTTCAAGCCTTACTTCGAGCTCGAGCGCGTCCTATGGGATGGCGTCTTCTGGGCTGCCACCAAGCTGTTCGGCATCAAGTTTGTTGAGCGCAAGGATCTGGTTGCCTACCACCCAGAGGCTCGCGTCTTCGAGGTCTTCAACGAAGACGGCAGCCAGCTTGCGCTGTTCATCGGCGACTTCTTCACCCGCGACTCAAAGCGCGGTGGCGCATGGATGAACAACCTCGTTGACCAGAGCCACCTGCTCGGTCAGAAGCCGGTTGTGGTCAATAATCTCAACATCCCAAAGCCAGCCGCGGGTGAGCCAGCGCTTCTGACTTTCGATGAAACCAGCACCTTGTTCCACGAGTTCGGTCACGCGCTGCACGGTATGTTCTCGAACGTCACATACCCGCGTTTCAGCGGCACCTGGGTGCACCGCGACTTTGTCGAATTCCCTTCGCAGGTGAACGAGATGTGGATGCTCTGGCCTGAAGTCTTGGCTAATTATGCAAAGCACTACCAGACCGGCGAGGCCCTGCCTCAGGAATGGGTCGACAACCTCAAGAAGGCCGAGACCTTCAACCAGGGTCAAGAGACCACCGCATACCTTGCGGCATCGATTCTCGACCTCGCCTGGCACGAGATTTCGGCTGACACCGAGATCGACAGCGTTGAGGCTTTCGAGGCTCGCGCAATCGAGAACTACGGCCTGGCATTCGCTCCTACCCCGACTCGTTACCGCAGCACCTACTTCTCGCACATCTTTGCGGGCGGTTACTCGGCCGGTTACTACGGCTACATCTGGTCTGAGGTGCTCGATGCTGACAGCGTCGACTGGTTCAAGAACAATGGTGGCCTGAAGCGCGAGAACGGTGATCGATTCCGTCGTGAACTTCTCTCACGCGGTGGTTCGGTCGATTCGATGCAGTTGTTCCGCAACTTCCGCGGTCAGGATGCTTCAATCGAGCCGCTGCTCAAGCGTCGCGGCCTGAACTAGTTCGCCGGTTATAGCTGCGCGAAAGCCAGCGTTGCCGCGATCGAGACCATCACTGCGGCGATGGCCAGGTCGAGCACCTGCCAGAAACGCGGGTTTGAAGTGAATCGGCTGAGCGCACGTGCGCCGAAACCTAGGGAAGAAAACCAAACCAGCGAAGCAGTAGCCGCACCGACCATATAGACCCAGCGGTTATCGCCAAAACTGTTTGCGATGCTTCCGACTAGCAAGACGGTGTCGAGATAGACATGCGGGTTCAAAAAAGTAAACGTGAGCACAGTCGCAATCACCTTGCCGAGCGGCAAGCTCTTGGCCTCGGCCGGTTCGAGCGTGGCGTGCTGGCGCGATGACTGAATCGATTTGAAGGCAAACCAGAGCAGGTATGCGACGCCCAGCCATCGGAACGCCTGCAGCAACCACGGCACACTCTTGAGCAGCGCGCCCAATCCGGCCGTGCCAGCTGCCATTAGCAGCGCGTCCGATGCGGCACAGATTGCGACCACGATGCCGACGTACTTTTTGGTTAGCCCCTGACGCAGCACAAATGCGTTTTGCGCCCCGATTGCAACGATTAGACCGAAACTGGTCGCAAAACCAGCTAGCAAGATTCCCAACATACCTAGGCTTCCTTCTTCTTCCAGCCGAGCCATAGCCAGACGACCAAGCCCGCTAGGAGCGCCCAGAAGGCCGAACCGATGCCAGCGACAACAATGCCCGACGCGCCGACCAAGAAGGTCACCACGGCCGGCACACGCAACTCTGTCGATTCAACCGCAGCCGAGACCGAGTTCACGATCGTGCCCACAAGAGCAAGACCCGCGGTGGCCAGAACAATCTCGTTCGGGGTGCCGAGCACGAAGGTCACCACTGCCCCGGTGACGAAAGCCATAGCCACGTACACGACGCCGCCAAAGACGCTCGCGAGCCATCGTCTCGCTGGGTTCTTGTGCGCGTGGTCGTTCGCGTTTAGTGCGGCCGTGATCGCGGCGAGGTTCAAGCTGAAGCCACCGAAGAATCCGGCAACGACGGCGCCAAGACCGGTGCTGAGCATGACCGGGCGGAACGGAACCTCATACCCGAAGCTCTTCATAATGGCCACACCAGGCAGGTTCTGGCTCGCCATGGTCACCAGATAGAGCGGAATCGCGATGCTGACGATTGCGGTCAGTGAGAACTCAGGGGCGACAAAGGCCAGCTCAGGAAGCAGCTGGGTCGGTGCTGATGCGTAATCAAACTGCGTTGCCGAGATTCCGAAGATGACCACCATCGCAGCCGGGGCTGCCCAGATGGTTGCAAAGCGATACAGCACCAACCAGACGATCAGGCCCGGGATGATGACAATCGCATACTTGCCGCCGTCTTGAGCCGCAGCAACATAAGGCGCGATACAGAACTTGAAGATCACACCGGCGAGCATCGCGCTGGCAATCGGCTTCGGAATCGCCGAAACCAATCGACCGAGCGCCGACCAAACGCCAGTCAAAGCGAGCAGAATCGCCGCGACGATGAATGCACCAGCCGCCTCGGCAAACTTGAGGTGCAGGGCTCCCGCGCCGATGAGCATGGCCGCACCAGGCGTGCTCCACACGATCGAGATCGGCATCTTGTATCGATAGCTGAGCACGATCGACAAGCCGCCATAAAGCAGCAGCAAGACAAAAATGGCTGTTGCGGTCTGTGCCGCAGATGCATTCAGCGCGGTCAAAGCCGCGAGGACGAGCCCGGCCGAAGCCGCCGTTCCGGTAACGCTCGCGACAGTGCCTGCGAGCAGCGGAGCCTTTAGGTCAGCAAACTTGGATTCCGCCATGAGAGTGCTCTCGCCGGTTCGGCTTAGGCTGACTTCTCTTGGCGTTTAGTTGAGAATGGTTCGACTTCTGCGACGGCATCGCCTTCGACCACTGCACGAGTGACTCGCACGGTTCCCTGAACCTCGCTGCCAGGAATCTCGAACATGATCGGGCCGAGGATTTCCTCCATGATGGCTCGCAAACCACGAGCACCGGTCTCGCGTGCTACGGCTAGGTCGGCAATTGCCTCGAGCGCATCCTTATCGAATTCGAGGTCGAAACCGTCGAGCTCAAACATGCGCTGGTACTGCTTGATGAGAGCATTGCGCGGCTTGGTCAGAATCTCGATTAGCGCCTCGCGGTCGAGCGGAGTGACATTGGCAATGACCGGTAGGCGTCCGATGAATTCCGGAATCAAACCGAACTTGCGAAGGTCTTCAGGCTGAACCTCGTTGAAGATGTCGAGGTTGTCGTCCTTGCCCGCAATTGGAGCACCGAAGCCGATGCCCTTCTTGCCAGCGCGAGCGGAAACGATGTCTTCAAGACCCGCAAATGCACCAGCAACGATGAACAGAACGTTGGTGGTGTCGATCTGAATGAATTCCTGCTGTGGGTGCTTGCGGCCACCCTGAGGAGGAACAGATGCGACCGTGCCCTCAAGAATCTTGAGAAGCGCTTGCTGCACGCCCTCGCCCGAAACGTCACGGGTGATCGAAGGGTTCTCGGCCTTGCGTGAAATCTTGTCGATCTCGTCGATGTAGATGATGCCCTGTTCGGCGCGCTTGACGTCAAAGTCGGCTGCCTGAAGAAGCTTTAGAAGGATGTTCTCTACGTCTTCACCGACGTATCCGGCTTCGGTGAGCGCGGTTGCGTCAGCCACGGCAAACGGCACGTTGAGGCGCTTTGCGAGAGTCTGTGCGAGGTAGGTCTTGCCGCAACCGGTCGGACCCATCATCAGAATGTTTGACTTGGCGATCTCGATTGAGTCGTGCTCTTTGCCGGCTGCGGTGAGCGTGCCACGCGAGCGAAGTCGCTTGTAGTGGTTGTAGACGGCAACGGCTAGGGCCTTCTTTGCGCCGTCCTGGCCAATCACGTACTCGTCGAGGAACGACTTGATTTCCCGAGGTTTTGGCAGGTCAATCTCTTCGACCGACTTGGCAGCAGCGGCACCGAGTTCTTCTTCGATGATCTCGTTGCATAGCTCAATGCACTCGTTGCAGATATAGACACTTGGTCCTGCAATGAGCTTGATGACCTGCTTCTGGCTTTTTCCGCAGAAATTGCACTTGAGCAGGTCGCTGGTTTCACCGAGCTTGGTCATAAGAAAACCTTAATCCCTAGTCACGACAAAGCGGTGAAGGCTGGGCCTCCACCGCTGTCGCTGTGTTGCGGGTAGTTCGTTAGTTTGCCTGGTTCTTGCGCGAGGTAAGCACCTGGTCGATTAGGCCGTACTCGAGGGCTTCAGGAGCGGTCAGGATCTTGTCGCGGTCGATGTCCTTGTTGACCTCGGCGATTGAACGCTTCGAGTGCTTCGAGAGGGTCTCTTCGAGCCACTCACGCAAGCGCATGATTTCGCGAGCCTGAATCTCGATGTCTGATGCCTGGCCGCGACCAGAGTCACCAGTCGAAGGCTGGTGGATGAGCACACGAGCGTTCGGCAGAGCCAAACGCTTGCCAGGGGCACCGGCAGCCAGAAGCACGGCGGCAGCCGAAGCAGCCTGGCCGAGGCAGACGGTCTGAACCTGCGGACGGATGTACTGCATGGTGTCGTAGATCGCGGTCATCGCGGTGAACGAACCACCAGGTGAGTTGATGTACATGGTGATGTCACGGTCTGGGTCCTGCGACTCGAGCACGAGCAGCTGGGCCATGATGTCGTCAGCCGAAGCGTCGTCAACCTGGACGCCCAAGAAGACGATGCGGTCTTCGAACAGCTTGTTGTATGGGTCCTGGCGCTTGAAGCCGTATGAGGTGCGCTCTTCAAAGCTCGGCAGAATGTAGCGAGCTTCTGGCATTTGTAGCTTGTTCATAATTTCTTTCGCCCTAGCTCTAGTTGGTGCCGACGCCGGTGGTTGCGCTAGCGAATTCCTGGATGTGGTCGATAAAGCCGTACTCGAGAGCCTCGGCTGCGGTGAACCAACGGTCGCGGTCGCCATCGGCCATGATCTGCTCGAGGGTCTTCCCGGTCTGTACAGCGGTGATGCTGGCGAGCTGCTTCTTCATCGACATGATGAGTTCAGCCTGAGTCTGGATGTCGCTCGCGGTGCCGCCGAAGCCGCCGTGTGGCTGGTGCAGAAGCACGCGAGTGTTCGGGGTTGCGTAACGCTTGCCCTTAGTGCCCGAGCTGAGCAGGAACTGCCCCATCGAAGCGCACATGCCGATACCAACGGTCACGATGTCATTTGGTACGTACTGCATGGTGTCGTAGATCGCCATGCCAGCAGTGATCGAACCGCCCGGTGAGTTGATGTAAAGGTAGATATCTTTGGTCGAGTCTTCGGCTGCGAGCAGAAGGATCTTGGCGCAAATCTCGTTGGCGTTGTCGTCGCGTACGTCGCTGCCTAGCCAGACAATACGGTCTTTTAGAAGACGGTCAAAAATGTTGCTGGCGATTGGGTTGTGTTCGGCCATGGCTCCTCGAATCATTTGTGTTGCTCGTCTAACCTACTTTGACGCACCGACACTTAGCGGGCTTGTTCGCCCACGGGTGAACGCGTGTCTGCTCGGCTCATACCGACAAAATCTGCCGAAAAAGAAAGAGGCCCGAGCAGCGCTCGAGCCTCCCTCAAAGTTATGACTAGTGGTTGTGACCTGCGTGGTCGTCCTCAGCCTCAACATCGGTCTTCAAGAACTCGCCGAGGTCAACCTTCTTGCCCTTGGCGTCGGTAACCTCTGCGTGCTCGAGCACGAAACCCAGAGCCTTGCGGCGCATGGTCTCACCAACGTAAGCAGGAACCTGGCCCTGCTCGCTGACGATCTTGATGAACTCGTTAGGGTCCATGCCGTACTGCTGCGCGCTCTGAACGAGGAAGTTGATGAGCTCCTGCTCGTTAACCTCAATCTTGTTCTGGTCAGCGATCTCGTCGAGAATCATCTGAACCTGGAATGAGCGGGTGCTCTGCTCGGTGACTTCCTTGCGGTGTGCGTCGTCCTCTAGGCGACCCTCACCCTCGAGGTGACGGTGAACCTCAGCCTCGACTAGCTCCTCCGAAACCGGAACCTTGACGAGCTTGACTAGCTCTTCGGTGATGAGCTCGCGAGCCTGAAGGCCCTGGCCGAATGCCTTCGACTGCTCGATCTGCTTTTCGATTGCGGCCTTTAGCTCTGCGAGGGTGTCGAACTCTGAAGCGAGCTGAGCGAATGCGTCGTCAGCCTTTGGAAGCTCGCGCTCCTTGACAGCGGTCAGGGTCACGGTGATTTCGGCGTCCTGACCAGCCTTGTCGCCACCGACAAGCTTCGAAGCGAAGGTGGTGGTCTCACCAGCGGTGAGGGTGTCTAGTGCGTCGTCGATGCCGTCGAGGAGGTTGCCCGAGCCGATCTCATACGAAATGTTCTGAGCCTCGTCGATGAGCTTGCCGTCAATCTTGGCAACCAGGTCAATGGTGGTGAAGTCACCCTTCTTGGCTGGGCGCTCAACGGTCTTAAGTGCACCAAAGCGTGCGCGTAGGTTGTCGAGTTCTTCTTCGACTTCCTTGCCGGCGACCTTGATCTCGTCAACCTTTACCTTGAGGCCCTTGACCTCAGGAAGCTTGATCTCTGGGCGAACCTCAACCTCGATCTCGACGATCAGGTTGCCAGCGAAGGTGTTCTCGTCTGGGGTCTGCTTGATGTCAGCCTGTGGCTGGCCCAGTGGGCGCAGCTTTTCAGCCTCGACAGCGTCGCGGTAGATGGTGTCTAGACCGTCGTTGATTGCGTGAGCGAGGATCGCTGGGCGGCCAACACGCTGGTCGAGGATCGCTGCAGG
>JACCDQ011014591.1_pt1 | contig 20154 bp, 10 predicted proteins | sample 7446031 | NCBI WGS metagenome assembly JACCDQ01 (sample SAMN15323442, study PRJNA562643) | freshwater metagenome | isolation source: river surface water | place: USA:Blue River Watershed | collected 2017-08-17
AGTAATTTATGAAAAATACGTTCTAAGAAAACAGTATCTCCTTTACCTCCGTTCATTTCCTTGTCAATTTCATAGACTTTCCAAGTTGCCCAGGCGTGAACAGGAGGGTTTACATCTGAAAACGACCATTCGTAAGCAGGAATTTGTCCGTTAGGATGCATGTAATATTCTCTCAAAATAACCGATAACTGTCTTTTGGCAAAATCAGGGTCTAGTCGTGCCAAAGGCAAGGTATGAAAGGCCAAATCCCAGGCGGCAAACCAAGGGTATTCCCATTTGTCGGGCATTGAAAGAATATTGGCAGCATAGAGATGTTTCCACGCATTATTTCGTCCTTTTTTACGTTCTGGATCTGGTTTTGGCATGGCAGGATCGCCTTTGGTCCATTCAAATACATTAAAGTAGTACCATTGTTTAGTCCATAACATTCCCGCGTAGGATTGACGCTGAATAGATTTTAAATTTTCGTCTTTAATTCCTTTTTGGAGAGTAGCATAAAACTCATCCGCCTCTATTTGACGTTGCTCAAAAATAGCATCAAAATCACTAAAAGCATTCGCAGGGGTTTGATTGGTAAAACGTAGTTTAAATACTTTTTTACCTTTTCCAGGAATAATTTGTGTGTATTTTGCCGAAGCTTTAGTTCCTATATGATTCGGATTAATTGCATCTTTTTTATCATCCACAATATAATCATTAATACCATCTTTGGTATAATGACTTAGGTTAGGGGAGTTGTATAGTTTTTCGAAATTGGTTTCGTTGTCACAAAATAAAAAGTCATCAACGTCCTCTGCATATAATTTGAAACGTCCTACAACTTGGTGATTAACCTCAATGTGCGATTTTCCAATACCTGTTAAACTTGGTTTATGTTTGTAGTTTTCGTATCCCCAACACCAAGTGTTTCTGAACCAAATGGTAGGTAAAACAGTAATTGGAGCAGCTATTTCGGAACGATTTTCAACGGTAACTTTAATTAAGATGTCTTGTTCATCTGCCTTGGCATATTCCATAGCAATGTCAAAATAAGCATCATCATTAAAAATTCCAGTATCCAATAATTCGTATTCTGGCTCTAAACGAGAGCGTTTTTTACTTTCTTCGACTAATTTAGTGTATGGAAAAACGCCTTGCGGGTATTTGTAAAGCATTTTTTGGTAGGAGTGAGTAGGTGTAGCATCTTGGTAATAGTAGATTTCTTTTACATCTTCTCCGTGATTTGATTCGCTACCGGTTAGACCAAAGAAACGTTCTTTCAATATATGATCTGTGTGATTCCAAAAAGCAAATGCAAAGCAAATATGTTGTTTGTTGTCTGAGATTCCACCGATTCCTTCTTCTCCCCATCTATAGGCTTTAGACCGAGCCATATCGTGTGTAATACTATTCCATGCATCTCCATTTTTAGAGTAATCTTCTCTTACAGTTCCCCATTGGCGTTCAGTAAGGTAAGGCCCCCACTTTTTCCATCCTTTATTATCGTTTCGTAGTTGTAATCGTAATCGCTCTGCGCCTTTCTCTGACATTGTAGTTTGTTCTAAATTTGGAGTTGCAATTTATATAAATGTCTTTTAAAAACTGTTGATTATTCTTTAAAAATCTAATCATTTTGGTGTCAAAATAGGAATTTTGTCCACGCTTTACTATTCAATTTTAAATCATTTTTTTCTTGTTTTGATTTACTACAACAAGAAATAGAGTCAATTTTTTAAGAAGATGATTTTTATTTTAAGGATTTAAAAGTCTATATTTTTTATAGAAATAGAAGAAAAGACTTATGAATTTTCTTTTTTTTGATTGTTTTGAATATTTTTTAATTTAATTTTAAATATCTGATAATCAAAAAAATAATTTGTTTTTTTGAACAGATATGCTTTTAGAATTACTATTAATTTGAAAAAAAAATTAAAAATTTTTAAAAAGTTGTAAAATCACAACTTTTTTTAAAATCAGATAGATTTATTTTGGAATCAGAAAAATGAAACGAAATAATAGTTTTTAAAGAGTTAAAAAAAAAATAAAAACTAATTAATGATTAGGAGAGATGTGGGGACATTTATAACAGTATGCATTTAATTAAAATCATGTAGTGTTTTCCTAATCATTTCCATTTAATTATAAAGCTTTCATCGATTTAGTTGTGTGATAGTTTCGTTAATTAAAAGGAGAATCAAATATCATACTGGCTAACCTCTTGCCAGTATGGTTTTGATTTAATGAATTCTATTTAGTTTTCTAAAATGATAAAAAGTATCAAAATGAATATTTTAAAGTATATTATTAACGAAGAGAAGATCCCTGTGATTTTTAGTGCCAAGGTATTGCACCAAGAAATTTTACAGAAAGGGGTTTCTGCGGGGTTTTTAATTTTAAATTATGATATTGATGCTAATTTGTTTGTTGTAAAATGTTTTGGCGAAAGCACTTCTATGAATCTTAGAGTAGCCGATCAAGACGAACTAATAATAAGTGAGTTTCTAAACAAGCAATTTTATACATTAGGACACTTACCTGAGGATATTTCCTTTATATAATTTTTATAATAAGGAATTAATAACTTTCCTTGACGTGCTTCTTTATGATTTTACTTAAATAGGTAGTATCTACTCCTAAAAAAGAGGCTAAGTGTTTTTGGCTTATTCGATTAAAAATTGCTTTTTGTTTTTCAAATAAATAACTATAACGACTTTCTGCATTCATGAATCGTAATGCACTAGCTTGATCTTGATATTCACACAGTTTGTTAAATAATTCATTGGATGCAAATAAAGCTGCTTTGTGATTGTTTTTCATAATGAAGTCTAAAGTTGTTTTTTTTATAGAAATGACTTCACAATCCTCTAAAGCTTCAATAGCATGTTCGCTAGGTTTTCCTTTGTGGTAGCTGTTGACAGAAGTTATAAAATCCCCTTCAGGAACAAACCAAGTATTTACTTCTTTACCTTCATTTAAAACATAAACTCTCAAAAGACCTTTTTGAACATAAAAAATCTCTTTACAGATTTCTCCCTGTTTAAGCAACAAGTCTTTTTTCTTTATTTTTTTTGTAAAAATTAAAGATATGAAAGTGTTGATTATACTATGGTCCTTTTGTAGGGAGAATAACCCTGACTCAATACATTTGTCGATAATATTCATATAAGGGGGGCAAGATTTAGGGGGTGGGTTAAATTGCTTTTTTGATGGTTTTTGATTCTTCGTTAGTCTTGTAATTATTAATAACTTTACTTAGGTAGGTTGTATCTGTACCTAGATAAGAAGCGAGGTGTTTCTGGCTAATTCGATCTAAAATATCGCCTTTATGGGTTTTAAGAAAAGCATATTTTTCTTCAGCATTCATCATACGCAACATCTCAGACTGTGCTGAAAATTCAGCAATATTAGTCATCAATTCATTAACCGTAAATAGTGCTAGTTTATGGTTGTTACGAAGAAGCATTAGCCAAGTATCTTTTTTAATGCTCATTATAATAGAATCTTCCATCGCTTCAATATACTCTTCGGAAGGAATTTGATAATGAAAGCTATGGCAAGCATAAACAAACTGCCCTTCTTTCACAAACCAGGTATTGACTTCTTTCCCATCTTCTCTGATATAATATACCCTAAGCAGTCCTTTTTGGACATAGAACATTTTGTTATTCACTTCTCCTGCTCGTAACAATAATTCTTTCTTTTTGATCTTTTTACTAAAAAGAAAAGAAGCTAATTTTTCAATTAGAAAAAGATCTTTTTTAGTGAAAAATTTATTGCCTTGTAATGCTTTCTCAATTATGTTCATAACGAATCGTGGTTTTTAGTTTTGTTCTTCTTTATAATTAGATATGATTTTACTCAAATAAGTAGTTTCAATTCCTAAAAATGAAGCAATATGTTTTTGACTTAATCGGTTTAAGATGTCAGGTTTTTTATCTAATAAAAATTCATATTTTTTTTCAGCGTTCATAAATCGTAAAGATTGACATTGGTCATGATACTCACAAAGATAAACATACATTTGGTCTATAGCGAATAGCGCTAGTTTTAGATTGTTTCGTAACATCAACTCATAGGTACTTTTCTTTATTTCTAAAATTTCACAATCTTCAATAGCTTCAATATATTCATCGCTTGGGATTTCATAATAATAACTTGTTACGGAATTAATAAATTCACCTTCTTTAACAAACCAGGTGTTAATTTCTTTCCCTTCGTGAATTACATATACACGCAACAATCCTTTTTGGACATAATATATTTTGTTGTTTACACTGCCTTCGCGTAAAAGAATTTCTTTCTTCTTAATTTTTTTTACAAATAAAAAAGTAGCTAACTGTTCCAACAAAGGCAAATCTTTATTAGCAAAGAAATTACCTGATGTAAGCACTTTTTTGATAATATTCATACTTGTATATTTAGTTTTTATGGTTAGAAATAATTTTACTTAAATAGGTAGTTTCAATTCCTAAAAATGAAGCGATGTGTTTTTGGCTTAATCGGCTCAAAATTTCGGGTTTTTTTGTAGCTAGAAATTCGTATTTCTTTTCAGCATTCATAAATCGTAGTAATTGACATTGATCACTGTATTCACATAGTTTGATATAAAGCTCGTTTATAGCAAATAAGGCTAATTTATGATTGTATTTTAGAAGTGTGTCAAACGTACTTTTTTTGATAAACAATATCTCACAATCTTCTAAGGCTTGAATATATTCTTCGCTAGACACACCATGATAGTAACTATTTACAGAGCTAATAAATTCGTTTTCTTTTACAAACCAGGTGTTGACTTCTTTGCCTTCATATTCTAAATAGACACGTAGTAATCCCTTTTTTACAAAAAAAATACAATCATTAATTTTTCCTGCTTCAAGTAAATATTCTTTTTTATTTATTCTTTTTGAAAATAAAAAAGCGGCGATTTGTTGAATAATTGGGAGTTCTATTTTTTGAAAGTTAGAGTCCTCTCCTGTTGGGTTTTTTAGGGGCTTCATTATTTTTAGATTTGGGTTTGGGAATTAATTTAATTATGTTTTTCTATTATAACGAACACAATAAATCACAACAAATATAATAAAAAAATGAAATTTGTCTAAAAAGTTGTGATTTTACAACTTTTTAGACAAAACAGATATTTATTTTTGGCACATAAATTATATAAGAGGATTTTAATTAAGAAGAGATAATTTTCAATAAGATGAAACGAATTACAGGACGATCTAGTTTTTTTCAAACACGCCCTAAGAATATTTCTAAACCTTGTGGGGACGAAATAATTCGTTTTTATAGAATGTTGATAAAAATGAAGAAAAATCGCCCTAATTTGAATGTGAATAGGATTATGTTTAGATTGTATCCAGATTTTAATTTAAATGAAAAAAAATGAAATCAATTAATAAATTGTAGTTGCCCTTAAGAAGATCCCAAATCTTTTATTTCTCAAATTAAATTATAAATCAGCATTTGCTGGTTTATAATTTTTTTATAACCAATGACGTATCGTATATAGTTATAAATAAATATAATATGGAAATAGTATTGGATTGTTTACTTTTGTCATGATAAAAAATATAAGTTATAAGAGTAGTGTAATGAGAAAAATAATTTTTATTTCTCTTTTGTATTTGCAATTTTCTTTTGGTCAAAAACTTCATCATCAAGTTGTTTCTTCTCAAGGCGTTTCGGTTAAAATTAGTAACGGTTTTCGAGTCTTACAATCAGTAGGTCAAGTAAACTCGGTTACAGGGAATTATAAAACCGGAAATTTAATGATTGGACAGGGATATATTCAGAGTTTAGGCACGGTTGAAAAAATCATACCAATTCAAAATGCTATTTCAATGATTGTGTACCCAAATCCAATACTTGACAGCGTTACGTTTAAATTTTCTTCAGACATAGGGGCTTCAGCAACGCTATATTTATTTGATAGCAGAGGAAGATTAATCTATCATCAATTAGGAGAACCTCAACAAAATATTTTAAAATATGACATTTCTCAAATTGCAGAAGGGGTATATTTTGCAAAAATAGAAACTAAAAATTATATTTTCACTACTAAAATAATTAAGATTAAATAATGAAAAAAACAACATTAGTAGTATTGTTTGTCTTTACAATATTTCAAGGATATACACAAGAGATTTACTTTTTAACAGGTAAAAACCACACTTGTTACAAAATAAGATATAACGGTTCTGAACTAGTAAATAGTCTTGATAAGAAAGGAGAAGGTGACAGTTATGAAATAGGTATTGCTTTACCTATTAAGGTACAACGACTTGCTTTTGACAACAATTTAAATTACACTATTGGACTAACTTTGAATCAATATAATGCTGAAGCAGGTGATATAGCTAATAATTATATTTGGAAAACAGAATATATCGGCATTCAAAATGCATTAGTCTATTCATTTATCAAATCTAATCATATTGATTTATCCGTAAAAGGAGGTGTCAATCTATCAAGTATTTTGTACGGAAATCAAACTATTAATAATTCGAGATTTAATTTGAATAATCAAAAAGATTTTAATGGCATGGTGTTAACCCCTCTATTGGGACTTCAGGCTAAATGTAATTTATCTGAATATGGTTATTTGAGTTTGGGGTATAATTATTCTAAAAGTATGAATTTAACTAATGAAAGCAATAAAAAAGTATCATTTTTAACCCATCAAATTTTATTTGGAATTTCTTTTGAATTGTATTAATAATAAGAATTTATGAAAAAAATCATTACAGTATTCATTTTTTTGACGAACACTTTGATTTATGCACAACATTCAGGTATAACTTACCAAGCTGTAATTTATAACCCTAGTACAGAAATCTTACCAGGAAACAATAACACTAATGCTATTCTCGCAAACAGAGAAGTTTGTTTACGCTTTTCAATCGTTGATTACGCATCAAATTTAGAATACCAAGAAACTCAAAAAGTAAAAACAGATGATTTTGGGATGGTCAATTTGATTGTAGGCTTAGGTAATCAGGTGGCAGGATCTGCAACGAACTTTAATGCCATTGTTTGGAATAGTGACACTAAAAAAATGAAGGTAGAAATAGATGTTAAAGGAAACTGTTCTGACTTTATAGAGATTAGTGATCAAGATTTTTCAGCAGTTCCATTTGCCTATGCTGCTAAAGTAGCAGAAACTGTTTCGGGGATTGTACCAATTAGTAATGGAGGAACAGGGTCTAATACTGTTTCTGGCGCTAAAGTTAATTTAGGTTTGAATAACGTAGATAATACTTCAGATGCTAATAAACCAATATCTACAGCAACTCAAACCGCATTGAATGGTAAAGAAGATAGTTCTAATAAATCTACAGTAACAACATTAGGCACAAGTAATGTATTGTATCCAACACAAAATGCAGTTAAAGTTTATGTAGATAATCAAATTGCTACTGCAACTATTTCGGATGCTACGACTATAATGAAAGGTAAATTACAATTAGCAGGAGATTTAGGAGGGACAGCAGAGGCTCCAACAGTACCAGGCTTAGCAAATAAAGAAAATACAATTACAATAGGAACTACCTCGCAGTATTGGAGAGGGGACAAAACTTGGCAAAATTTAAATAAGTCAGCGGTAGGTTTGGGAAATGTTGACAATACATCAGATGCTAATAAACCAATATCTAGTGCAACACAAATTGCATTAAATGGTAAAGAGGAATCTTCTAATAAATCCAATTCAATTACATTAGGCACTAGTGATGTGTTATATCCAACACAAAATGCAGTTAAGACCTATGTGGATAATCAAGTGAGTTCCGGTGTTGCAGATGCGACGACTACAGTAAAAGGTAAATTACAATTAGCTGGAGATTTAGGAGGAACCGCAGATGCTCCAACAGTTCCCGGGTTAGTCAATAAAGAAAATACGATTACAGCAGGAACAACTTCCCAATTTTGGAGAGGTGATAAAACTTGGCAAACTTTGAATAAATCAGTAGTTGGATTAGGAAATATTGACAACACAGCTGATGTAGATAAACCCGTTTCTTCTGCAACGCAAGCAGCATTAAATGATAAAGAAAATACAGCTAATAAATCGACTACAACAACTCTGGGCACTAGTGATGTATTGTTTCCTACACAAAATGCAGTCAAAGTCTATGTCGATACACAAATAAATGCTAATGCTACACCGGAGGCTACAACTACTGTGAAAGGTAAATTACAATTAGCGGGTGATTTAGCAGGTACAGGTTCCACAGCATCTAGTCCTATAATTTCGAATAATGCTATTTCAACAAATAAAATAGCTGATACTGCAGTAACACCTGCAAAATTAGAACCTGGTACAAATGATTCTGTTTTAGTTACGGATAATGTTGGTAATGTAGTTTGGTTAGATAGAGATGCTTTTGGAGCAGTTGCAGATATGAGCACAATTGAAGGAGTAGGTACAACCGCAAATCCATTTAAGGTAAAAGATTTAGGAATTAGTACTGCTAAATTAGCCAATAATTCTGTTACTACTGCGAAATTGACAGATTCTTCAGTATCTAATGCAAAGATTGGGGAAGTTATTTCTATTGAAAAAGGAGGTACAGGTGCTAATATGAATTCAACCGCAGGATATATAAAACAAGCAACAACAGGCGCAAATTTTTCTACTGTATCTAGTATTCCAGTTACAGATGTTACAGGTGCAGTTCGTTCAGTAAATGGTGTTTTTCCTTCAAATAATGGAAATGTTTCGGTGCTTATTGGACAAGTAACTACAGGAACTAATTCAGATCCAACACAAGTTGTAACTTCACCGCATAATTCAGATATTTACGTAATCTCAGGACAAACAGGAACACCTAATGATAATGGAAGAACATTTATTAACGATGGGACTAATTGGCATGAGATTGCTACTAATGTTGCTGCTTTAGAAAATACATTTGTTAAGCTTTCAGGAAGTACTATGACAGGGAATTTAGTGTTCCCATCAGGTAACAATATTACTATTGCTGATGCTCCTACAGGTAGTACAGATGTAGCTAATAAAGGTTATGTAGATACTAAAATTAAAGGCTCTGGCACTATTAATTTTATACCTAAATATAGTGGAACAACTAATCCTACGAATACATTAACTAATAGTTCTATTTTTGATGATGGAACAAATGTAGGAATTGGAACGAGTACCCCTGCTAACAAACTTGAAATTTCACATGGGACAGCTGGAAATTCAGGGCTGCGTTTTACAAACTTAAACGCCACTAGTATGGCCACTACCACTTCAAACAAAGTTTTGGGCTTAAACAATAATGGTGATGTTATTTTGACTAATATTCCTGGAACTCAAAATATTGTTGATTTCTCTGTTAATGCTAACCCAAATACTGCAGGAACTACCTTTGTTCCAAACACACCATCAGATCAGTCTATAGTTTATCAATCTACTATTGATAATAGTTTATGGACGTATAATGGGACATCTTATATTACTTATACTGCACCAGCTTCAACGGCATGGAATTTAATGAGTACAACTAATGATGCGGGTAGTAATAAAACATCAAATATATGGAGGTCAGGAGGAATAATTACAGGAGGTTCTTCTACTTCAAAAGGGTATGGTAATCTTACAGCTATTGGAGGTTCAAACTTTACGGGCCTTCCAGTTTATGGTACAGCTTCAGTTGGATTGATTAATAATTCAACAGCAGGTTGGAGTGGTTCAGGTTTTTTGTTTTCTAATTCTACTACCGGATCAAATGCTTTTTCTATGGTGTATAACAATGATAAGGCTTATTTTGGGCAATTAACACCAGCAAATGGGGTTGTCTCATTAGGAAATTGGGGCACTATAGGCTTGTCAATAGGGAGCGGAACAGATGCTAAAAACAAATTGGATGTGTTTGGAGGAACAACTATAGGTAGTTATGCAGGAGTAAATACCGCTCCAACTAATGGACTAATTGTAAGTGGAAATGTAGGTATTGGTGCAACAACTCCTGCTACGAAATTACAGGTAAATTCTTCAACTGCTACAAATACTATCAATACAGAAGGCATATTTACAATGCAGCGCCCACAAAATCCCGGTGTAAAATGGGAAAATATAGCCCAATTTAGTTTAGGGTCTTATTCAACATCGTCAAATGCATCATCTAGACTAGATTTATCTTTAAATGATGGTGCAGGAGTTACTACGAGTAACGTAATGACATGGCTTGGGAATGGTTATGTAGGTGTCGGTACAACTTCACCTATTTCTTTATTTTCAAATGCACCAAGTGGTACAAACTTTGTCGCTTCAAATAGTGCCATTCAAAGTACTACGGGAATCTCTTGGTTAACTAATACCGCGGGCTATAATACGTCGTTATATAATTCAAATAATGTTGTAGGTTCAAATGGTCTTCAAGTTAAAGTAGCTAATAATTCAAACCAAACTTTTGCTTTAGAGGTAGGACAAAACACTACTCAAACAGGAATTTCTACGCCACTATTTAATGTGTTAGGTAACGGGTATATTGGAGTTGGAACGAATGCGCCTATCAGTGCTTTTTCAAACACGTCTACTTCAATACAAGGCTCAAATTCAACAAATGCATTTAGTGGTGGACTAACATGGTCAACGCCAGGAACAGGGTTTGCAGGATCTTTTTATTCTCAACCAACTAATGGAAATGGTTTGCAAGTTAAAATAGCAGGTAATACAAGTGCAAATAATGCATTAGAAGTCTCATCTGGAGCTACTCAAACGGGTTCATTAACCCCTTTGTTTAATGTTCTAGGTAACGGAAATGTAGGAGTAGGAACTAGTACGCCAACAGCAACGTTTGAGCTAGCTACAAGCAATGGTCTAAGTTCTGTAATTAGACGTTTTGGAAACACAAATTTAGCAGCTGCAAATTTAATTTTACAAAAGACATATGGTACAACTGCTACATCACATGGAGCAGGTATAATAAATGGAGATTATGTGGGAAGAATTTTGTTTAGCGCATCTAATGGATCTTCTTATTTAACCAATGGAACAGACATTGTTGGGTATGCTGCAGGGGTTCAATCTGCAACTAATAATGGAGGAGGTATTTTCTTCAGAACAGTGCCACAAAATAGTGTTTCACAATCTGTAGAAAGAATGCGTATAGATGAGAATGGTAATATAGGTATAGGAACAAGTGCTCCTACTGCCCAATTACACACTACGGGTTCGGTTTTATTTTCTGGAGCAGGAACACCGGGTGCTGGAAAGGTTTTAACTTCGGATGCGTTAGGAAATGCAACTTGGCAGAATGCAGTAGGATCAACTTCAGTAACAAATAAGACTGCTAATTTTACATTAACCACATCTGATAATGCCGGATTCATTGTTGTCAACAGTGCTTCTTTAGTAACAGTAACTGTTCCTTCGACATTACCAGCAGGGTTTTATTGTCAAATTATTCAACAAGGAGCTGGGCAGGTTCAAGTTGTAGGATCGGGGGTTACAATGAATAGCGCTTTAGGATTTTTCTCCAGAGCCCAAGGGTCTTCGATTGGTATTATGATGGCAACAAGTACCACAGGATTTGTTTCAGGAGATACTGGTTTATAATTTAATCGAAATGAAAAAACTAATATTAGCACTATTTTTCCCGGTATTTATTTCTGCCCAAATTTCTCCAGAATTTGTTCATTTAAAACCAATGTTTACTAAAACGGTTCAATTTGATTATACGGGTTCAGATCAACAATGGATAGTCCCATTGGGGGTTACACAAGTTTTTATAGATGTTTTTGGAGCTCAAGGTGGTAATTCAACATCGGCAGGAGGATTAGGAGGAAAGGTTAGAGCAGTATTAAATGTTACACCAGGTGAAACATTATTTTTAATGGTTGGCGGTCAGCCAACCTCTAGATTAGCGGTTTATGGTAATGCTGGTAATGGAGGGACAAATACTGCAAATACAAGTAATCAAAGTATGGCTGGCGGAGGTATGTCAGCAGTGTATAGAACTTCTATAGCAATGGCAAATGCGCTATTAGTAGCTGGTGGTGGTGGTGGTGGTGCTAAGGGCAGAAACGGTGGAGCAGGAGGAGGATTAACAGGTTTGGTTTCAACCGATGATTCTACTAGAGGAGGAAAAGGAGGGACTCAAACAGCTGGAGGAGCAGCAGGAACTGTATTAGATGGACAGGTTACTAATCCTACAGCAGGACAACAAGGTCAGGGAGGTGCAGGAGGTGTTATTAATACGAGTACTTGGAATTCTGGCGGCGGCGGTGGTGCAGGTTATTATGGCGGCGGCGGCGGTGCAGGTGGCGGTAATTATTTTGGCGGTGGTGGCGGTGGCTCTTCTTGGGCCAATAGTTCTATTTGTTTTCAAATATCTACTATTGCTAATTTTAATTCTGGTAACGGACGAATTATTATTTATTATAATTAAATTATTTTTAGATTAAAGGGAGATTTTAAATAAATGTTATTATTCTTTATCATTATAAAACTTTATTAATGATAATTTTTTTGCATTGTAGATTAATTATAAAGATGCATTTATAATTTTTTTTAATATACCAGTTGATTATGATAAATCAGCTGGTTTATCTATTTTTAACGGATTTTTTTAAATAGTAATTTTTTAACATGAAGTCTGATTTTATTTGGACAATGCTTATTTTAGTTGTTAATAAATTAATTTTTACTTAATTTTTATTTTTTTAAATCACAAGTAAAATAAATCCTAAATATAACACTTGCTTTTATTCTTAAAATAGATATTTTTTAGTTAGACTAAGATTTAGGTTTAAGATGATTGAAGTTTATAAAAAAAATTAAAAAGTTGTAAAATCACAACTTTTTTTACAATAACTAAATTTACATTTGCGAACTTTTTTTAGAGTAAATTAGTATTTTTTTGAGTAGTCAGTATCAAGAGTTTAAATAAATAAAATGTTGAAAAAACAGTTTTTTATCGAAAATAAGATAGAATAAGCAGTTTTACAAACATAAATTTTAAATCCCCACCCCCCTCCCAAACCTACCAACTAATTATATAAAGCAGTTATACGAGAGTGTAGTGTTTTTAACAAGATAAATATGAAAGATAAATTTGTAAATTTTAGTTTTATTAAAAGGAAAGAAGCTCTTTTAGTTTTGTTGTTGCTATCGGTATTTGAAATCGGATTAGCACAATGTACTATTTCAAATTTTACAGTATCTAAAACTAACGCAACATGTTTTTCTAATGGTCAAATTAAGGTAAGTATTCCAACAGGCCAATCAGGTTGTGATACTCGTTTTGCTACATTAGTTCCTGTTACGGGGACATCCAACACGCCAGTGCCAAGTCAAACCCAAACCCTAACTTTTCCAAGTACGGGAGGAGATGTTGTCTTTGGTTCTTTACCAGCAGGAAAATATAATATTGCTACTTCTGATGGAATTACTACAACAAATTACCCAAGTAATCCAGTCGTACTAACATCGAGTTATACTCCTATGACATTATCATTGTCTAGTACAGCTCCAACTTGTTCTGCTACTAGTTCAGGGTATGTTCAAAATGGAACGTTTACAGCCACTGTTGCCGGGGGAACTGGTCCCTTCGAGTATACTTTAACATCTGCTTTTGGTGTGCAAACATTTAATTCTGCATCAAGAACTCAAGTTTTCAATAATATTAAGGCAGGCGAAAATGTTACTATAGTGGTTACAGACAAGGTTAATGGAAATGCAGGTTGTCAGGTTTCGGTTACACAAAGTTATGTAACTTCTTCTGCAGTACCTGCTCCACTCGAATATCATTTTAGAGCGTATAATTTTATCAGAGAATGTAGCGATCCTAATCAGTCCAAGATTAAATTCTATATAAATTTGACCAATTTAACAGCTCAGAGATTGGCTATTTTACAGCAAAATCCGTTAAATGCTAAAATTACTATTTCTGGTGTAGACTATCCATTGACTTATGTGGCGGCGAGGAATGGTTATATGTATGATGCTGCAGCGGTCAACGGTCCAGAATTAGTGCATGGAATGACTATTACTACTTCGTTCAATTGGGGGTGTAGTATTTTAACAAGAACCGCAACGGTACAAATGCCTAATGATTATATAAATTATAGTGGTTCAACAATAGTTACTTCGGATTGTAACTTAAAATTAAGATTTGTTATTATTGGCGACCAAGACAGTACTCAGGGAGGAATTACAGACCGACATGTTTATTTTTGTCCCAATAACACCGTTGAAATAGCTAGACGAATTTCAACGAATCCAGATGTGTATCAAGTATTATCCGGTTCAGATATAACTCCAGATCCAGCAACAACTTCTAATGATTTGAATGTCACTACCGATCCTAATGTGATAATACCTTCTGCATCCTCATCATGGACAGTTAATGAAGGAGGTTATTATAGAATTACAGTGTCTGATCAATATCATACTGTAGTTAGGTATTATAATGCACCAATTCCTTTGGTTAATCCATTATCAACATTACAAGTTAATCCAACAGCTTCTATATTGTCAGGTACATCAGGATTTAATATTCCATTGTTAAGTGTAGGGGTTAAATATCCATTAACTGTAAAAGTGGAACGAACAGATGGACAAACAGTTGTAAATCATACTGCTACAGAACCCTTAAGTTTCGCAGGAACTTATACCTATAACTTCCCAATGTTTGTTACTTGGAATTCTACTCCAGATGCTTACGGAAGCATTTATGATTTGCCTCCGGGAGAATATAAATTTACAATTTCGGATGGTTGTTCTACAACCAACTCTATAACAAAAGTAGTAACAGCTACTAATCCGGCTTTAGCGAGTTATAATCCAACATTTACGGTAACTCAAGGATGTAATAATTCCAACTCTATTGCTTTTAATTTGAATAAAAATGGGTTTGCCTATGGGACAAATTGGGCGCCATCAGCAGATGTTTATCTATACACCAAAAATTCCTCAGGAGGATTAGGAAATCTGGTTCAGACCGTGTCTCGAACTGGTAATGGAGCAGGAAATTTTGTCAATCTTCCTTCAGGATCTTATTTTGTACAATTTAATGGGATAGGGTTAGGGTATTCTGCAGCTCAAAAAACGTTTTCTCCACCACCGTTAAATTATGTTAAGGAAGTTACGATTCCAGATTATCAAAATTTTACAGTCTCAACGGCAGCATCAATTTGTGATGTTACGAATCCAAATACTGGAATTATTAGTGCTCAAATTACAGGAGGATCATACACCTATCCAATAACGTTTAGTTTGTTTAGTACATCTAATACAACTACACCAATAGTGACATATGTTGAAAATGATACCACTAAAACGGAGCACTCCTTTGTGAACCTAGCTACAGGAAATTATTTTGTTAGGGTTGCTAGTTCTTGTTATTCGTTAGATCAAAATGTGGCTATTTCGACAAATATTACCACTCCTAGAGCAATTGTTTCGGATCCAGTTATTTGTCCAATGGCCCCAACCATCTTAGGAGCTATTTCAGCAACTAATGGATTATATGATATCACATGGACTGATGATGCAGATACTTCAAATCCACAAACAGTTTTAGCAACGGGAATGCCGGTTGTTTTAACACCTTCTGCTACTATAAAATATCGAGCAACTTTTAAACTCAAAGATTTTTTAGGTTGTGCCAATCCACCAATTTATACTTCTACAGTAGATGTTCGTGTCGATGCTAATCCGGATATTTCTTTAGCAGTATCTGATATCAATTTGTGTTTGGCACCAGCCAATAAAACGGTAACAATTAGTAATGCACAAAATGGATATAAATATGAGATTGTAAAATCCAATGGAGATTCATTTATCCCTCAAATTACTGGAACTGGAACTGGAACTAATTTAACAATGACTATTCCTTCAACGGTTACTCTTGCCGTTGGAACAACATTGAAAGTTAAAACTTCAAATGGAGCCAATTCAAAATGTACTGATTTTTTAACGGATGTTGTTACTATTACACAGTCAACTCCAGATAAAACATTAGCAGTTGAGTCAATTGATGTTTGTCAAGGTTTTTCATCAACAATTAAGGTAAAAGCATCACAATCGCAGGTGGTGTATTTAATTAAGAAAAATGGAACAGCTGTGTCATCCATTCCTAGCCAAACAGGAAATGGATCGGATTTAACATTTACTGTCCCAGCAAATCAATTGGCAGTAGGATCAAATACATTTACTATTCAGGCCTCTAATTCAACTTGTGGTACGGCTGATTTAAACAATACTGCTGTAATTAATGTAACAGCTTCCCCAACGGCAAATGCAGGAGCTAATTTTATTAAAACATGTGTTCAAAATTCATCGGGAAAACAAATAGGGATGACCGCTGTGACGGGAGTTGCCTATTCTTGGAGCCCAAGTACAGGTTTGGATAATGCCACTATTGCTAACCCAGTTGCAAATCCTACAACTACAACCACTTATACTCTTACAGCAACAGACCCTGTTTTAGGATGTACCGCCACGAGTACAGTAAAGGCAACTGTGATTACCACGGTTCCGTCTGTCAATGCGGGAGCTGATTTTACGAAAACATGTACAATTAACCCAACAGGTAAAACAATTGGATCAGTTATTCAAGGTCAAAGCGTTACCTATGCGTGGTCTCCTGGAACAGGATTATCAAATGCAACTTTGTCAACACCAACAGCGAACCCGGCGGTTACCACAACATATACTGTTACTGCAACCGAGACAAGTTCTGGTTGTACCGCTTCAGACGATGTTGTTGTTACTGTAGATACTACACAACCTAATACACCAACAATTTCGTCTATAGTTCATCCAACATGTGCTGTGAGTACAGGAACAGTTACTGTAACAACTACAGGAAATACAAATGACACTTATAGTATTGATAATGGAGTAACGTATCAATCTAGTAATGTATTCAATGCTGTTAGTGTGGGAACTCATTTGGTGAAAATAAAAAGCGGAGCAAATGGATGTGTTAGTAATGCTCTATCTATAACGATTAACGCACAGCCAACAACACCATCTACTCCAACAATAACGGCTTCAGGCGCTGTTACATTTTGTACCGGAGGAAATGTTATTTTGACAAGTTCTGCTGCTTCGGGGAATCAATGGTATAAGAATGGAGTTGCGATTAATGGAGAAACTAATCAGACATTTAATGCAATAGAGTCCGGTACTTATACGGTAATAGTTACCAATAGCGAAAGTTGTTCGAGTGCTGCTAGTACAGGAAAAGTTGTGACAGTCAATTCAAACCCTATGGTTGTTATAGACAATGGCCCTAAGTTAGCATTTGCTAATTGTATGACCTCGGTAACATTGACCGCTACTTCTGGATATGCTAATTATCAATGGTATAAGTATGATAGCACAAATACTCCCGTTGCTATTGCAAATGAGATAAATGCGACTTTTACTACAACTATTGAAGGTAAATACGAAGTAAGAGTTTCTGATTCTAACGTATGTTCAGCGATATCACAACCATCACAAATAGTAGCTCCTCCATCTGTTAGTTCTACAACATTATCAACATGCCAAGGAAACACTATAACATTGACTTCAGAAGCTTCTCAGTTTACAAACCCTACTTATCAATGGTTTAAAAATGGAGTTGCTATTCCAGCAGCAACAAATTCAAGTGTTGAGGTCAGTAATAGTGCTGATTATAGTGTTCAAGTGACCGAAGGAGGGATTATTTCTACTTCTTGCAGTATTCCTATAACTTTTAATCAGTTACCAACGATATTTGCAGGGAATGATAGTAATATAAGCTGTTTACAAAACACAACGGGAATAACTATTGGAGAAACACCTGTATCAGGGTTCGACTATGTTTGGACCTCAGATATGGGAACAAATGAATTGTCAAATGCGTCGATTGCTAATCCAGTTGCTAATCCTACTGTGACTACCACTTACAAAGTAAAGAAAACCAACCAAACTACAGGCTGTTGGATAACAGATGAGATCACTATAACAGTTGATAAATCCACACCAGTCGCTAATGCAGGAGCTGATTTTACAAAAACCTGTATGACAAATATGGGCGGAACCCAAGTGGGAATTGACGGAGTTGTTGGGGTATCTTATTCTTGGAGTCCAAGTTCTGGGTTGAATAATGCAGCCATTTCGAATCCAATCGCAAATCCAAATACCACCACCACATATACACTTACAGCTACTAAAGATGCTACAGGTTGTACTACTAAGGATACAGTTGTAGTAACAGTTGATAAATCAACAGTTGTTTCAGATGCGGGAGCTGATTTTCTTAAAACGTGTGCAACAAATCCTAGTGGTAGACAAATAGGAATAAGTCCAGTTATAGGAGCTAGCTATTCTTGGAGTCCAACCCTTGGTTTGGATAATACCACTATTGCAAATCCTGTTGCAAATCCAAATGTTACGACAACATATACTGTTACAACAACTAAAGATGTTACAGGATGTACCACAACAGATTCTATTACGGTAACGGTAGAAGATGTACAAGTTGTGGCACCTACTTCAACTACCATAAATGCAAGTTGTCCAATAGAAGAGGTTGATTTAACCTCAATTCAACCAGCTCCAATCTCAGGCATTAGTTATGAGTGGTGGACAGGAACTGCAACCACGCGTCTATCACAAATAACAAACCCAACTGCTTATGGAGTTACAGGAAAAGTATTCTTGTGGAGTAAAACAACACAAGGATGTTATAGTGCCTCAGCTTCTGAAGTAATGGTAACTATCAATTCTTGTTGTGCTGCTTCAGTTGGAGAATTTACACAAGCTTTTTATCTCAATTATTATGGGGTTTCGGACCTAAAGGTTTATCAGCATATTAATTATACATCGAATAGCGTTGTACGATATGTATTAGTGAATAACATTGATGGAAAAATTAAGCAGGTCAATACTAGTGTTCCAGAATTCTATGGAGTAGAACCAGGTCAATATACTATTCATGCATTGGTTTTTGGTCCAACAGTTATTCCTACAGGCATTCAGGTGGGTAATAAATTGAATGATATACAACCTTTATGTGGGGCAACAGCCACTCAAAGCATAAATATTCTTGATTTCTGTGAGCCGGCTTCGACCTGGGAATATACCATACCCAACGCGAAGCACTATGCTTTGTTAGATTTAGCAACAAATAAGTTTGTTCAAGTAAATACAACGGGAATTTTTACAGCTGTCTTTACAGGAATTGAGCACCAGGTTATTGGATTTAATTACACAGGAACTGCCTTAGGGATTGTTGTAGGGGGAACATTATCAGGAGTTGTAGGAACTAATTTAGATATTACTGCGGGTTCAGTATTTACAGGATGTTCACCAGTTACCACACAAATAGAAGGTAATATTTATAACGATAAGGATAAACGTTGTGTAGAGGGATTAAATACCCAACAAGGCCTTCCTGTTGCGCCACTATATGCAAAATTATTAGATAGTAATGGTAGAGTAGTTTCTGTATCGTCTCTTATCCAAGGTCCTAACTATTATTTTAGTATGTCACCAGATTTACTAGATGGCACCTATACTATTATCATTGACGACAATAGTGATACAAATGACAGTACTGCGACGTATCCGAGTTCATGGAAAGGAAACTCACAGACCTTTACCATATCCTCGGGTCAAATAGTAGAGTACTTGTCTAATACAGCCAACTTTATACCGATGTGTATGCAATCGGCTACAGAGAAGCCAGCCCCTAAGCGAACTCCAAATTTAGTTGGAAACACCTATCATTTCTGTCAAGGAGTTACTGCCACGGTTATCAGTGTTGATTCCATTTCTGGAGCCACAGTAAATTGGTATACTACACCAACGGGAGGTACTGCTACCACCACTGCGCCAACACCAAACACTTCAGTTGTTGGTATTACCACCTATTACGTTACTCAAATGGTAAATGGAGCAGAGAGTGATAGAACAGAGATTAATATCCAGGTTCATGCTTTGCCAGAACAACCAACAGCCATATCAGGAGATAATTTTGTAGGTTCGGCTACCACCCAATCCTATAGCGTAGTAAATGCATCGACTAGCTTGACCTATAATTGGATAGTACCGTCAGATTGGACAGGGACCTCTAGTACCAAAGACATTAGTGTTGTAGTAGGAAATCAAGATGCAACCCTTGGAGTAGCAGCAGTCTCTCAATACGGCTGTGTGAGTCCAGTGACACAATTAGCTGTTCGAGTAGTAATTGA
>JACCDQ011356813.1_pt1 | contig 20147 bp, 17 predicted proteins | sample 7446031 | NCBI WGS metagenome assembly JACCDQ01 (sample SAMN15323442, study PRJNA562643) | freshwater metagenome | isolation source: river surface water | place: USA:Blue River Watershed | collected 2017-08-17
CTTCATCTGTGCGTTTGCAGGCAAGGCAACAACCAATAAAGTTGCACCCAAGGCAAGGACTCTTAAATGTTTAGAAATCATGGTAAATAGCAAATTTAACGTATTAGACGCTATTTTCATAAAAACGTACCTCAAAAATTCACAAATAATGAGTGTTAAAAAATATTATCGAATATTGAGCGATACAGCTAAAAAATACACACGAGCTATTTAGCTGCTACACAAGGGTTAAACTAATGCTAAAACCTTGCTTTAGAACAGCTCATAATTTCAGAATCTAAAACCGGAAATTACTTTGCCTTTACTATGTAATACATTCCCATAGTAATGAAATTTCTGAACCAAGGAATTCGCGTTAACCAACCCCATTGTAATCGGGGTTTTATCCCAAACTTAAACTCATAAATGGGATTGAATAAATAAAATCGTCTGTTTACGATAGAATATTTGGATTCCTTGCAAATACGTTCAAATCGTTCAATACTTATGCCCGTAGACCGGATTTCTTCCATGGTGTTAATTCCACTTTCATTTACTCCCAGTGTTTTTAACATTGCCGGATACATTTTTCCAGGCAATAGATGATAATACGGCAATTTTGAAGCCCATTTCTTAGGCAATACTTGTTGATGACCTCCATAGGGCATCATCCAAGGGGGAAAGGCGAAAAACACAACTCCACCTTCATTCAAAAATCGATGCAATTGAGGCATGAATTTTTCTTGTTGGGGGATATGTTCAATAACATCCTTCAAAACAATGATATCGTATTTTGAACCCAAATCCTTTTCAGGATCAACCAAGTAGATGTCGCGATTTAAAAAATTGATTTTCCCAGCAGACAGTTCGTCTTTCATGAATTCACGTGCGAATTCCAAACGCGACTCTTCCAATTCAATTCCTGTACAGGAGTAACCCAATTCGGTAAACGCCTTCAACACACCAGCCTCTCCACACCCAATTTCCAGAACTCGCATCCCCGTAAAAAAAGAAAAATGCGACTGAATATACGGTAGAATATGATTCTTGGTTACCGTATAGGTCATGTCAAAATAGCGACGTTTATCTCCGTGAAATTCGTACATGTTATTAAGGTTTTATTAAGGTTTTGGAAGAACCTCACCGCATTGCTTGCAGGTTCTCAAATCCTCAGAAGCATAAAAAGCGTCAAAGTGTGAGATGAAATCCGTTTCTATATTTTTTAATTCGAAATAAACTTCATGGAGTTTATGATTGCACTTTTCGCAAAACCACAACAAACCATCATTATATCCTTTTCCTTCGCGAATGCGCTCAATTACCAAGCCAATGCTGCCAGCACTTCGAGCTGGTGAATGGGGAATTCCTCCGGGTAGTAAAAACATGTCCCCAGCTTTCAATTGAACATCTTTACGAACACCATCTTCCTGGATTCGAACCGTTATTTCACCTTCCAATTGATAAAATAATTCCTCGGTTTCGTTGTAATGATAATCTCTACGACCATTGGGACCAGCAACCACCATCACTATATAATCACTGCCTTCCGGGTATAAATTCTTATTAGCAACGGGTGGCTTCAACAAATGACGATTCTCATCTATCCATTTTTGCAAATTGAAAGGGGCTCTAACTGGCATGATTTTTAGAAATTAGTGGCTATGACCACAAATGTACAATAAATATGTAAAAATCATTTTTAACAAGGCAATTTCAAGGGTAATCCGTAAATTTGCACATCCAACATGAGTGACGCAATCAAGCACGAATGTGGGGTGGCATTCATTCGCCTCAAAAAACCCCTAAACTACTACCTCGAAAAATACGGTACCTATTGGTATGGACTGCATAAACTGCAGTTCCTTATGACGAAACAACTCAACCGCGGGCAAGACGGTGCCGGAATCGGCGTGATTAAACTCGACCCCCAATATGGTGATCGATATTTAGCACGTCAAAGATCCGCTACCAAAACTGCTTTGAGCGATATATTCGACAATGTAGCTTCCGCGTTGAAAGAAATTCCCAAAGAACACCAAAACGATTTGGAGTATCTAAAAAAACATTATCCATATGCCGGTGAAATGCTTTTAGGACACTTGCGTTATGGTACTTACGGCGGAAATTCAATCGAAAATATTCACCCTTTTCTTCGCCAAAATAACTGGATGGCAAGAAATTTAATGCTCGCTGGTAACTACAACATTACCAACACCGAAGAGCTTTTTCAACAGCTAATTGAATTGGGTCAACAACCCAAAGAAAAGAGCGATAATGTATTAATGCTGGAAAAAATTGGTCATTTTATTGATGAAGAAAACCAACGCTTATTCTCCATCTTAAAAGCCCAAGGTTTAACCAATTTAGAAATTACTGAAAAAATAAAACAAGAAATTTCTATCTCGAGAATCTTGAAACGCAGCTTTAAAAATATTGATGGCGGTTTTAACATGATTGGGATGCTTGGACACGGTGATGCATTCATAATACGCGACCCCGCTGGTATTCGTCCATCGCATTATTACGCCGACGATGAAGTGGTGGTGGTTGCAAGTGAACGTGCTGCCATTCAAATGGCATTCAATGTTTACCCGGAAGATGTCAAAGAATTAGGTCCTGGCAATGCATTAATTGTTAAAAAGGATGGTTCCTTTACCGAGGAAAATATTATTGAGCCTATTGAGCGCAAAAGTTGCAGCTTTGAACGTATTTATTTCTCTCGTGGCAACGATCAATCCATCTATGCTGAAAGAAAAGAGTTAGGAAGATTATTGGCTAAACCCGTTATGGAGTATTTAGGCAATGACTTAGTAGACACGGTGTTTAGCTATGTGCCCAATACTGCCTCCACCAGTTTCTACGGCTTAATTGATGGAATACACGAAATCCGCAGAAGTATACAAGCAGAAGCATTAAAACAAATCGACGTTCAAAAAAATCCCGAAAAGGTAGATGAAATTCTTTCTTGGCGTCCGCGAAGAGAAAAAATTCTCGTAAAAGACGTAAAAATGAGAACTTTTATCACTAACGATAGTGAACGTGAAGATTTAGTTGGACACGTCTACGACATTACCTACGGAGTGGTTAAGTCATGGCAGGATACCTTGGTAATTATGGATGATTCCGTAGTACGAGGAACTACCTTGAGAACCAGTATATTAAAAATATTAGATCGCCTAGAACCCAAAAGAATCATTCTCGTAAGTTCAGCTCCTCAAATTCGTTATCCAGATTGTTATGGTATTGATATGAGTAAGTTAGGCGATTTTGCCGCTTTCCAAGCTGCTATTTCCATTCACAAAGAGCAAGGAAACGAAAATCTAATTAAAACCATTTACGAGAATGCTAAGTTGGAATTGGAAAAACCCAATCATTTACAACGCAACGTGGTTCAAGATTTGTATGCACCTTTAAACGACTTAGACATCTCTAAACGCATTGCAGATATGGTTAAACCCAAAGACATTCGTTACGAATTCGATATTCTATTCCAAACCGTCGACAACTTGCATCAGGCATGTCCAAATGACACAGGAGATTGGTATTTTACAGGTAATTACCCAACTCCAGGAGGTGTAGCTGTAGCCAATAGGGCCTTTGTATATTTTTACGAGGGAAGAAAAGAACGAGCGTATTAATTGAAAAACGTATAAATTTGCAGCATGAGCAGTGTTAACGAAATCATCGAAAATCTGAAATCTCAACTCGACAAAAACCTTTCACATACATCAGCCGAATTCCACAGAATCCGCGCAGGAAAAGCATCTCCAGATATGCTTGACTCTGTTTTTGTGGAATACTATGGAGCTCAAACACCTTTGGCACAAGTAGCCAATGTGAACACTCCCGACGCGAGAACGTTGATGATTCAGCCTTGGGATAAAACCTTAATTCGTCCCATTGAAACCGCTATCATCAATTCAAATTTGGGTTATGCTCCTCAAAATGATGGTGAATTCATACGTATTAGTATCCCCCCTGTAACCGAAGACCGACGCAAAGAATTAGTGAAACGCGCAAAATCTGAAGCCGATAATTCTAAAGTAGGTATTCGCAATTACAGAAAAGATGCAAATGAGAAAATCCGAAAGCTCAAATCCGATGGAGTTAGTGAAGATGAAATGGCAGAAGGTGAAGATCGCGTTCAAAAACTAATCGACGCATACATAAAAAAAACCGACGATTTGTTTACCAACAAGGAAAAAGAAATCATGACGGTTTGATCCGGATTGCATTCTTGATATTTTCCGCCTTTTCCAATAATTCTTCCAAACTCGATGCAGTTACTGTAATGTGGCCTAATTTTCGATCTGGACGGGTTTCTGTTTTTCCGTACATGTGAATAAACACATCATTTCGCTGTTCCCAATCTGCGGCATTCGAAAGGAAATACGTTCCTGAAAAATCTTCTGGACCTACCACATTAATCATGGCGCTCGGCTGTAGCAAATCGGTTAATCCCAGATCTTTACCCAGCAAAATTCGATTCAACTGTGCGAATTGACTTGTAACGCACCCCTCTATGGTATGATGTCCGCTATTATGAGGACGTGGAGCCATTTCATTTACCCAAATTTCTCCTTGGGATGTGATAAACAATTCTACCGCAAAAAGCCCGGGTGATTCTAATCCTTTCACTGCTTTCAGAGCAATTTCCCGCGATAGTTTCTCCACTTCTTCCGAAACTTGAGCCGGAGAATATAAAAACTCAACCAAGTTACTTTTGGGATTAAAATACATCTCAATAGATGGGTAAGTAACCGTATTACCTTGTTGGTCTACTGCAACAATCACTGCTAATTCCAATACATCTTCAACAAACTGTTCCAACAATATTTCACCTTCAAATGGATAATTACCCGCTTCAAGTTCCGATTTATTAACAATTTGAACTCCCTTTCCATCATAACCACCTGTGCGAGCTTTCACAACCACTTTACTCCCTTTTAATTCATTTAGGATTTCTTTCGGGGGATGTGATTTTGTATTGACCAAAACAAAAGGTGCTGTAGGGATACCGTGATTTCGATAAAACAACTTTTGAACTCCTTTATCTTGAATGGTTTTAAGAACCGAAGGATAAGGAATAATGGTCTTTCCTTCTTTCTCTAATTCCACTAAAGTTTCTACACCAATATGTTCAATTTCCCAAGTAAGAACATCGGAAATCGAGGCTAACTTCCTTAAATCCGAATCATTTTTTAAACTTCCAATCAACATTTGATCGGCAAAAGGTTGTGCTGGACAATCCTCACTGCCCTCTAAAACGGTGTAATTCACTTCTGGACTATCAACGGCAGCTGCTTGTAAAAGCATCATTCCCAATTGTCCTCCACCAATAATTCCGATGTTTTTTGGAGTTTGCATTGTGCAAAATTAAGATGTAATTTCGTATCTTCGAATAATATGGCAGACCCCCTCTCGGTACCCCTATTGCAAATTGCAGTGCAATCACCTAACCTAAATAGCTGGCTTACTGTTGTTTTATGCTTAATTACCATAGGTTTTTTTTCTGGGATGGAAATCGCTTTTATTTCTGCAAACAAGCTTAGAATTGAATTAAAAAGTAAAAAAGGCAGCTTGGGAGGTAAAGCATTAGCTCGATATATCAAAAAACCCAATGAATTCATTAGCATCGTTTTAGTAGCAACCAACTTGGCATTGGTTGTATACGGAATTGCCATGGGCGATATTTTCAATTACTATCTAACCCAGTTCTTTGATAGCACGGCCATTGTTTTTCTATTAACCACCATTCTTTCAACTTTATTGGTTTTAATTACCGCCGAATACATTCCTAAAACACTTTTTAAGCTTCAAGCAGATCGATTAATCTTTGCTTTTGCCCCCGCTTTTCGTGTTGCTCATGTACTGTTGTGGCCCCTGATTTTACTTACCAAATTTCTTTCTTCCATGGTACTTAAAGTCTTCACAAAAACCGATGTTTCTGAAGAAACTCCCGTATTCTCGAAAGTAGATTTGGATAATTACATTAGTTCGATTGAAAATTCCAATACATCTGAAAATCAAGAAATCGACACCGAAGCCTTTAGAAACGCTTTAGATTTCTCTGATGTTGTTGCCAAAGATTTGATGATTCCTAGAACCGAAATCATTGCACTCGATGTTACAACTCCATTGGATGTATTAAAACAAAAATTTATTGAAACTCAGTTATCTCGAATTTTAATTTTCAAAAGTTCAATCGAAAATATTATTGGATTTGTTCATCACAGTGATTTATTTCATCATCCAGAAAAAATCTCGAGCATTTTACATCCTGTGATTCTGGTTAGTGAAACTCTCGAAGCTCATGATCTACTTCGCCGATTTATTCAAGAACGTAAAAGTTTGGCCGTGGTTGTTGATGAATTCGGTGGTACTGCTGGTATTGCCACCATTGAAGATGTTATCGAAGAAATTTTCGGGGAAATTAAAGATGAATTCGATACTGAAGATGCCAATGAAGTAGTTCTTGGTGAAAATCATTTTCGATTATCATCTCGTTTAGAAATTGACTATCTCAATGAGAAATACGGTTTACATTTAACCGAAGGAGAATACAACACTTTAGGAGGATTCATCATTTATTTTGCCGAAAGAATTCCATCAACGGGGGATGTTGTTCGTCATGAAAACCTTGAATTTACTATTCGTAAAATGAAGGGTGCAAAGATTGAAGAAGTGGAATTGAAAGTTTATTAATTCCACCCACTCCATCAATCTACCTTATAGGAATCAATTGTGTAAGCTCCAATAGCCCCAAAAACACTTCCCAAATTACCTTGAACCCGTGTTGGTGTTTGAATTATTGAACTTTGCTGCCATAAATGCGCATTTCTTGAATTGTAATAATTATACAAATCAGCATTTACGTTTTCTATTATTACAGTAGTACTTAAAATAACCTCATTCCCTTTCAGACCTGGCAAACGTTCATAAACAACAAAATCGTTTTTCAATCCGTTAAATGTTTCGTCTGAAAACAGGATTTCCTTGGTTGCATAGCCATTATATACATTTCGTAAAAAAGGAAGTTCGTCTCCACCAATTGAAACAGATTCTAACCAATCCAAACTATCACCATTATCCAAATACTTCCTACGCGTTTGCTTCAAATACAAGCGATAAAAGTTGTCGGTATATGCGCTATCTTTAAACGTAATGCGATAGGCTCGCGTTGGCCCTATAAAACCAATTGTGGTATTGTATTTAACTACTTTTTGTATTTTAACTAAGTTGGGAACTTTAACCATTTTGGATATTTTACCTGTACTTACCGTAATATTAACTAAAACACTGTCGTTGTAATTTACCTCACATGCTGCATTGTATTTTCCGTAATTTTTACCCAATAACGACCATCGTTTGCCTTTATTGCTATTAAATAATTCCACCAAAGCATCGTCAATAAACTGCGTTGACTCTGTTATGCCACTAACCTTACCCACTTGAACTGAAGCTATACTATCAGGACAAATAAAGGCATGCACAAAGTATGCTTGTATTTTGGGGATATTATTTCCGCCCTCTATTTTTCGAACACAGGAGGTAATAGATAACAAAAACCCAATAATTAATGCTGCATGAGCTCCACTAATTGAATATCTTGAATTACTAATACTACAAGGCAATTTCTTATTCGGAACACATAAGCTTCGTATAGAAGGGTCTAAATATCGCAATAGTCTTGTCATCCCCCTAAAAAAGGAAAAAAATAAGGCCCGATATAGAGAGTGGAAGTTCATTATTACAAATCAATATGGTAACTCACAAAGGGTAAAATAGGCAGCAAACTAACCTGAAATTGCGCACGATTCCCTTTCTCGTCCAATCCAATATTAATATAAAACGGATTCATCCGATTATACAAATTATACACTCCGAAAGTCCAACTTTGATTAAACTTGACCCCTTTTCTTACGTACCTGAATGAAATATCTAAACGATGATTATCGCGACTTCTTGCATTGTTTCTATCCTCATAAATCAATATATCCTTGGCTGGATCTGTGCTTGTTGGGGATGGAAATACACCCACAGGAACTGTATAGGCAAAACCCGAATTAAATACCCAGCTTCCACTTACGTTCCATTGGCGATTGATTCGATAATTTGCAGCTAAGTATACATTATGCCTCCGATCATATCGAGAAGGGAAAGCAACACCGTTATTAATATCTGCAAAATTTCGGTCACTTTTCATCCAAGTGTATGAAATCCATCCCGTTAAACGTCCTTTGGTTTTCTCAAATTGAGTTTCAATACCCTTTGAAACTCCATTACCCGCTGTTACTGAACTTTCCCAATTTCTATTCGAAGTTACATATACAGCATCATTATTGTATTCTAGAATATTGTCAAATTCACGATAAAAAACTTCAGTATTCCATTGATACATTTTGCTTAATCTGAAAGACGTCCCAATAGAACCTTGAGTAGCTTTTGCTGGTTTAAACAACGTATTAGAAGGAACCCAAAGGTCAGAAGGTAATCCCATCGTGATATTATTCAATTGATGAAAGAATTGTCGATTTACACTACCTGCTAGTTTCAACCAAGCAGCGTCACTTAATTTAAATCGAGCATTAAATCTGGGTTCAGGTAAAATGTAGTATTGTCCTTTTCCCAAGCCGTAATACACATTTCTAATTCCAAGATCAAAAAATCCCCATCTACCCCCTACGTAGTTTAAAGAAGCATATGTATAAACTTCAGGAGTATTTTGAGCATCATCTTGGAATACAAATTCGGTTCTTACACTATCCAATTCATTCAATAATTTTCTGCGATTTGGCTGAAACTGATGGTAAATAAATCCTGCACCCAAGCGCATCTTCCAACCTGGAGAAATGCTCTTTTCATAATGCAGAGAAGTTTCTAAATCGTGCAAACCATTAGAAAGTTCATAATTAGATCGCTCCATCGTTTCTGTTTCCAATTCATCTACAGTTGTGCTCGAAAACAAACGATTGTTAGCATATTTATAGGTAGTATAATATGCTTTTATATAAAAGTTCGAAGTTGGACTACTCATATAATCCCAACGGAAACTCAACAAGTCATTGCCCCATCTGGATGCGTCAACAGAGCGTTGAACCAATCGATTCGGAGTTTTGTCTATGACATTCCGTTGAACCAATCCTGCATAATCTTGCCCGGAATAACCTGATAAAACAATTCTGCTCTTGGGATTAAATCTGTGGTTAATTTTAAAATTTATATCCCAAAAATTATACCGATTAATTAAATCGCCATCCGAGAAATTGGCAACTTGGTTAATTGGATCCACTAAAAAATCAAAAAAACTGCGTCGACCCGAAATTACAAAGGTGGTCTTTTTGTGGAACAAGGGTCCCGATACTAAAAAACGGCTGGATAAAATTCCAATATCCAAACCAGCATTGATTTTATTCGAATTACCATCAATGGAATGAACTTCAACCACACTGCTTAATCGACCACCGTGTTCAGCTGGAAAAGATCCACGATAAAACTGTGCGTTCTTAATAATATCGGCATTGAAAATGCCGAAAACTCCATACATATGATACGCATTATACAAAGGAACATCGTCCAGCAAAACCAAATTTTGATCCGAAGCTCCTCCCCGAACATACATCCCAAAAACCCCTTCACTGCCTGAAACTACCCCAGGATTCATACTGAAAACACGCATAACATCGGGTTCACCCAGTAAGTGAGGAATATTCTTTAATTGGCTTCCGTTAATAGACATTTCGTCGGTTTTGCCAAATTCCACAGCCGGTAAATTTTTTTCCTTTTGAACTTGTACAAAAGTGGGTTCAATTTGTTCCACTTCTGGACTCAATTGAATATCCAAAAAATACGTTTTTCCGGGTGTAATGGAAATCAATGTGTCTAACTGCATTAAATATCCCGGGTAATTAATAGAATAAATACAGGACTTCGAATGGGGAATACGGAGCTGAAATATTCCCTGTGAGTTGCTATATACTACTTTTGATGTTCCAATCACCGCCACAGTTGCATTCACAATGCGCTCACCGCTCAATTGATTACTGATTCGACCGCTAATCACTACCTCTTTAGAGTACAGTTCCCAAGGTTTTAGCACCACTGAACTCCCTATAAGCTCGAAATCCAAACCATTTTGGTGAAAGAAATCCCTCATGATGGTTTCGACAACTGCGTTTTTGTAATTCAACCGATAAAGTCGTTTAGAAGGAACTAATGCTGAATTGTATTGAAACTTCAATCCCGTTTTACGCTCCAATAAAATCAAAACCACTTCAAATTCCATTCCTTCATAGGCAAAGTCAATGCGTTGTTTTAACACATGGGGTTGTTCAGGATCCGGTTTTTGGGGGATGTGTGCAATGGAAAATGATAATCGATTGTGCAATCCAAAATTATATACACTTAAATTATTCAATAGTGGTTTTCCAATCTCCATAGAAAATGCCGATGCTGGAAATAACCCAAACACCCAAAGCAAATTCTTGAAAGGGAGGAACCTACTCAACAAATTAATATCCTTTAAATTGCACTACAAAATGGGAAGATAATCAATTCCAATCGAATTTTTATTTCGCTGAATTTTTATCCGCGTAATCAAAAGCTTTTTTCAAAATCTCAGAAGTACGTGCAACAGGGTCTTTTCTAATTGTATTTTCTTGTTTTTCAATTTCTTGAAACAAAGCAATTGTAGCTTTTTCTGTAACATACTTGTTCAAATCCGGCTGTATGTCCGAACTCAAACCCAACAACTTTTTATTTTTATTAATTTGAGTAACAACGGGTGTCCAACTTTTTGATACGGCCACTTCATCCAATGCTTTTTTCACCTCAGGTAGGAATAACTCCTGAAGTTGACTTTCCGAAGTGCTTTTCAAATAAGCAGTAGCCGCACCTTGTCCGCCAGTTAAAATTTTCATTGCATCCGCAAAACTCATTTCAGTAATGGCTTTCTTAAACACAGGTACTGCTAATGCCATCGATTTTTCAGCCCCTTTATTCATTGCCACAATTACATTATCTAGATCTTTGCCAATCAATGAATTAAGCATTATATTATTCCGAATTTTTTGTTCCACATTTTGAACTTCGGGCGGTAACAAAATTTTCAAAGCAGCATTATTCAAAAAAGCACCATTTTGCCCCAAAATGCCGGTACCCTTCATAACCCCATCTACCAATGCCTCTTTTAAACCACCAGCTGCTTCATCGGCAGTCAACTTCGGAATATTAGTCGTACCCGATAATTGTTGATTAACAGCATCTTGAGCCACAATCATAGCTTGTTGTTTAACTGCATCACAACCCAATAATGCTACGATTCCCAGTCCAGCAAAAGTTAAAAATGGGGATATTTTCATTTTCATATATTAAAATTTAAAGTTGCCCAAATATACACATGGAAAAACAGATTTTCCCGTCAATTCAAACAAAAAAAACCATGCTTTCATCGTATTTTCGTAGATAGTTTCCATTTTTTAACCATTCTCATGAAGCCATCTATCCCATCCCAGAATTCATCAATACTTCCCATATTCGAGTTAAGACAGATTTTGACAGAGTATGCTCAACCAGAGAAAAAAGAGGGGATGCAGGCTTACATAAAAAATCTATATCCATTTTTAGGTGTAACTGCCACTGCAAGAAAAGCCGCCTTCAAACAATTCGTTACGTATTGGCATCCCCAAAACAAACAAGAATTAAAACAGTGGATTGTTGAATTATGGAATGAACCGGAACGAGAATTTCAATACATGGCACTGGAATTTATGTCTAAATACATCAAATGGTTTGATCATTCAGATATTCCGTTTATCAAAGAATTAATTATACAAAAAAGCTGGTGGGATACAGTGGATATGCTAGCCGGAAGTTATTTAGGTAACATTTTAATCAAACACCAACATGCACTTCCTCAAGTAATTGAGGAGTTTACAGGAGATACCAACATGTGGGTGAACCGAAGTGCCATAATTTGTCAATTAAAATTTAGAGATCAAACAAATACCGATTTGCTGGAATACTCTATTCTCCCCCACATGAATTCAAAAGAATTTTTCCACCAAAAAGCTATTGGTTGGGCATTGCGACAATATGCAAAAAGCAACCCTCACTGGGTGGTGGATTTTGTAAACAAATATCCTTTAAAACCTTTATCGAAAAGAGAAGCACTAAAGCATCTGAAATGAGTAAATTTTACTAAACAATGAATTCAAAAGAATGCGTTGTTTTACAAATAAAATAACAGTCAAATAACTCCCAATAATATGCTCTATTTTAGGGAATTATTCATTTACTTAAACGGAAATCTATAGAGATTCGCCCCAAGCTTGAGGATTGGCAGCGAATTGCTTTACACTCGCCAAATCTTCCGAAGCTATATACCCTTCTTGAGCTGCCACCTCTGAAAGTACGTCAAAATTGGAAATCGTGTATACAGGAATACCCTCCTCCGCAAATTTTTTCTGAGCATCTGCAAATCCATAAGTAAATAAGGCAATCAAACCTACTACTTCTCCACCCGCATTGCGAACCCCTTCAACTGCTTGTAATGAACTTTTTCCCGTTGAAATCAAGTCTTCCACCAAAACCACTTTATCTCCAGGTGCTAAATACCCTTCTACTTGGTTTTTCAAACCATGTTTCTTGGGTTCAGGTCGAACATAACAATACGACATTCCTAAACGATCTGCCGCTAAAACACCATGGGCAATTCCCGCTGTGGCAATTCCGGCAATCCGATCTACATCAGGAAAATAGTTTTTTATCATTTCTGCCAACGAATCGGCAACGAAGTTCCTAACCTCTGGATACGACAATACTGTGCGGTTATCGCAGTAAATTGGCGACTTAATTCCTGACGTCCAGGTAAATGGATCTCTGGGAGATAATTTTACGGCCTTTATTTCCAAGAGAAATTTTGCTAATTTTGCACTTTGATGTGACATGGAGCCGCAAACTTACAAAATCTACTTTAATGAAGGATCGTTAATTATTACCGATTCTTTGAGTACACTGAAAGGAATTCCCAACTTGTACTACATAGGGGACGATGAACTGCATAAGAGTTTCAATATTCTTATTTCGAATGAAGCTTTCGGAAAAGCCATGACTTTTGGACTTATCTGTCCTAATCCCAAAGAAGTATTCGATGAGTTTACATCCGATTACACAGTAATTCAAGCCGCTGGAGGATTAGTGTTCAATAAGGAAAATCAACTTTTGACTATTAAAAGAAATGGTGTTTGGGATCTTCCTAAGGGCAAAATTGAAAAGCATGAAGATCAAATGGCTGCAGCTTTGCGTGAAGTAATGGAAGAAACCGGGATTAATCGGATCAATATTTCCAATAAAATCGGTGAAACATACCATGCTTATTTTGAAGACGAAGTGATCCTTCTTAAAGAAACACATTGGTATCGAATGAATAACAGTGGAACCAACGATTTGAAACCGCAAACCGAAGAAGGCATTTCAGAAGTAAAATTTGCTGATTTGGATTGGTTTAAATCAACGGATTTTCACACGTATTCATCGATTCGTGATATTGTAGCTAAAGTTCTTTAAGCGTTAAATTAACTTACTTTTCAGAAGTTTTTCGGCTGCTGCGAGTAAATTAATATCTATTCTTTCTCAAATAATCCCTGTTCTTGTAGCTGGAAGTTTAAACTTGTCTATTTTGAATCCGTTAACTTTTTACAGGCAGTTCAAATCCTTTTAAATGCCCGTCAAACCATCAGGCATATAGCGTTGGTATTCTCCCTCATGTAAAATTAAATCGCGTACCAATGTACTGCTGATATAACTTAATCCAGGACTACTGAGAATAAATACGGTTTCTATTCCGTGACTCAAATCCTTGTTAAGTTGAGCGATATGCGACTCATAATCAAAATCGCTACCATTTCGCAGACCGCGAAGTAAAAACTTGGCACCTATTTGATCGCAATATTCTACCGTCAATCCTTCATAATGGTCTATTCGAACATTGGGAAAAGGCGCAAAGGTTTCTTCCAACCATTTTGTGCGTTGATCTAAATCAAATAAGGTGGTTTTCTTGGTATTGATACCAATGGCTACAACCACTTCGTCAAAAAGCTGTGCTCCTCGAGCAACAATATCAAGATGTCCTTTAGTAACTGGATCAAAAGTACCTGGAAATACGGCTATGGTTTTTGTGGTCATAATTAGAAATAAAAGTAACTGATAATTTAAATTAAATAGGATATAAATGATTTAAAAGAAATATTGAATTGGGTAACTTAGAACTTATTTGGATGAATAATTTTTAGTTTCTAGGTTCATTTAAATTTACCTGAAATAAAAAATTAATTTAACGAAATTACAACGAAGTTAAAGATTCCACAGTAAAAATGGAACAACTCGTTTGTCCATATTCCTTTTTCAATAAAACAGGTTGCTTGAATACCAATTGGGGTTGGTGTTCGAATACAAACCAACCTCCTTCATTCAATAAGGGCAGCACTTGATTCGGTAAGGATTGTAAATCAGGCAAGGCATAAGGCGGATCGGCAAAAATCAAATCAAACCGTTCGTCCGTTTTTTGAATAAACTTGAAAACATCGGCCTTGTTAATTTCCCAAATTGAAGCGCCTTCTCGCATCTGTTTTACCTTTTTTTGATGAACAATGTTCTTTGCATCCAAATCTACGGAAACTACACGCTTGGCTCCTCGGCTAATAAATTCTGCGGCTATGATTCCCGAACCACTAAACAAATCTAATACGGAAATGCCACTGATGCCCTGATGATGTTCTAGCATATTAAATAAACTCTCACGCATGCGATCCGTTGATGGTCTCACATGATGGGCAAATCCATGCGGTAATACCCAACCCTTTAACTCGCCTCCTGTAACTCGCATCCTTTACTTTGCTTATTAATAATCTTCCGGTACTGATAAACCCGGCATTTTTTGTAAATAATACGACAAATGTCGGAAAGGAGACGTTAAAAATTGGGGGTACAACCAATCGTATTTCATCACTTCCGTATTCAATTCTAGTTTGTTCAATTTAGCTTGAAAATCCTCTATAAAATCCATTTGCGCATCGGTAAAAATGACGAATTCGCTGCGATGAATTTCTGTGTCTTGCGCTGCTGATAGTGCAAAATATATGGCTTCCTGCAAATCAGAAGCCTTAAACAAATTCCCAAAAACAAAGTTGCCATTCTTAAAACAAAGTACGTAAAGTATTCCCTCGTGATGCCAAACAAACAATAAATTGGGGTGCTTGCGCGATATTTGTTCCGCTTGAACAAATACAGATTGAAATAAATGTTGACGATGTTTCCCTTTGTAACACAAATATATACCCGGCTTTAACACGGTTTTCGTGTCTATCTCCAATCCGTCCGGCTCCGCATTTAAAAATTGTTCGGGTATGATCTGAAATTCCCGATTCCAAAGCACTGCCTGTCCCCGTTGTTCAATCTTTGATTTATTATCAATCTGATGCGAGGTAACCTTTAATTCGGAATCCATCGACATAACATTGAGCATACCGTTATGTTTAAGTGAAACAATTACATCCGAAGGTGACCATTCGGTTGCACGATATTCCCAATTTGATTCCATGCAACAAAATTGCAAAAACTATCCTTCAACCCCAAATATCTTCGTAAATTGGCAGGTATTTAATGTTTAATTGCATGTTTCATTCCTATTTTATTCGGGTTTTCGGGGGATATTTATTCTGCTTACTATTCATTTTTGCAGAAACTCCATCACTATTTGCCCAAAATTCAGAATCAACTGCGGTTTCGTCAGTTACGACTCCCGAAATATCCACAAGTCAACCAGTAAAATCTGACTTTCGATCTGCTTCAAATCCCCTGTACTGGAAAAACAAAAAACCCTACGAAGGCTATTGGCAGCAAGATGTAGCGTATTCCATCCAAGCCTCACTCAACGATTCAAGCGAAATTATTGATGGAACTCTGGAATTAATTTACTACAACAACAGTCCCAATGCATTGAATGAATTTTACTTTCACTTATATCAAAATGCAAATCAACCGGGATCTCTCACCGACCAATTATACAAAAAAAATAAAATAAAAACGCAGTATGGAAAATACGAATCCCAGAATTTAGGTACTGAAATTCTCAATATTAAAATCAATAACCAAGAAATCCCTTCCAACCAAATCAACATCGATTTTACTGTAATGAGGATTGCATTTCCCCAAAAACTGCAACCCGGTGATAGCTGCATTTTCCAAATTTCCTTCAAGACGTATTTTGACCGAGGAAGTATCCGTCGTAGAATGAAGGTTTTTGACCACCATGGAATTAAACACTTCAATGGAGTACACTGGTATCCCCGAATTTGTGTGTACGACAGAAAATTCTCTTGGGAAACTGCTCAACATTTAGAAAAAGAATTTTATGGTGACTTTGGCACATTCAATGTAAAACTTACGCTACCCGAACACTATGTTGTAGAAGCAACTGGCGAACTTCAAAACGAACAGCAAGTACTTCCCCCGACACTTAAACAGAAGTTGCAAATTTCCAATTTTGCCCGAAAGCCTATAAACAGCACACCTTCTGTAATTATACCTCCCAGCTCAAAAACCAAAACATGGCACTATTACGCTGAAAATGTACACGACTTTGCTTGGACTGCTGATCCATCTTATCGGATAGCAGAAGTCAACTGGAATGGGATCAAATGCGTTGCCATAGCACAAGAGAATAATGCCGCAGGTTGGCAATCTACAGCGCAATTTACATCTGAAGTGATAGCGCTTTATTCTCGAAATTTCGGAAAATACGAATACCCAAAAATTGTAGTAGCCGATGCAGGCGATGGTATGGAATACCCCATGCTAACCCTCTGCGGTGGTTATTATCCTTCGCATCGTAACCTAATTGCCCACGAAGTAGGTCATAATTGGTTTATGGGAATGGTAGGAAGCAATGAAACGTATCGAGCTTCTTTGGATGAGGGATTTACCCAATTCCTAACTGCTTTCGCCTTAAATGAATTGAAAGTGAGCTATTTTCCTGAGTATTATCAAGTATTTGCTGGATATATATACGATGCAATCGACGGAAAAGATATGCCTCTCAACACTCACAGCAATGAATTTAATGATGCAGTAGGCCACGAGGGCGGATACGGACATGTGTACTTCAAAACCGCCACTATGCTCTATAATCTTAAATACTTGTTGGGCGATTCCATGTTTATGATTGCTATGAAAAACTATACACAGCAATGGAAAATGTGTCACCCCTACGAAGAAGACTTTAGAAACAGCATCATCATGTCGGTTCAAACTGATTTAAATGGCTTTTTTGATCAATGGCTGCAGTCAAAAGCAGTAATTGACTATGGAATCCAAAAAGTACAGCATCTGGGGGATTCAAAATACCGAATCCAAGTGAAGCGGTATGGAAACTTAGTCATGCCGGTTAACCTCGATGTGGTAGCATCCCAAGAAAACAATAATACGAAACTGCTTCAATACACCATACCCTCAAATAATTATCGAATTCCTGGCCGACTCAACTCTAAAACCTGGCACTCTTGGAATCATCTAAATACTACTTTTGGACTTCAAATTCAGCTTCCTACAGGTTATAAAATTGACCAAGTTTGGCTCGATCGCAGCGGAATGTTGGCCGATATTGATCGAAGAAACAATATTTGGAAAAACCGATCCGATTGGCGTTTTGACTGGGGAAATGGCAGTGACCCCAACTATCTAGGTGGTTATCACTTTTTATATAGACCTGCACTTCGATTCAATCAGTACTCCGGTTGGCTTGTGGGTGCAAAATTGAGCGGACAGTACGTAAAGCGTAAACAGGTATTTGATGGACGTATATTTTATGCAGTTCAACCAAATTATAATCAGAAAAACTTCCCTCAACTCGGTTCTGTGAATTCACCCTCTCAATCCATAGATAAACCGTTAATATATTCACCCATTTGGATGCTTCCTCAACGTTTAAGTGGATGGATTAATTGGGAACATCATGTCCGAAACGGTGGAATATATTTTGCCGATTTCATTTCAATGAATCGAAGATTGATGGTTAAATCCGGTTGGAAAATGTCGGTTGGGAACCACACATTTGGGGTTTACGGTAAACACATGCAAGGAGTTCAAAATGCATTTAATTATACCTCATATTCTTCCTATTTCCCCACGGGTTTGAGCTCTGATTCTTTAGCCAATTACCTCAACTTTGGAGGCAATTTTTCCGACCGTGAAATAGTAAATCCAACAAATGATCGTTTCATCGGATATACCAACCAGCACTTTAATCAACGAGAATATAACGGAATTATAACCGATATTTCCCGCTGGAATCTAAGGGCTAATACTTCGCTCAATTTGTTTTGGGACATTAACTACAGTGGCTATGGTCGAACCGGCAGCATACAAACTAATATTCGGATGATATCTCCATGGAGTTACAGTCAATATGGATGGGTAAATGTAACTTGGAAACACAATCAACCCCTTTATAATTCCGTGGTAAAATCAAGAGTTTTTGCTCAGTTCGGTGCAGGTAAAACTCGAACCCCTGAATCCGTTTTATATGCAGCATCAGCCAATCCCGAAGAAGAATTTGAAAACTCAATCATGCGAGATTTCGGGCAAATCAATATTGCTCCAATAAGTTGGTTTGAAAGTTTGCCACCCATTCCCACCAATCCTATTCAGTTTCTGCATTACGGAGGTGGCTTAAACTTACGTGGTTATCAAGGCAGGCCATTAGGTTTACGTGGATCGAATGATTCAGTTTATGCTTTTTTTCGAGGGACATCAGGTTTGAGTGCTAACCTGGAATGGGACTTTACCAACTACTGGCGTAAACTGAGTAATGCTCTAATTTGGGATCATTTAAACTCAAGAACTCGAAACAAACTGCCCAAAATATTGCTTTCCCCATACGTTTTTGCTGACGCAGGTTTAATGCTTTTCAACTCATCTGAAGTAGACGGTAGTGGACTTCTCGGAAGCTCATGGATTCATTCCGGTTTTCTTATGGATGCCGGGATTGGAACATTGGTCGAATTTAAAAAGTTCAATAACGTAATTTCCAAAAGAATTCTTAATAATACCCGACCTTTGCGACTTCGAATCGACCTACCCATCTTTTTAAATACTACGATGCCCAGTGAATCACCAATTCAATTCCGTTGGGTACTCGGCCTTGAACGAAGCTTTTAAAGAATATGAAACCAACTAACGATAAAAATCCCAAAAACATCATTCAGAAGACCTTTAAAACCATTACATACATTACCTACCCGGGCTTTTTTGCTGCATTAGGAACGTACTTGTTGTATAATGGTTTTGTAGATTACAATACCTCAATAAACATTCTAGGTGACTCTGTTTCTAGCGGGGGAAATTGGATCGATTCCCTCTCTGAATCAACTAAATTATGGATTATAACTTGGGCTTCGTTTGCTTTACACGCACTATTTCCATTGGTATTTGTAGTTGTAATGGTAAAACGTAAAGTATTCCCTTCCTTACATTTACCTGATTTAAAACACCGATTAATAGCAGTTGGTTTCTCGTTAGTTTTGGCCATCTCGTTTTCCGGAATTCTTCGACTTCTCGAAGCACCATCTATTTTGTATACTTGGAACCAATTAGTCGTTTTTTCTTTACTCATACAATTGATATTCAATTCTCTCAAGTTTAAAATCAGCATTCACATGTTATCGGCTTCAGCATTTTTTGCTTTCTTCTATGTGTATGCTTCTTCATTTAACACAATAATTAGTTCGGATTTATTGTCTACTCAATCTGCCGCAGTACTCAAATTATTTTACTTAACACCAAATCAATGGATTCTTGCAGCTGCTATAAATTTACCCGTGGTTTATCTCGCGCGTTTCATTCTTAAAGCACATGATCATGCTGAATTAATCATTGGTTTTATTGTTGGTATTTCAATTACCTTTATGAATGAGTGGATTTTTCGTTCTTTGGGGATGTAAGAGCGGTGATAATCCAAATTCTATCTAATAACTTTGTACGGTATTAAATCTAAAACCATGGAACTAAACTGTGTACTATACGAGAAAAAAGGGAATGTAGCTTATGTAACTTTGAATCGTCCCGATGTGTTTAACGCCTTCAACGACGAACAGAGCTACGACCTACAAGCA
>JACCDQ011055892.1_pt1 | contig 20116 bp, 20 predicted proteins | sample 7446031 | NCBI WGS metagenome assembly JACCDQ01 (sample SAMN15323442, study PRJNA562643) | freshwater metagenome | isolation source: river surface water | place: USA:Blue River Watershed | collected 2017-08-17
GCGCCGTTATGGCGTGCAGGGCGCCTACGAAAAGCTCAAGGAAGTGACCCGCGGCAAGACCGTCACCGCTGCGGACCTGCATGGCCTGATCAAGGCTTTGGAGATCCCGCAAGCCGACAAAGACCGCTTGCTGGCCATGACGCCGGGCAGCTATGTCGGCAAGGCCGCCGAGCTGGCCCGTCGGGTCTGATCGGTTCGCATGGCCCTCAAATCCACCATCTACAAAGCCAATCTGTCGATCGCTGACATCGATCACAGCTACTACGAAGACCACCAGCTCACGCTGGCTCGTCACCCCAGCGAGACCGATGAGCGGATGATGATCCGCCTGCTGGCGCTGGCCATCAATGCCTACAAGTTGCAAGCCGTGTGCAACGGCGACGGCAAGCTGGCTTTTGGTGCTGGCTTGTCCGATCCGGACGATCCGGATGTCAGTCTGCGCGATTTCACTGGCCAGACTCGCCTGTGGATTGAAGTCGGTCAGCCTGAAGACAAGCCCATCATGAAGGCCTGTCAGAAGGCCGATGAGGTGCTGCTCTATTGCTTCAACCACGCTGCCGAAGTCTGGTGGAAAGGCATCGAGACCAAGCTCACCCGCCTGGACAAACTGCAGGTCTGGCGCGTGCCCACTGAGCGTTCACAAGCGCTGGCCCAGCTGGCCGAGCGCAGCATGCAGTTGCAAGCCACAGTGCAGGAAGGCGAAGTCACCTTCAGCAGCGACAAAGGCAGCGTGCACATCGAGTTGACGCGCTGGAAATAAGCCACGCCTGATGGGCAGTAGGTCGGAGCTTCAGCTCCGACGTGCCAAAGCTGCCACCCTGTCGGAGCTGAAGCTCCGACCTACAAATCCAGTTTGGTTTGAGCTTCAGCTGCGGCTTTGGCCCACTGACGGTCTTCGGCGGCACGTTCGGCGTATTTGTTGAAGCGCCAGGAAGTGCCTTCCGTGGTGATGCGGTGCCACACGGCACGCTTTTCACCCGGCGTCATTTCGGTCCACAACTGCACCTCTTCAAAAGTTCGGCCACAGCCTTTGCACATGTCATCGCCCTGGCTGGTCGAGCAAATCGCAATGCAGGGGGTGTCGGGGGTGCTGGCATACCAGTCTTGCCAAGCCTCTGCTGCAGGCAGTGGCAGACTGAATTCGTCGGCATAGTCTTCTTTGAAGTACACCATTTGGCCATACACGTCGGCCAAGGCGCGCAATTCGCGTGGCAAGGCCACCCCGTCTGGTGAGGGGTTCTTGATGCGCCAATGGTTGATGGCGGCTTCGATGTCGGTGATGTGGATGCCGGCCATGGTGTTTGAAGAGCAGGACGCGAATCATAGCGGTTTGCAGGCCCGTGATGCACCTTGTGACGGGCCATGTAGCTGAATTTCCCTTCAACATACAAGGACAAGCCTGATCACGGTTTAATCCAGCTTGAAGGGGAGTAGCTCCCTCATGCCCCAAGGTGCAAAGCCTTGAGGCACTTTGATAAGCCGTCATGACGAAGTTTTGCTTCCGGTTTATCAGGCGCCAGAACCAGGTTCTGACGCCGAGCAAGACCTTCGATCATCGCCTGTGTCGAATCGATCGAAGCTTGCCGTGCAGCTTGGGTTGCACAAGAAGTTCCCGTCTATTGGATGCAGGTTCAACAATGAAATCTGGAGTCTTTTGATGGAATTTTTATCTGCACCTTGGTGGTCTGCTTTGTTGGCGATCATTTTGATTGACCTTGTCTTGGCTGGTGACAACGCCATCGTGATCGCACTGGCCGCGCGCAGCTTGCCCGCTGATCTGCAAAAGAAAGCCATCCTTTGGGGCACGGTAGGTGCAATCGCTGTGCGCTCGGTCATGACCTTGTGCGTGGTCTGGCTCCTGCAAATTCCTGGCTTGATGCTGGTGGGTGGTTTGGGCTTGCTCTGGATCGCCTACAAACTCATCGCCGATACCGGTGACCACGATGAGCATGGCCCTGCTGCCACCACGTTTTGGGGGGCCATGAAGACCATCATCGTGGCCGATGCGCTGATGGGCGTCGACAACGTTTTGGGCGTGGCAGGTGCCGCACATGGTTCTTGGGATCTGGTCATTCTGGGTTTACTGATCAGCGTGCCGATTGTGGTGTTTGGCAGCTCGGTCGTGCTCAAGCTGGTGGAGCGCTTTCCGGTCATCATCCAGTTGGGCGCTGCTGTGCTGGCTTTCACTGCGGCCAAGATGATCGTGGGCGAGCCTTTGCTGGACAACGTGTTCGATGCGCCATCGCAAGCCATCTGGCGTTGGACCACTTACCTGTCAGCCATAGTGCTGGTTCTGGGTGCTGGCTGGTGGGTCAGCAGGAAGTCTCTGCCTGAAGCTGCTTGACGCTCAGCGCTCGGTTTGTATTTCCCGCATGAGCGCTTGTGCATGCCGCAAGCGGGTGTCCACAATCGATGCCTCGATGTGGTCACCCGCTTGGAGGCTGTGGGTCTTGGCCCAGTCTTGTGCAGCACGAAAGCGGTCGATGGCACCTTGCCAGTCCATGCGCGCCATTTGTGCTTCGCCTTCGGCCCTGAGGGCGGGTAATGTTTGGCCCTGCACGGTCAACAAATTGGCCAGGCTGTTCCAGGCCTGAGCATCCAGCGGATAAACCTGTACTTGCTCACGCAGTTGGCGCAGCACTTCTGCACGCGCCGATGTGGCGGGCAGTCGCACCAGCGCTTGCACTGTGGCCATCAACTCGGGACGCTGCAAGGCGCTTCCGTTTTGTGGGGCCAGCAGGGACAGGACGGTTTCAAATCGACCTTGTGCCGCAGCCAATTCGGCACGCAGCAGCCGGCTCAAGCGCATGGCTGCGGCTTGTCCGTTGACCAGACGGTCCAGATTTTGCAAGTCGCGTTCAGCCGCTGCAAAGTCTCGCAACTGCATATGGGCCAGTGTGGCCGCATACCAGACGCCTGATTTGCTCGCTGGGGTTGCTTGGGGGAGTGCTGCTCGACTGGTGTTGGTGGCAGCACGCAGGGCATCCACATTGCTCTGCGACAAGACGCGAGCACGCGCTGCCAGCATGGCTTGCGCCACGTCGGGCATTGCGCGTGCCGGGATCGTGTTCAGTTGCAAGCGGGCTTGCATGTCGGCAATGCGTTCGGTCGTCAACGGGTGACTGCGCAAATAGGGATAGGCCCCGTTGTCGTTCAGGCCGGCTGCCTGCTGCAATTTGGCGAACATGCCGACGAAGCCTTGAGGGTCGTAGCCCGCATCGCTCATCACGCCGTAGCCCACGCGATCGGCCTCGCGTTCCATGTCACGCGAATAGCTCAGCTGCGACTGGATGGCGGCCGCTTGTCCACCCACGATCAAGGCTTGTGCACCTTGCGCACTTTTGCTGGCGGCCAGCACGCCCAAAATCAAGGAGCCAATCACCCAGGGCGTCATCTTGCCTTGTTCACCCATGGAGCGTGCAATGTGCCGCTGTGTGACGTGACTCAATTCGTGCGCCAGCACCGACGCCAGTTCGTCGTTGGAGTTCACCACGGCGATCAAACCCAGATGCACACCCAGGTAGCCGCCGGGCAAGGCGAAAGCGTTGACACTGCGGTCGCGCCCCAGCAGGATGCGCCAGGCAAAACGCTCTTGCAATTCGGGTGACAACTCGCCTCGTGCCGCCGCCGCTTTGACCAAAGGCGCCCACAAACGCTGGATGTATTCGTCCAGCACCGGGTCTTCCAGGTAATCCGGGTCGCGGTAAAGCTCGCGGGCAATGCGGTCACCCAGTTTGCGTTCGGCGGCCAGAGAGATGCCCTCGCCATCGCCCAAAGACGGCAGTACCGAGTTTTGTGGCCACGCAGGCTGAAAGCACAAGCTTGCAGCGAGCAAACCCAGGATCAGTTTGGTGTGGCGGAATTTGTAGTTCACAGCAGCAAGTGTTCCATTCAATGGCCGTATGATGGCCTATTGTCGTGAATCTTTTGTAAACACCCTTGCCCCATCGCTGCCATGATGACTTCTGATGTCTTGACCCATTTTGACGCCCAAGGACAAGCCCACATGGTGGATGTGGGGGGCAAAACTTCTACCAAGCGGGTGGCAGTGGCCACCGGGCGCATCACGATGCTGCCCGCCACACTGGCGCTGATCGAGTCGGGCACCGCCAAAAAAGGCGATGTGCTGGGCATTGCCCGCATCGCCGGCATCATGGGGGCCAAGAAAACCAGCGAATTGATTCCGCTGTGTCACCCGATTGGCCTGACCCGTGTGGCGGTCGAGTTTGAAGTGTTGACCGCCGAATCGATCGTGGTCTGCAAAGCCACCGCCGAGACCGTGGGTCAGACCGGTGTGGAGATGGAGGCCCTGACTGCGGTGCAGGTCGCCCTGCTGACGATTTACGACATGTGCAAAGCTGTTGACCGGGGCATGACCATCAATGGTGTGACCTTGCTCGAAAAGCATGGGGGCAAGTCGGGCAGCTTCATGGCGTCGGTTTGACGGCATCGGGTTCTGATGGGAATGCGGTTTTCATCAGTGCGCGATGGCGCTCGACGGTGGCTGAATCACCTGCCATGAGCGCGGCTTTGATCACTTTACGGATCACTTGGGGTTCGGGCGAGTAGTGCAACATCTGATGACCGCTTTCCAGCATGCGCGCAGCATTCTCAGGGGTCACCGGGGTCACTGAAAATTCTGCGAATTTTGCTGTGTCTTGAAACAGCACGCTGCTTTTGGCCAAGCTCAGCGCATCACCCGACCAGAAGCCGGTGCGTTGGCCGGGCGGGATGAAAATCTGGCGAACACGTGAATAGTCCACGGCGATGAAAGCGACAGTAGCCAGGATGGCCGTGCCCACGATGGTCGTGATGCGTGATTGCGCAAGGGCCGAGCTGAGCCGTGCCGGGAGCAAGAGCACGGTGCAGAGTAAAACGGCCATCTGAAACGGGCCGTACCAAAGTGGAAACTCCAACAGACTGTGCAGGCCAATCACAGCCAAAGCGCCCCACGCCAGTTGTTGAGGCGTTTGGCGCGATTGCCAAGGGCGCATGTACAACACGATCACCAGCAGGCTGACCATGATCAGCGCAGCGAGCGGAACACCCAAGGTGAAGGCCAGTTGCAGAGGCCCATTGTGGGCATTGCCCAAAATCTCGCAAAACCGTTCACCCGAATAACTGGCGCTGTAGTGGGCGTATTTGAGTTCGTCCCAGCCCCAGCCCCACCAGGGTTTTTGGGCAATGAGCTCCAGCACATTGCGCCATAACACTTTGCGGCTGCCGCAGCCGTCATCATGGCCAAGCCGTGTCAAGGCGTTGATGCTGTCCTGGCCTGAAGTCATGGACAGCACAAAGGGCAGTGCCCAGGTCGCCAGCGCATACACACCCAAGGCCCACAGCGCCAGCCGCCAGGACAGCCGTTGTGGGTTTGTCCTGTCCAGGACGGACCACCAGAACACCAAACCTGTGACCAACAGCATCTGCAGCAAGCCGGTGCGTGAATTCGTGGCGGCATTGCTCATGGCCACCAAGGCCAGCATCCAGACAGCCTGCGGGCGTTGCAGGCCCATGCGCACCCAGCAGAAAATGGCGATCAGCCCCATGGCAGTCAGTGTGGCCAGCTGGTTGCGCTGGCGTAAATTACCTCGGGCTTCACCCGGGTAGTCGGGTGCATGCATCCAGGCACCCCAAGCATCGGCTTGGCCGAAATACTGCAACAGACCGATCAAGCTGCTGAGCAAGGCTGCAATGGCCCAGGCCCTGGCGATGTCCACAGGTCGAAGCGTCCATCCGGAGGCCATGACCAAACCGATGCAGCCCCAGCTGATCAGGAGTGGGACCACATTGGCCAAGGGCGATGGTGCCCAAGGCTCAAGCCAAGGCAAGACCAGCAAGAAACTCAGACACCAGGACGACCAGGTCTTGGCCTGTGTGGGGCGATCAAACAGATTCACAAACGCGCCATGAAAAACGCCCTGCATTGGGCAGGGCGTTGGTGTGGGCCAAAAGGCTCAAGAAGCCTTGCATGAGGCGGGCAAGTATTTGACGGGCAAACCGTTGCTGCTGGCCGGGCCGCAGCGCCAACCGGAAATGGTTTTGCCACCATCGGTGTTGCCGTTGATGGCGGTCTCACCGGTTTGCAATGGCGTCAAGGCGATGGCATTGGCCGAACTGCTTGTGCTGCCGCGCAGGGCTTCGTGGTTGCCGATCACGGTGATCACGCCATTGCCATCAACCGTGATGTTGCTGACGTATTTGCTGGTCTGACTGTCGCATGCCTTGGGCAGTGTGGACGAAACATTGGCGTCAGAGGAGGAGCTGATCGCTTCGTTGACAGCGGTTTTGCAACCGTTGGCCGCCAGCAGCATTTCAGAAACCTTGGCGCGGATGGTGTAGTCCTGGTAGGCCGGCAAAGCCAGTGCGCCCAAGATGCCGATGACCGCGATCACGATCATCAGCTCGATCAAAGTCAAGCCTTGTTGCCTTTTTTGCATGGCATGTTCCCCCTGTTGAATGGCATTCGATGGTAAATCAATCACCGATCAAATGCCAGTCACTCTCATCAAGAAGCGTCTTCCTGTGCGGGGCGGCGGGCCAAAATGATCTTGCCCAAAGCCAACACCAACAAGGCACCTGCCACGCCCAAGCCATAGCCCCAGGCTTTGTCTTGAGGAATGTAGGCGATCAGACCTGGGTCGGTTTGCACCATGGTGCCGGCAATCCAGCCCAGCAGCATGCCGCCGACGGTGATGATGATGGGGAAACGGTCCATGAGCTTGAGCACCAGCTGGCTGCCCCAGACGATGATCGGGATACTGACCAGCAGACCGAAGATCACCAGCGGCATTTGGTGATCGGCATTGCCGGAGGTTTGCGCTGCACCGGCGATGGCGATCACGTTGTCAATGGACATGACCAAATCGGCAACGATGACGGTCTTGACAGCACCCCAGAGCTTGTCGCTGCCCTGGATGTTACCGTGGTCTTCGTCTTCATCGGGGGTCAGCAATTTCACGCCGATCCAGATGAGCAAGAGCGCGCCCACAAACTTCAGAAACGGAATGGCCAACAGTGTGAGCGCGAAAAAGATCAGGATCACACGCAGCACGATGGCACCAGCGGTGCCCCACAGAATGCCTTTGGTGCGCTGGTGTGCGGGCAATTGGCGGCAAGCCAGTGCAATCACCACAGCGTTGTCGCCACCCAGCAGGATGTCGATCATGATGATCTGGCCCACAGCGAACCAGAAATGAGCGGTCAGAAATTCTTCCACGGTGTTCCTTTATCCATCGGCGCGTTGTCCGACGGAGCATGAGTTCAAAAAACGGAAAGCCGGATTGTCCCGCAGGACATCCGGCTTCGGTATTGTGGCAAACCACAGCCGCCCGCAAGCGGCATGAAGTTTACTTCAGCTGAGCCTTGAGCAGTTTGCCCAGCTCGGACGGGTTGCGTGTGACCACGAAACCGCACTCTTCCATGATGGCCAACTTGGCATCGGCCGTGTCGGCGCCGCCAGAAATCAAGGCACCTGCGTGGCCCATGCGCTTGCCGGGAGGGGCAGTCACACCAGCGATGAAGCCAACAACTGGCTTCTTCATGTTGGCTTTGCACCACTGAGCGGCTTCGGCTTCGTCTGGACCGCCGATTTCACCGATCATGATCACGGCGTCGGTGTCTGGATCGTCGTTGAAAGCCTTCATCACGTCGATGTGCTTCAAACCGTTGATCGGGTCGCCACCGATACCGACGGCGCTGGACTGGCCCAAGCCGACTTCGGTCAACATCGCCACGGCTTCATAGGTCAGCGTGCCCGAACGGGACACGACGCCGATGCGGCCTTTGCGGTGGATGTGACCGGGCATGATGCCGATCTTGATTTCGTCAGGGGTGATCAGGCCAGGGCAATTGGGGCCCAGCAGCAAGGTTTTCTTGCCGCCAGCGGCTTCCTTGGCCTTCATCTTGTTGCGCACTTCGAGCATGTCACGCACTGGAATGCCTTCAGTGATGCAAATCGCCAGATCCAGGTCGGCTTCAACGGCTTCCCAGATGGCAGCGGCTGCGCCTGCCGGAGGCACGTAGATCACGGACACGGTAGCGCCCGTTTGCGTGGCGGCTTCCTTGACAGTGGAATAGATTGGGATGTTGAAGATGGACTCGCCAGCCTTCTTGGGGTTCACACCCGCGACGAAGCAGTTCTTGCCGTTCGCGTATTCCTGGCACTTTTCAGTGTGGAACTGACCGGTTTTGCCGGTGATGCCTTGGGTGATGACTTTGGTGTCTTTGTTGATGTAGATCGACATGTGATTCTCCTGGCTTACTTAACAGCAGCAACAATCTTGGTGGCTGCTTCAGCCATGGTGTCAGCGGCAATGATCGGCAGACCGGATTCGGCCAACAGTTTCTTGCCCAGCTCTTCGTTGGTGCCCTTCATGCGCACGACCAGTGGCACGGACAGGTTCACGGCCTTGCAGGCGGTGATCACGCCGGTGGCGATGGTGTCGCACTTCATGATGCCGCCGAAGATGTTGACCAGAATGCCTTTGACATTCTTGTTGGCCAGCATGATCTTGAAGGCTTCAGTGACCTTCTCGGCAGTTGCGCCGCCGCCCACGTCCAGGAAGTTGGCAGGCTCGCCGCCGAACAACTTGATGGTGTCCATGGTGGCCATGGCCAGGCCAGCGCCGTTGACCAGGCAACCGATGTTGCCGTCCAGGCTGATGTAGGCCAGGTCGAACTTGGAAGCTTCCACTTCAGCAGGATCTTCTTCGTCCAGATCGCGGTAAGCCACGATTTCGGGGTGACGGAACAGGGCGTTGGAGTCGAAGTTGAACTTCGCGTCCAGAGCCATCACGTTGCCTTTGCTGTCGCGGTTCAGCGGGTTGATTTCCACCAACGAAGCGTCGGTTTCCATGTAGCACTGGTACAGCTTCTTGAAGATGTCCACGGCTTGTGCTGTGGAATCTGCTGGCATGCCGATGGCGTCAGAGATCTTCTTGGCTTGGGCATCGCCCAGACCGGTCAAAGGATCGATGAACTCGGTGATGATTTTCTCGGGGGTGGAGTGCGCCACTTCCTCGATGTCCATGCCGCCTTCGCTGGAAGCGATGAAAGCGATTTTTTGAGTGGCGCGGTCGGTGACCACAGACACGTAATACTCTTTGTTGATGTCAGCGCCGTCTTCGATGTACAGGCGACGGACTTTTTGGCCTTCGGGGCCAGTTTGGTGGGTCTTGAGCTGCATGCCCAGGATCTCGCCAGCCAGGCGTTTCACGTCGTCAATGGTTTTGGCCACTTTGACGCCGCCGCCTTTGCCACGGCCACCGGCGTGGATCTGGGCCTTGACCACCCACACTGGGCCGCCCAGTTTTTGAGCGGCTTCAACAGCCTCTTGAACGGTGAATGCCGGGATGCCGCGTGGAACTGGCACACCGAATTGACGCAAGATTTCCTTGCCTTGGTATTCGTGAATCTTCATGAGGTCTTCTCTCAGAGGGTGGTTGATTGACCGGTCTGCCGGGGTGATTCTCCCGCCAGCAGGCTCTGGACACTGCAGCCTTCGACTGTATCATGCTGCAATGCACCAATACTGAGTCCTGCGTCTTACATCGACATGACGCAGAACGCAGGTTTAGATCAGAAAGTACGCAAAATGGCCAAAATTTTCATCGATGGCGAGGCTGGGACCACGGGTTTGCAAATTCGTGAACGCCTGGCATTGATGCCACAAGTGCAGGTGCTGAGCATTGATCCAGCCCGTCGCAAAGACCCCGAAGCCAAGCGCGAACTGATGGCCGAGGCCGATCTGGTGGTGCTGTGCCTGCACGACGATGCCGCTATCGAGTCGGTCGTCATGATCGACAGCCTGCCCGGCAAAAAGCCGCGCATTGTGGACGCGTCCACTGCGCACCGTTGCAACCCTGATTGGGTGTACGGCTTCCCTGAACTGGCCGCTGGCCAGCGCGAAGCCGTGATCGCTGCCGAACGCGTGGCCAATCCCGGTTGTTACGCCACGGGCGCCATTGCTTTGCTGCGTCCCTTGGTGCAAGCCGGTTTGGTGCCTGCTGATTACCCGGTGTGTCTGCCTTCGGTGAGCGGTTATTCGGGCGGTGGCCGCACCATGATCGAAGACTACGAAGCGGGTAAAGCGCCTTTGTACGAAGCCTATGCTCTGGGTCTCAAGCACAAGCACATCCCGGAAATCATGCGTTTCACGGGCCTGACCTGCCGCCCTTTGTTTGTGCCCGCCGTGGGCAATTTCCGCCAGGGCATGCTGGTGCAGCTGCCTTTGCACCTAGACGCTCTGCTCGGTCAGCCCAAGGCGGCGGACCTGCACGAAGCACTGCGCGCGCACTATGCCCCGAGCCAGGCCGCAGGCGGCTGGGTCAGCGTGGAGCCTGCGACTGAGAGCGGCAAGCTCGATGCGCTGGCGCTGAACGACACCAACAAGTTGGAGTTGCGCGTGTTTGCCAACGAAGAAGCCCGCCATGCCGTGCTCATCGCGCGCTTGGACAACCTGGGCAAAGGTGCCAGCGGTGCCGCAGTGCAAAACATCCAGTTGATGCTGGGGGTCTGAGGCCTGCTTGCTGGTGTGTTCAGGTGAACGAACAGTGTCGGAGCTGAAGTTCTGACCTAACAGGCAAGGATAGGCATGTTGTAGGTCGGTGGCTTTAGCCCCGACAAAGGCTTTGCACATGGATGCGGCTGCGGGACCTTTAAAACTCGCCGCCGCCTTGCACCACGCGGCGCACCACTTCGGCGGCAAACCCCCTTGTGATCAAAAAACGCATTTGCCTGGCCCGCTCATGGGCATCGGCAGGTGCCTGACCGAATTTCTTGCGCCAGACTTCTTGTGCGCGGCTCAATTCGGTGTCGCGCAAACCTTCCATCGCTTGGGCTACTGCTTCGCCAGACAAACCTTTGGCCGCCAGCTCTTGTCGCACACGGGCGGCGCCCAGCTTGCCAGCACGGCGGTGGACCACCGATTCGATGGCCCGCCCGTCGTTGATGAAATCCCGGGCCTGCAACTCGTCCAGCGCCTTGGCCAGCTCGCCCGGCACTTCTTCGTGTGGGGCCAGTTTGCGCTCCAGCTCTGCCCGGGAATGCTCGCGCTGGCTCAAAAGCCGCAAGGCGCGGCCTTTGAGTGAGGGCTGAAATCCCAAACCCTTGCGGGTTTCGCGCGCCTTGGGTGCATCGCTCATGCTGCGCCTGCTTTACGCGGGGTCTTTGGCTTCCTTGGGCGCTTTGGCGGGCTTGGTCGGTGCGGGTGTGGCGTCACCCGCAGTGCCTGCCAGCAAAGGAATGCCCAGCGAATCGCGCACCTTGTTCTCGATTTCGAAAGCCAGGTCGGGGTTCTCGCGCAGGAACTCGCGGGCGTTGTCACGGCCCTGGCCGATTTTCTCGCCCTGGTAGGCGTACCAAGCACCGGATTTCTCAATGATCTTGGCTTCCACGCCCATGTCGATCACTTCGCCTTCGCGGCTGATGCCCTCGCCAAACAGGATGTCGAATTCGGCGGTCTTGAAGGGGGGCGCGACTTTGTTCTTGACCACTTTGACCTTGGTCTCGTTGCCGATCGCGTCGTCACCTTTCTTGATGGTGCCGGTGCGGCGGATGTCCAGGCGGACCGAGGCGTAGAACTTGAGCGCATTGCCGCCGGTGGTGGTTTCGGGGCTGCCGAACATCACACCGATCTTCATGCGGATCTGGTTGATGAAGATCACGGTGCAGTTGGTCTTTTTGATGGTGGCGGTCAGCTTGCGCAGGGCCTGGCTCATCAAACGGGCTTGCAGGCCGGGCAGGCTGTCACCCATGTCGCCTTCAATTTCGGCCTTGGGGGTCAGGGCGGCCACCGAGTCGACCACGACCAGGTCCACCGCGCCGGAGCGCACCAGGCTGTCCACAATTTCCAGGGCTTGTTCGCCGGTGTCGGGCTGGCTGATCAGCAGGTCCTGCAGGTTGACACCCAGGTTTTGGGCGTACTGCACGTCCAGCGCATGCTCAGCGTCAACAAAGGCGCAGGTGCCGCCCAAGCGCTGCATCTCGGAGATCACTTGCAAAGTCAGCGTGGTTTTACCTGACGATTCAGGGCCGTAGATTTCGATCACGCGGCCACGGGGCAGACCACCCACGCCCAAGGCGATGTCCAGACCGAGCGAGCCGGTGGAGACGACCTGGATGTTTTCGATCATTTCGCCTTCACCCAGGCGCATGATGGTGCCTTTGCCAAATTGCTTTTCGATCTGGGCCAGTGCGGCTTGCAGGGCTTTGGCTTTTTCGGTGTTCACTTCGCTCATGGAAATCTCCTTGAATATCAATGGTTTGGGGCATCCGCTCCCTTGAAAGCCTGCGCTTTACTGGATGCGTGAACAGTACTGTAAACGAACTGTATAAACACGTAAACAGTATTTTTGGTCAGTTTGCCTTATCATTTGGGGCATGAGTGACGCACCGGCTCCCAGCCCTGAAGAAGCCCTTAAAACAATGGACGATCGCTGGCGTCAAACCCATTTGGGGCGCTTGCTGGGCCACGCCATGCGGCGCTTTGACGAGCGGGTCTTGCACCTGATGGCCCACAACGAAGGCGTGCCTTTGGCCTTGTCGAACTTGGCCGCACGTGACCAGATCAGCGCGGCGCATGTCCACATCACGCGCCACTTGGCGATCGAAGGCTCGCGCCTGACCGATCTGGCGCAAGCTGCGGGCATGAGCAAGCAGGCCATGGGCGACTTGGTAGACCAGTGCACGGCCTGGGGTTTGGTGCAAAGGCAAAGCGACTTGCAGGATGCGCGCGCTAAACGTGTTGTCTTCACCGCTGATGGTCTGGCGTGGTTGCAGGCTTTCAAAGACGCCGTGGCGCAAGCCGAGGCGGAATTCAGGGACGCGGTGGGGCAAGATGTGGCCACGGTTGTGGCCTTGGGCCTGGAGGCTTACGCACATTGACGTCATCAGGGCTGACCCGAACGTCAATGAAGCCCGGACAGCCTCGGCCTGACACTAAAATCACTTGAAGCGCCCGGATATACATCTCAAAAAAGCCAGCATCTACAACAGGAGACAGCCATGCGAATTCTCATTGCCGAAGACGACCAGGTGCTTGCCGATGGCTTGTTGCGCACCTTGCGCAATGCGGGCGCGGCGGTGGACCATGTGGCCAGCGGCAGCGAAGCCGATGCGGCGCTGATGACCAACAACGAATTTGATTTGTTGATCCTGGACCTGGGCTTGCCCCGCATGCACGGTCTTGAGGTGCTCAAGCGCTTGCGTTCGCGTGGCTCCACATTGCCGGTGCTGATCTTGACCGCAGCCGACAGCGTTGAAGAGCGCGTCAAAGGCCTGGACCTGGGCGCAGACGACTACATGGCCAAGCCCTTCAGCCTGCAGGAACTCGAAGCGCGTGTGCGCGCCCTGACCCGCCGCGGCATGGGCGGCGCCACATCGCAGATCAAGCACGGCCCGCTGATTTATGACCAGTCCGGTCGCGTCGCCACCATCGACGGCAAGATGGTTGAACTCTCCGCCCGTGAACTGGGTTTGCTCGAAGTCTTGCTGCAACGCGCGGGTCGTCTGGTCAGCAAAGACCAGTTGGTCGAACGTCTGTGCGAGTGGGGCGAAGAGGTCAGTAACAACGCCATCGAGGTGTATATCCACCGCCTGCGCAAGAAAATCGAAAAAGGCCCGATCCGCATCGCCACTGTGCGCGGCTTGGGTTATTGCCTCGAAAAAATCCCTGGCTGATCGTGTCGGGCTTGCACACCCACACCTTGGCCTGAGTGCCCACTGAGCCATGAAGTCCAAGGGTTGGAGCGTCAAGTTTTTCAAACGTGAACAGCGTTCGCTGTTCGGGGAGATCCTCGACTGGATGTTGACCCCGCTGCTGTTGCTGTGGCCCATCAGCCTGGCCTTGACCTGGCTGGTGGCGCAGGGTCTGGCCAACAAGCCCTTTGACCGTGCCATGGTCTACAACGTGCAGGCCTTGGCGCAACAGGTCAAGCTGGGGCCCGACAAAAAAGTCCAGTTCAACCTGCCTCAGCCCGCCAGCGAATTGCTGCGTGCCGATGAAACAGACCTCGTTTATTACCAAGTGCGCGGGGCCAACAACGAGCACCTGAGCGGTGACCGCGATGTACCCATGCCGCCCGATGAAGAGGACAAAGGCAGCAGCTACGAAGTGCACATCCGCGATGACGAAATGCGTGGTCTCGAAGTGCGCGTGGCCTATACCTGGATACGGCTGGATGCCGATGGCAAGCGGCCTGCGCTGGTGCAAGTGGCCGAGACCCGCGAAAAACGCTCCGTGCTGGCCGCAGAAATCATCAAGGGGGTGATGCTGCCCCAGTTCGCCTTGCTGCCCCTGGCGGTGTTGCTGGTGTGGCTGGCGCTGGTGCGCGGTATCAAGCCTTTGTCCGAGCTGGAAGAGCGCATCCGAGCGCGCAAACCCGATGACCTGAGCCCGCTGGACGACAAGGCCGTGCCCATGGAAGTCGCGCCCTTGGTGTTGTCGGTGAACGATTTGCTGGAACGCCTCAAAGACTCCATCGTCACGCAAAAGCGTTTTTTGGCCGATGCGGCGCACCAGCTCAAAACGCCGCTGGCGGGTTTGCGCATGCAGGCCGACCTGGCGCAGCGCTCGGGCTCCAGCGAAGAAGACCTCAAAAAGTCGTTGCAGCAAATTGGCCGCGCCAGCGTGCAAGCCACCCACACCGTGAACCAGTTGCTGTCCTTGGCGCGGGCCGAAGGCGGCGGTGCCAGCGTGCCGCAGCAAGCTTGCGACATGGTGCGATTGGTCAGTGATGTGTTGCAAGACAGCCTGCCCCGGGCCATGGACAAGGGGCTGGACCTGGGCTACGAAGGCGTAGATGCGGACACACCTGGCGTGAAGGTCAATGGCAACCCGATCCTGCTCAAGGAGATGGTGCGCAACCTGGTGGAGAACGCGATCAATTACACCCCCTCCACGCCAGAGCGGCCCGGCGTGATCACGGTGCGTGTGTTGGTTGACCCTTACAGCAAGGCCTTGGTCTTGCAGGTCGAAGACAACGGTCCGGGCATCCCGGTGCCCGAGCGTGATCTGGTCTTCCAGCCTTTTTACCGGGCCTTGGGCACCAACGTGGATGGCTCAGGCTTGGGTCTGCCCATCGTCAAGGAAATCGCCCAACAGCACGGCGCCACGGTCAGCATCGCCCCGACGTTTGAAAACCAAACACCGCCCGGTGCGTGTTTCACGCTGCGTTTCAGTGTTTAAGGTGGCAGGCACTGATTGCCGCAATGACAAATGCGTTGCGTAGGTCGGTGGCTTTAGCCCCGACAGTGGCCTGCGCCGAGTCCGTTTACGTCGGACCTGAAGGTACCGACCTACCCATGCTGCCCCATAGATCTGCAGGTCCGACCTGGATGGGCTTGGGTTCAGGCGGGCTTGCCCATGTTGAGCTGCAGGCGCTCGCGTTCCATCACACGGGCCACGGCAGGCACCGCCGCGACCTTTTGCACAAAGGCCCACAGCTCGAGGTGCTCTTCGGGTGTGATGCCGGCAATCGTGCCCCAACGGGTCAGGGTCAGGCTGTAGGCGTCAAGCGCGCCGAACTGTTCACCAGTCAACCAGGCCTGGCCTTTGGCCGCAGCGGCTTTGACCAAGGCCTGCAACTCGCCCAACATGCCCCGGAACAACTGCGTGTTGTAAGGCTTGAGCGCGGCCTGCACTTCGGGCAAGTCCGAAAACTTTTGCGGCATGAAGATGTGCGTGAAGGTTGGATGCACCGTGTTGTTCATCCAGGCCAGTGTGGAGATGGCTTGTGCGCGGGCAATGGGCTCGGCGGGCAAGAAGCCCGCCTGCGGGAAGAGCTGGTCCAGGTGCAGCACTATCGCCACAATTTGCGTGACGACCTGACCGTTGTTGACCAGCACAGGCACTTGGCCACGCGGGTTGATGGCTTTGTATTCTTCGCTGTTTTGCTCGCCTTTGTGCAGCTTGACCATGTGCGGTTCGAACTCGGCGCCGCTCATCTCGAGCAGCACATGGGGCACAAAAGAACAGGCGCCAGGGGCGAAATACAGTGTCAGGCTCATGGGAGACTCCGATATGGGGTTAGTTGGAAGCCGGTTTGGCCGGCGTTGCCGTGGCAGGCGCTGTGCTCACCGGCGCAGATGCAGCGCTGGACGGTGCAACAGTCGCGGGTGTTGGCGTGGGTTTGGCGGGCAAGGCCTCGGACGCTTTGCCAACAGGCGCGGCAGCAGTAGCTTCAGAGGCCGATGCAGCAGGCACAGAAACTTCTTGACCAGGTCGCGTGAACTGCAAGGCTTCGGGCTTGATTTGTTGCTGCAAGCGCTCTGGCTCGCGTTGCACATTGGGCCCCCAGCCCCAGCGGGCAAAGGCGTCCCACTGCCAGGCCAGCGTGATGACATTGAGCAGCAGCAACAGGGCAATCGCCCAGCGGATCTTCATGGTGGGTCCTCGGCAAAGGGGCGCACGCTGACTTCGGAACTGTGGATGTCCACCACGCCAGCATCGGTCTGCAATCGTAGCGCACCGCTGGCGCTGACACCCAGTGAAGTACCTTGCAGCCCATCGCTGGTGTGCACGCGTCGGCCTTTGAGCACATCACGCGCTTCAAAGCGTGCTTGCAGGGGGGCAAAGCCGGCGGTCTCAAAAGCCAGAATGGTTTGGACCAAGGGCGCCGCGATGCGCGCCAGTGCCGCAGCGGCGGTCACGTCAGGCCAGCATTCGGTCAAGGCCGCAGGCGGGGTGTTCAGGCCATCGGCCGGGCGCGGACGGATGTTCATGCCCACACCAATCACCACCTGGCTGCGCCCGCCCATGCTGGCCGCCTCCACCAAGATGCCGCCGAGCTTGCGCTCTTGCATCCACAAATCATTGGGCCATTTCAAGCGCACATCGGGGTGCAGGCTTTCGGCCAGACTCAGACCCACCGCCAAGGACAGGCCCGACCAGTCTTGGGGGGCGATGGGCAGGCTCAGCGAGAAGGTCAGTGAATCACCCGGCTGGCTTTGCCACACGCGGCCCATGCGGCCACGGCCTGCGGCTTGGCTTTCGGCCACCAGCAGCGTGGGCTCGTGCTGGCCTGCGCGTGCGCGGCGCATGAGTTCGCTGTTGCTGGAGTCGATCTCGGGCAGGATCTCGACGGTGAAGTCGGGAAGCCGGGGAAAGACTTGTTCCCAGATGGCTTCAGCGGGCCAGGCGGTGGGCTTGATCATCTGCTGGAGCGTGTCACTCAGCGCTTTTTCGAAGCCTTCTTGACTTTTTCGGTCGATTTCTTTTTGGCCTTGTCCTTCGGTTTAGCTGTAGCCTTGGTCTCGGCTTTCACTTTGGACTTTGGCTTTGCATCCGATTTGGCTTTGGCCTTGTCTTTGGATGGGCCCTTGGCTTTTTTCTGACCCGGGATCTTGGGCGTGTCCGCACGGTCTTTGGGCGAGAGCAGCGTGCCCCGGCAGTTCTTGGCGCCACACCAGCAGGGGTACTCGGCTTTGAGTTTCTTGGTGTAGGGCTCGTCGATGATCAGGCCGTAGTCGTAGTTCAGCTCTTCGCCCGCCTTGATGTTGCGGATGGCCTTGATGAAGATGCGCTCGTTGTCTTCGTCGGCTTCGCAGTTGGGGTCGCAGCTGTGGTTGATCCAGCGCGAGGAGTTGCCGCCGTGCAGCGCGTCGATCACCTTGTCTTCATTCACATGGAAGTAGAAGGTGTGGTTGGGGTCCTTGGGGTCATGCGGGTGGCGGTCTTGCGCTTCGTCCCAGCTGATGATCTCGCCCACGTATTCAATCAGGGTCTCGCCTTCTGCAAGGTCTTGCAGGGCAAATACGCCTTTGCCATGCACACCGGAGCGGCGGACCTGGATGCGTCGGTTGGATGACGAACCGGAAGGAGAAACAGGAGTTTTGGCCACGGTGTTCAAAAATTTGTTATGGTGAATTCATGTGGGCGTGCGCGTGAGCGCGCCCAGGCGTGCATGTGTGCGAGCGCGCGTGCGCACGCGAGACAACGGGATTGTATAGACATGAAAACATTGATCATTGCAGAGAAGCCCTCGGTGGCCCAGGACATCGTTCGGGCCCTGACCCCCGTGGCGGGCAAGTTCGAGAAACACGATGACCATTTCGAGAGCGACACCTATGTGGTGACGAGTGCCGTGGGCCATCTGGTGGAGATCCAGGCCCCCGAGCAATACGACGTCAAACGCGGCAAGTGGAGCTTTGCCAACCTGCCCGTCATTCCGCCGCACTTTGACCTCAAGCCCGTGGACAAGACCAAGAGCCGTTTGAGCGCCGTCGTCAGACAAGCCAAGCGCAAGGACGTGAGCGCCCTCATCAATGCCTGTGACGCGGGCCGCGAGGGCGAGTTGATCTTCCGCCTGATTGAGCAGTACGCGGGTGGCGCCAAGCCCTTGAACAAGCCCGTCAAGCGCCTGTGGTTGCAGTCCATGACGCCGCAGGCCATTCGCGACGGGTTTGAGAGCCTGCGCAGCGAGCAACAAATGCAGGGCCTGGCCGACGCCGCCCGCAGTCGTTCCGAGGCCGACTGGCTGGTGGGCATCAACGGTACGCGTGCCATGACCGCCTTCAACTCGCGCGATGGTGGCTTCTTCCTCACCACCGTGGGTCGGGTACAGACCCCCACGCTGGCCGTGGTGGTCGAACGCGAGGAACAGATCCGCAAATTCATCAGCCGTGACTATTGGGAAATCCATGCCGAGTTCGCAGCCGCTGCAGGCACCTACCCCGGCAAGTGGTTCGACCCGGCCTGGAAGAAAGAAGAAGACGGCGAGAAGAAAGCGGACCGCAAGTGGACCGCTGCCGAGGCACAGGCCATTGTCGATGCCGTGCGCGGCAAGACCGCCAGCGTGACCGAAGAGGCCACCCCCACCACGCAAGCCAGCCCCGGTCTGTTTGACCTGACCAGCCTGCAGCGCGAGGCCAACGGCAAGTTCGGCTTCTCGGCTAAGACCACGCTGGCGCTGGCGCAAAGCCTGTACGAGCGCCACAAGGCCCTGACCTACCCGCGTACCGATTCGCGCCACCTGCCCGAAGACTATGTGCCCGTGGCCAAGCAGACCTTCGAGATGCTGGCCGACAGCGGCATGCGCCACCTGGCCCCGCACGCCCTCACGGCCCTCAACAACAACTACGTGCGCAAGATCCCGCGCGTGTTCGACAACAAAAAAGTGTCGGACCACTTCGCCATCATCCCCACCTTGCAAGCGCCCAGCGGCTTGTCCGAGGCCGAGCAAAAGCTCTATGACCTGGTGGTGCGCCGCTTCATGGCCGTGTTCTTCCCCAGCGCCGAATACCAGGTGACCACCCGCATCAGCGTGGCCGCCGGTCACAGCTTCAAGACCGTGGGCAAGGTGTTGGTCAAACCCGGCTGGCTCGCCATCTACGGCAAGGAAGCTGCTGAGGAAGTGCAGGACGCCAAAGACGGCGACAAAGGCCAGAACCTGGTGCCGGTGCAGCCGGGCGAACAAGTGGGCGTGGAGTCGGTTGAAGCCAAGGGCCTCAAAACCCGCCCCCCGGCACGCTATTCAGAAGCGACTTTGCTGGGCGCCATGGAAGGCGCAGGCAAGCTGGTCGACGACGACGAGCTGCGCGAAGCCATGCAGGAAAAAGGCCTGGGCACGCCAGCCACCCGCGCCGCCATCATCGAAGGCTTGCTGAATGAAAAATACATGCTGCGCGAAGGCCGCGAGCTGATCCCCACCGCCAAGGCCTTCCAGCTCATGACGCTGCTGCGCGGCCTGCAGGTCGAAGAACTCTCCAAGCCCGAGCTGACCGGCGAATGGGAATACAAGCTCGCTCAGATGGAGCAAGGCAAGCTGAGTCGTGGCCAGTTCATGGCCGAGATCGCGGCGATGACCGAGCACATCGTCAAGAAAGCCAAGGAATACGACCGCGACACCGTGCCCGGTGACTACGCCACGGTGAGCACGCCCTGCCCCAACTGCGGCGGCGTGGTGAAAGAAAACTACCGCAGGTACACCTGCACCGGCGCAGACGGTGCCAGCGAGGGCTGTGGCTTCTCGTTTGGCAAATCGCCAGCAGGGCGCACCTTTGAGCCCGCCGAAGTCGAGCAGTTCATGCGCGACAAGAAGATTGGCCCACTGGACGGCTTCCGCTCCAAAGCGGGTTGGCCCTTTGTGGCCGAGATGGCACTCAAGTACAACGAAGAAGA
>JACCDQ011208541.1_pt1 | contig 20111 bp, 12 predicted proteins | sample 7446031 | NCBI WGS metagenome assembly JACCDQ01 (sample SAMN15323442, study PRJNA562643) | freshwater metagenome | isolation source: river surface water | place: USA:Blue River Watershed | collected 2017-08-17
CGTGCATCATCGACAGCTCAACCAGGTCGATCGCCGCCACGCCCACGCACACCAGCGCGAAAGCGCCGCTGACGGTGGACGTCCGATCGCGCAACCAGATCCCGCCATGGATGCCCGCAAGCACCAGACAGAGCGAGGCCATGGACGACCAGAGCAGGATGACCATGCTCACGCGCGCGCCTCGTCATCGGGCACCGCGGGCACTGCGCGCACAGGGACGGGAAGACGAAACCAGAAACAGCTACCGCGCCCGGGATTGGCTGCCGCACCGATTTCGCCGCCGTGCGCGCCGACGATGGAACGGCAAATCGCGAGCCCTACGCCAAGGCCTTCCGGCTTGGTGGTGAAAAACGGCCGGAAGACTTCCGCTGCGTCAGGCGGCAGCCCGCTGCCCACATCGGCCACCCTGACCTCGATCATGCTCTCCGCTGCCAGCGTCATGATCGACAGCACACGATCGCCGGCGGCATTGCCCGCCATGGCCTCGCTGGCATTCCTGATCAGGTTGAACAGCACTTGCCTGATCAGCATCGGGTCGCCATCGATCGGCGGCAGGGCGTCGGCCAGCGTCAACTTCGCGTTCACGCCACGCTCGACCAGATCTGCCCTCACCAGCTCGACCGCTTCAGTGACCAGGTGATTGATTGACAGCGGCTCGACCGGAATGCGGCCCCGGATCGGGAGTGCGCGCAATCTGGCCAGCACCCCGGCGGCGCGCTCGTCCGCGCTGATAATGTCATCGAACACTGCCTGAAGCTCTGCGAGGTCGGCATCGGGCTGCCGCAGCATGCTTTCGGCCGCCTCGGCATTGCTCATGATGATCGCCAGCGGCTGGCCCAGCTCGTGCGCCATCGCCGCAGAGAATTCGCTGGCACTGGCAAGTCGTTGCAGACGTTCCAGCTCCTGGCGCCTGCGCTCGCTCTCAAGTTCTGCACGTCGTCGCTCAGTGATGTCGATGGTCACGCCAGTCACGGTCGAGGACAATTCGCCCCCTGCGTCCAGCGGTCCGCCCAGCGACGAATACCAGCGCTCGCCGCCATCAGGAAGCAGCACCCGATACTCGACGGAGGCCCGGCGCTCGCTTCGGGCCAGCGATATCGCCGCCTGGACGCGCTGGCGGTCGTCCGCGTGGATCCGCGCCATCACATCGCGCAGATGGAAGTCTTTGTGTCGATCGAGGCCAAACATTTCAGCTGCTCTGGCCGTACCCCAGAACGCGCCGGTCGCCGTATCGACGCTCCATAACGCCACATGGGCCGTCTCTGCCGCCAGTTGCAGGCTGGCCTCCGCATCGGTCAGTTCGGCATGCCGCGCCTGCAACGATACCGATCGCTGCACTGATTGGGCCAGCTCGCCCCCGACCTCAAATCCCAGCGCCAAAATGATCGGCACGCAACTCACGGTGATCACCGCCGGGAATTGCAGCAGGCCGAGCACGCGCGCGGCCGCACCTGCCGTCGCCATCAACACGAAAAACGTCAGCAAGCCGCCGACTGACGCCGCCAGACGGCGATCGCCGCGGCGCCAGACCTGAACCGTCGCATCGACGATAAACAGCGCCTGAAAGAGGCCGGACAAGAGCGCAATGAGGATCAGAGGATTCGGTGTGCCGATCGCATAGCTGACAGACTGGCCGAGCACCTGCATCTGCCCGATGGCGCTGATCTCGCTGAAATTGAGGTTCGGCGACGAAAATACATTCACCAGCATGGCCAGCGTGCGCAGCCCGACCGCCAGCCAGGCCAGCCAGCGCCTGCCGGCACGCAGGTGAAAGCGCACGAACAGCACACTGCCGATGGTGGCCAGCCACAAGGGAAAATGATTCAGCCACAGCAGATAACCGAACTGCTCCGGCGTCTGCGCACGCATCATGCCCAACTCGAACAGCGTCACCAGCCCCACGCCGGCGGCGGACAATACAAACGCGCCGTGCACTGGCGCGTCGCGCAGGCGGGTCCACACGTAGCCGTGAATCAGCGCGAGCGCCGCACTGGCTGCGGCAATCATCAACCAGATAACGGTGATCCAGCCCATGCTACAAGCCCAGCCTTCGAATGAATTTTTTATTTTGCAAGCAAAGTTCCCGCAGCCAGATAAGACTTTCCGGCCAGATCGGGCTGAAGATTATCACCAATGAGCTGATCCCCGATGGCGTGCGGGCCTGCGTCGAAACAGCGCCCTTACCAACAAGGAGCGACGGGCAGCGAAGCTGGTGGCGACTTTATAATTCGTGCAGTTCGCGGCCGCGCCGCAGCGAGGCCGGCAGTCTTGAAACAGCTAAAGATTCCCATGAGTGAAGCAGCGGGCATGCAGTCCCTGATCGACGCGCTGCGCGAACCGCGCCGTTATCCCCATCCGGTCGATCACATCCGCGTCGTCGAGACGCATGCGTCCTGGGTGCTGCTGACAGGCACTTATGCGTACAAGATCAAGAAACCGGTGGATTTTGGCTTCCTCGATTTCTCCACGCTCGCCTTGCGCCGGCATTTCTGCGAAGAAGAACTGCGCATCAACCGCCGCCTGGCACCTGCGTTGTATCTCGATGTGCTGCCCATCAGCGGCAGTGCCGCCGAGCCCAGGCTGGGTGATGCTTCGCAGCCGATCGAATACGCGCTGAAGATGCGGCAGTTCGACGAAGCCGGTCTGTTCGACCGGCTGGCCGGGCAGCATTTGCTCACGCCGATACGCGTGCGCGAGCTGGGCGTGCTCATCGCGAGCTTTCATGCAAGTGCCGCACGCTTGCCGGTGGACAGCACACTGGCTTCGGCGCAGGCGGTGTCCGACGTGATGCTCGACAATTTTCACGGGCTCAAGCTGGCGCCGGCCCATGCATGCGCCCGGGACACGCTGGCACAACTGGAGCAAGCGACACGCACACAACTGGACCGGCTGCGCGCACAACTGCAGCAGCGGCGCGCCGACGGCTTCGTGCGTGAATGCCATGGCGATCTGCATCTGGCCAACATCACGTTGCACGAAGGACGGGTGACGCTGTTCGACGCGATCGAATTCAATGAGGCGTTCCGCTGGATCGACGTGATCAGCGATCTCGCCTTCCTGTTAATGGATCTTGAATTTCGTGGCGAAGACGGGCTGGCCAATCTGGCGCTGAACACCTGGCTGGAATTCAGTGGCGATGCCGATGGCCTGGTATTGCTGCCGCTGTACAAGATGTATCGCGCCATGGTGCGCGCGAAGGTGTCGCTGCTGACCGCTGCCGCAGAGTCGCTGCCTGCCGACCCAAGGACGCTGCACGAAGAACGTTTTCATGCGTATCTCGCGCTCGCACATCGCTACACGCTGCCGCATCGCCGCTTCCTGCTGGTGACCTGCGGCCTGTCGGGCAGCGGCAAGAGTCACGTCAGCGGACAGCTCGCGGCCCAGTTCGGGCTGATACGGCTGCGCTCGGACGTCGAGCGCAAACGCCTGTTCGGACTGGCGCCGCTGGAGGCCAGCGGACCTGGCCTGCGCGAGCAAATGTACAGTCCTGCCGCCAGCGCGCGCACCTATCAGCATCTTGCAGCCCGGGCGCGCAAGCTGCTCACCGACGGCCAGTCGGTGATTGTGGACGCCGCCTTCCTCAGGCATTCCGAAAGAGACTTGTTCTCCCGGCTGGCGGGCGAACTGGCGCTGCCCTTCGCGATCGTTTATTGCGACGCACCGCATGAACAGCGCCGCCAATGGCTGAGTGAGCGCAGCGGCGACCCGTCCGAGGCGACCGAGGCGTTGCTGCCGGCCCAGGCCGGCTGGTTTGAACCGTTCACGGCAGAGGAGAACACGCGCCTGATCACGGTGGCCAGCGGCAGCGCGAGCGCCCCGGAACAGCTGGCCGCGCAGCTGAGAGCTCGCGTCGGCGCTGATTAATGCCGGTGGATCGTCGGCGCCCGCCCGAGCAGTACTTGCGAAGCGACGCACGTCACGGTATGTTGGCGACCCGCTCAGCGGATTCCCCCCGGTCCGTCTGCATCAACCCACTGAACTGCAAGAACTTATGACGACTGGATTTATTGGCATCGGATCCATGGGCATGTCCATGGCCGTCAACCTGCACCGCAAGGGGCAAGCTGTTTGCGTCTATGACATCCGCGCCGAGGCGCTCGACAAGGCGCGCGGTCACGGCATGACAACCTGCAACTCGGCCGCCGACGTGGTCGCACAATCGGACCTGACCATCATCGTCGTGGTCAATGCGAAGCAGATCGACCAGGTCCTGTTCGGCGATGACCAGCGCGCCGCCCGCGCCGCGATTGGCAAAACCGTGATGGTTTGCTCGACGATTGCGCCGGAAGATACCGAAGCGATCGCCGCGAAGCTGGCCGCACTCGGCGTGAAAATGCTGGACGCACCGATTTCCGGCGGCCCGGCACGCGCCGAGGCGGGCACGATGAGCATCATGCTGGCCGGTGACGACGCCACGATCGCGCCGCACCAGCCCGTGCTCGATGCGCTGTCGGACAAGATTTTCCGCCTGAGCGACCGTATCGGCGACGGCGCACGCTACAAGCTGGTCAACAACCTTGCGGCCGGCATCAACCTGGTCGGCGCCGCCGAAGTGATCGCGCTCGGGCTGAAGCTCGGGCTCGACAAGGACAAGCTGCTGGCACTGATGTGCGCATCGAGCGGACAGTCGATGATGCTGGAAGACCGCATGACGCGCGCGCTGAAGGAAGATTACGCACCGCGCGCGCATGCGCACATCCTGACCAAGGACGTCGCACTTGGCTGCGCCATGGCGAAAGGCACGGGTCAGGCCATGGCGATGTCGACCAATGCGCTGGAAGTGCTGAAGGCAACACTGGCGGCCGGCTATGAAGACCTCGATGATGCGGTCGTGCTGAAGATACTGCACGATTGAGCGCGCGACGGGTCGCGCCGAGGTACAGGGTGAAGCGTGCCGGCTCCGCGATCAGCCGGCGTCGCTGATTGGCGTCCGGCGAATGTATCGCCACCCGCTGGCACGATGTTCCGGACCATGCTTCGCGATTCGCTGCGATCTGCGTGCCCTGACGGGCTGCCGGCAACCGACCGCCGGCAGTCAGCGGCCGTGAGATCGCCGAGATAACAGGCACGCCACCGACTTATCTGCCGTGCGCGCCGTCGGCCTTGTCGCCGTTCTTGCCGCCCTTGCGCTCGCAGGCCAGCCGGAATTCCTGCAGCCGCTGCTGCGCGCGCCCCAGCACGCTGGCGGCCGGATAGCCGTCCTCCCCGGCGCTGCCGAAATCCAGGCCGGCCAGGAAGGCCATGCCTTCGCTGGCCAGATCGGCCGCATGAATGTGAAAGCGCCCGTCCGCGACGGCATCGATGACGCGCTGGTCCAGCATCAGGTGACGCAGGTTGCGCGATGGGATCAGCACGCCCTGCTCGCCGTCGAGGCCGAGCAATTCGCATGAACGGAAATAGCCTTCGATTTTTTCATTGATGCCGCCGACCGGCATCATCTCGCCGTTCTGATTGACCGCACCGGTGACGGCAATGCCCTGCCGCAGCGGCACGCCGGCCAGGCTGGACAGCAATGCATAGAACTCCGCGCACGACGCGGAGTCCCCCTCCACGCCGCTGTACTGCTGCTCGAACACGACCGCCGCATCCAGTGCCAGCGGCGCGATGTGTGCAAACAGGGACGACAGATAGCTTTGCAGGATCAGCATGCCCTTGTCGTGAATCGGGCCGGACAATTCGACCTCACGCTCAATGTTGATCAGCCCTTCTTCGCCGGCATAGGTACGCGCAGTCACCCGGACCGGGAAGCCGAACTGGTAGTCGCCGAGATCCATCACGGTCAGGCCGTTCACCTGTCCGATCTTCTCGCCGCGCACATCCAGCAGCCGCTCGCGATCGGCAATGGTTTCCTGCAGCCGCTGCTCGAGATAATCCTGCCGGTGAATACGGGCGCGGCGCGCGTTCAGCACATCGTCGGCCGTGACCAGCGGCGCGCTGCGTGCACGCGCGACTGCGGCGCTTTCGATCACCAATTCTTCCGACAAAGCGAAGATGGCGCTCTGGCGCGCCTGGTCCTGTGTCTCGCGATGCCCGTCCTCCAGGATCGCGGCGACGGCCGCCGCCGAGAAATGCGGCAAGCCCATCTGCCGGCAGGTGCGGCCGATGAAGATCGCGGTCGCCTGCCGCGACTCGGGCGTCGCGATGAAGCTTTCGGCAAAGTCGACCTTGCAGCGAAAGCGGCGCGCAAACTCGGGATCGATTTCCTGCAGCGCGTAGTACTCGCCCGCCGAGCCGACCAGCACGATCTTGACGCTGACATCGACCGGGTCCGGGGTCAGCGACACCGCCGGCAGCGGCACCGAAAAAATGCCGGCTTCCTCGACTTGCAGGCGGCCGCTGCGCATGAAGCGGCGCAGCCTTTCCCACACCAGCGGATCGGCCATCAGGTCGCGCAGGTGCAGCAGCAGGAAGCCTCCGTGCGCCTTCAGCAGGCTGCCGGCGCGAATGCCGAAGAAGTCGGCGACCATGGTGCCATTGTCGGATGCGTATTCAATGCTGCCGAACAGATTGCGCATCAGCGGGTTCTCTTCGACGATCACGGGCGCGCCATCACGATCATGATTGTCGACCACCACGTTCACGCGCAGATGCGACAGCAGCTCCGCGCGATCCTCCAGAACCAGCGGGTCGCTCTCGTCGAGGTCTTCGAACAGATCGAGGTTGTCGAGTATCTCGTCGCGCACCTGGTCGAAGTAGCCGCCCAGTTTCACACTGTCCTTGATCTGCTTGCGCAGCTCGCTGCGGATGGCCTGGAATTCCTGCTCCAGCAAAGGCCGCACCGTCTGCCGGCGCAGCTGGTCGAGCTGCGCGGCGCTGTCGCGCTCGAGGGTTCGCACCTTGTCGAGATAACGGGTGATCTCCTTGCGCAACGCAGTCTCGGCGCGATCGATCTCGGCGCGCTGCTCGTGCCCGAGCGCAGCGGACATGGCGGCGGTGTAAGGCTTGCCGTCCTTGTCCTTCAATGTGAACACCAAATTGCCCTGCTCGCGCATCAGCCCGAAATTGTGGGCTTCCGCATAGCGGCTCAATTCGGCATAGGCGTCATCGTCATGCGCTTTCGCGGCAAGTTCGATGCGATCGGCCGCCGTCCGGAAGTCCGGCCCCTTGAAGCGCTTCGGAATATCGTTTTCGAGCAGCCGCGCAAACTGTGCCATCCGCTGGCGCAGGATGCGTCCCTGCCCGGCCGGCATGCGCAACGCACGCGGCCGGTCGGGAAATTCAACGTTATGCAAATAGCAGAGGTCGGGCGGCGTCGGGCGCTGCAATGCTTCCGACGCCATCAGTCCGGTCAGGAGCGCGGTGCGGCCGCTACCCGATTCGCCGAGGACGAACAGGTTGTAATCGGGATGATCGATCTGCAGGCCGAAGCGCGCCGCCTGATGCGCGCGCTCCTGGCCGATCCAGGGCAGCGGCAGGTCGGCCAGCTCGGCCGTGTCGGCAAAGTCAAGCGAGGCCGGATCAATGGTCAGGCGCAGTCCGGATGCGGCGATTTTCTGGACGCTCATGGGTCTCCATGTTTGCCGTGAACGGGGCCATCGCTGTCAGTGTATGCGGCCTGACACCTTGTCGGTTTGCCGTCAGTCGCTGAGCCTGAAAGCGAATGGAATATATACCCATTCTTCCACAGCCTTGCCACCGGCGGTAGCAGGCTCGAAACGCAATGTCTTTACGGCCTCGAGTGCAGCATTATCGAGCCGCGAAAAGCCGCTGCCAGACTTGATCTCAATGGTACCGGCGGTGCCGTTCGGCTTGACCAGCACCTTCAGGACGACCGTGCCCTGCTCGCGATTGCGCCGCGATAGCTGCGGATAGAAGCGGCGGATCACGGCGGCATCAACCGGCACCTGACGCGCTCCGGTGCGCGGCCCGTCACCACTGCGGCGATCGGCGTCAGCCGCTGCTGCTGCGCGGCGCGCACGGTCGTCAGCAGCACGACGTTCGCGCTCTTCGGCGTCCCTGCGCTCGCGCTCGGCGATGGCGCGTCGTTCACGCTCCTCGGCCGCGCGACGCTCACGCTCGTCGGCATCCTTGCGCTCGCGCTCGGCGGCGGCGCGTTTCGCGCGTTCGTCGGCCTCGCGCCGTGCACGTTCCTGCGCGGCGCGCTTCTCGCGCTCTTCGGCCTCCAGCCGGGCCAGTTCCTGGGCTGCACGGCGACTGCGCTCTTCCGCTTCCAGCCTCGCCTGTTCCTGCGCAACTTGTGCCGCTTGCGCCGCACGACGCGCGCGCTCTTCCGCCACCTTGCGCGCACGTTCGTCCAGCTCGCGGCGTACGCGCTCCTGCGCGAGACGGCGTTCCTCTGCGGCCTGCCGCTCATGCTCTTCCGCCTCATGTCGCGCACGCTCTTCGGCCATACGTCGCTCGTCGGCTTCGCGGCGCAGGCGCTCCGCTGTTTCGCGACGCGAGCGTTCCTCCGCAAGTTTGCGTTCGTCAGCGGCACGGCGCTCTTCTGCCACGCGGCGCTCGTCGGCCGCCCTGCGCTCTTCAGCGGCGCGGCGCTCCTGTGCGATGCGACGCTCTTCCACTGCACGGCGTTCTTCAGCGACTCGGCGTTCTTCCGCCATGCGCCGCTCCTGTGCGACGCGACGTTCCTTCTCTTCTGCGGCCTGCCGCTCCCGCTGTTCGGCGGCGCTGCGTTCGCCGGCGCTGCGCCGTTCTTCGGCGGCGCGCCGCTCCTCAAGCGCCTGCCGGTCACGCTCTTCGGCTTCGCGCTGCTCGCGATATTCGACAGCCTGCCGCTCGCGCTCTTCCAGGTCGCGGCGTACGCGTTCCTCGACGGCCTTGCGACGTGCGTCATGGTCGCGGCGCTCGGCTTCACGCAAGGCCTCGTCGCGCTTGCGACGTTCGATCTCGGGATCAGGCACCGAGCTGGCCGCCTGCGGCACCGGAGTCGGGGCGGGCTGCACCTTCGGTGCGTCGGCCACGGCCAGTGGCGGTACGGGCACGGGACGCGGTGGTGGCGCAAGGGCTGGCTGCGGGTCTGGCTGTGGCGCGGGCGGAATGGGCTTCGCCGGCATGTGCAAGGGACGCGGCGCATCGGGCGGCGTCTGTATGAACTGCACAATGACTGGCTTGTCCGGCTCGGGTACATCGACCGACCAGACGGTCTTGATCGCAGCGGCGATCAAGACAGCATGAAAGAGAATGGCGAGCACAAAACTCACCACGCTGGAATACGAAATCAGCATGTTCGGACGGGCCGGGTGTGCCGCACCTGTCCGGAGCGACTCAGGTCAGATTCAGGCGGTTTGCGCCGGCTTGCATTGGATTATTTTTACAAACTCGCCTGGCATGGGGCTTGCCGAGTTTTCAGCAGGATGGCTGACATTGTAATCCGGCCGGCAAGAATCCCGCAGGCAAGCGTGCCGCGCGTGCGCCATGCTACATTGACCGCCAAAATAAATCGGGCCCGGACCGCTTCGCCGCCACCCGTCGACCATCATGAAACTTCACCTCGAATCCCCTGCCGCCACCGCGCCATCGCTGCGCGACATCCTTGCCGATCTGGGTCCGACCTATGCCGGCAATGCACTGGTGGCCTTTATCTTTTCCGTCACCGGGCCGCTCGCGATCGTGCTGTCGGTCGGCAGTCGCGGCGGCCTGTCGGCGGCCGAGCTGGCGTCGTGGGTGTTCGGCGTGTTCTTCATCAATGGCCTGATCTCGATCGCGATGAGCTGGCGTTACAAGGCGCCGCTCGGCTTTGGCTGGAGCATTCCGGGCACAGTGCTGGTCGGTCCGGCGCTGCAGCATCTGAGCTTCGCCGAAGTGATCGGCGCCTTCTACGCGACCAGCGCGCTGATTCTCATGATGGGCCTGACCGGATGGGTGCGCCGGCTGATGTCGGCGCTGCCGATGCCGGTCGTGATGGGCATGGTGGCTGGCGTCTTCCTGCGCTTCGGGCTCGACCTGGTGCGCGCACTGCACAGCAGCGTGGCCATCGCCGGCCCGATGGTACTGGCTTTCGTGCTGCTGTCGGCACGCGCCGAATGGGGCCGGCGGCTGCCGCCCGTGATCGGCGCGCTGCTGGCCGGCGCCATCGCCATTGCGCTGACGGGAAAGATGCCGATAAACACGCTGGGCAGCTTTGCGTTCGCAAACCCGGTATTGCAAACGCCGGTCTGGTCGGTGACGGCACTGGTCGAACTCGTTCTGCCGCTGGCGATCACGGTGCTGGTCGTGCAGAACGGCCAGGGCGCGGCGATTCTGCGCGCGGCGCGGCACGAGCCGCCGGTGAATTCGATCGCCGTGGCCTGTGGCATCGGCGCGGCGCTGTCGGCGGCGGTCGGTGCCGTCAGCACCTGCCTGACCGGACCGAGCAACGCAATCATGACGTCGTCCGGCTCGATGCAGCGCCAGTACACGGCGGCACTTTGCTTCGGCGCATTCGCCGTGCTGTTCGGCCTGATGGCGCCGACTTTCACCGGACTGATGCTGGCGGCGCCGAAGGAATACATCATGGCGCTTGGCGGACTGGCGATGCTGCGCGTGCTGCAGGGTGCGTTCGTTGCGTCGTTTGGCTCAGGCCGCTTCACGTTCGGCGCGCTGGTCAGCCTGCTGGTCACGGTAGCGGACCTCGGCTTGTTCAATATCGGCGCCGCGTTCTGGGGACTGGTCGCGGGCTTTGCGACGTCCTGGCTGCTGGAGAAGCGCGACTTTTCTGCACTTGCCGACAAAGCCTGAACGCGGCTCGCGCATCCTGCGTCGCTCTTCCCCGCACAGCCGGCGTCTGGCCCGATACCGCTGAGGCAGGCTTGCGGGCAGGTTCAATCCTTCGGATAATGGTTCAAAAATTAACAACAACCGGAAGGTCCGCATGAAGACGATTCAGACGAGGTGCCTGCCGTGGAGACAGTCGTGCAGCATGCTGCTGGCGTTGGCCCTCCCGCTGATGTTGAGCAGCTGTGCGCTGGAATTCAGCAATGCCGAGCCGGCACGAGAACTCACCCGGCCGCCGGAGCCGGCCGCATCCGTTTACGCGGGCTGGCGCGTATTTCAGGATAAATGCGCGCGCTGCCATGGGGCGGCGGCCAACGGCACCGATATCGGTCCGGATCTGCTGCCGCTGGTGCGAAACATGAGCGCGCGACATTTCGCCAGTCTGGTGCTCAAGCGTTACGACCTGGACCAACTGGGTGATCTCGGGGCTCAGGATAAACAGACCGCGGATACCCGGATCGACGATGTGCTGCAGCGCCGTGCCAAACCTCTGGAAATGCCGGCATGGCAAGGTGAGCCGAGCGTCAATGCGCACATTATCGACATTTATTCCTACTTGTCTGCGCGAGCTGACGGAAAAATCGATACCGGCCGTCCGCAATAACAATGGCCAGATTGCGTACTTCAGTCAGGCTCATGTAATTAAAATGTCAGAGATCTGGTTGCCGGTTTAAACGAACAGCGCCTCCGGGATACGCGGTTATCAAATCCGCAATATAAGAACGATTGAAAAGATAACTATTTTCCACAATAATGGCTCCGTCAATTTGCCTCTCTCTTGGCTCGCTTGACTCACGCATTTTCAAATATTGAATAATTTCCGGAGGCTTGGATGGCTTACATTACAAAAAAACACCTGCTCGCACTGGCGCTGCCGGTCCTGCTCACTGGCTGCGCAACCAATGGTGATCTCGAGGCGCTGAAGGCGCACGTTGACGAAATCGCGGCAAAGATGGAAGCCACGCGTGCCGATCTGGTGGCAGCGGTTGAAGCGAATACTGCAACTTCGACGGATGCGAAGGCAGAGTCTGCTGCAGCTTCCGCGACTGCACAGGATGCAAAATCGGTAGCCGACGCTGCCAAGGCCGCATCGGATGCCGCGACGGCGAACGCTGAAACGGCCATTGCAACGGCTGACGCCGCCAAGGCCACCGCGGAAGGTGCTGTGGAAACCGCCGATGCCGCCAAGGCAACGGCTGATACCGCCATCGAAGGCGCAGACATCGCTGTCGACGCTTCCGAAGCTGCAAAAGCTGCGGCTGATTCGGCTGTCGAGACTGCAGAAGCCGCCAAGGCCGCCTCGGACAGCGCAGTGGAGACCGCCGAAGCTGCACGCGCTTCGGCTGACACTGCGGTCGAAACCGCCGACGCTGCCAAGTTGAACTCCGACACGGCTGTCGCGAATGCGGAAGCCGCTGTCACTGCATCGCAGCAAGCGCACATGACGTCCGACGAAGCGAAGGCAACGTCGGAAAATGCATCGGCTAACGCCAATACGGCGCTGAGCATCGCAAAAGTCAGCGATGCAAACTCGGCCAAGGCCGCAGAAGTCGCCAAGCACGCTGACCTGCGCAGCATGGAAGCCGGCGCCGTCGCCGCTTCGGCGAATTCGTCGGTTGCATCGGTGCTGTCGAGCGTCTATGAAGCCAAATCGCTGGCGATGGAAGCCAAGTCGGTTGCTTACGGCGTCAAGGCTGAAGTCACCCGTCCGGTGTCGAGCGGCCGATAATCCCGCCCCGCACCTGCTAAAACGGCCTGCAATTGCAGGCCGTTTTTTTATGCCCTGACAAGTTGCGCTCTGTCAGGGCTTTGTTTTTTCATGCGGTGATCAGCGCCACTGGCCTGACGACGCAGACCCATGCTCTGCGCAGCTTCAGCGCTGCATCATTCCGGCAGCGTACGCCGCAGCGCTTCGAAAAACAGGTCGGACTGCAGGCGCTCGCCACGCACCTGAGCCTCGACATGTGCGGCCAGCTCGGCGCGCACCGGCATCAGGGGCAGGCCCGTCTGCCGTGCCAGTACTTCGACCTGGCACGCGCGTTCGAGGTAATACAGGTCGTCGTATGCATGGGCGAGCGTGTCGCCACACACCACCACACCGTGATTGGCCAGAAAGACGATGTCGCGGCCCTGCATGGCACGGGCAATCCGCTCACCTTCAGTCACATCCAGCGCCAGGCCGTTGTAGACCGTATCGGCCGCCACGCGGCCGTGAAATCGCATCGCATTCTGCGACAAGGCCGTATCGAGCACGCGCGCACCGGTCGCGGTCAGCGCGGTGGCATAGGGCATGTGGACATGCAGCACACAGGGCTTGCGGGCGATTCTGTGGATCGCCGCATGGATATACATCGCGGTCGGCTCGACCGGGTGGCGGCCGGCGAGCAAGCTGCCCTGCTCGTCGATCATCACGATGTCGTCGGCGCCGATCTCCTGCCATAGCAAGCCACGCGGATTCAGCAAAAAGCGGCTTGAACCGTCGGGAAGCTCGACGCTGAAATGATTGCAGACGCCCTCGGACAGCCCGTGATGAGCAGCGGCGCGCAATGCAAGCGCCAGGTCGGCGCGCAAGCGAGTCACGGTGTCTGAATGGTAGTCTTTCTCGTGCATTGCCGGTCTCCAGTGTCGGGACTGCCGGGCGCGGCGATCCCACATGCGGCAGCTGCGCAAGAACTCTGCCGAGCCAAATGAAACTGATATTCCAGAAAATATCATCAAATATCCAACCGCCAGAAGCTTTTGCTGCGCAGCCGCGGAAGAAAATTTCTTGGCGGCGAAATTCCTGTGTACGATGTCGGTTGCACGGGATTATCTAAGGCTATCCGCCTATGACGATCGCGGTTCCTCAGTCCGAGACCGCTGCTCGGCCGGCTCAGGCTGAGCCGGCGCGATTCTGGCCTTGATGGGTGCTTCTTCCGCATGCAGCAAAGGCTACAAAAAAGACAATAAAAAAGAACGAATCCGCTCAACTACCGACGATGCTTGAAAAATCCAGCCAGATTCCTCGTACCCCGAAGGAGGAATTCCGAATCGTTTTTCGATGGCTGGTCGGTCTGATCGTCGTCATGGTGTTGTCGACGCTGCTGCCGGCCCCCGAAGCAAGCCGCGGAATGGCCGGCTATTTGCCGCTGCATTCCACGCTCGAGGTGTTATCCGTCAGCGTTGCCGCGATGGTGTTTGGCATTTCCTGGACGGTCCACAAATACCGGGCATCCGGCCGGGCACTGGTCGTCGGTGTCATCTTCCTGGGCGTCGCCGTACTCGACCTGACGCACACGCTGTCCTTCCACGGCATGCCGGATTTCATCACCCCGGCAGGCGCCGAAAAGTCGATCAATTTCTGGCTGTCTGCGCGCCTGCTTGCCGCCGTCGCTCTGCTGATTGCGGCCTGGTCTCCGAACCAGCTTGATCGCTGGCTGAATCGCTGGCCACGCTACCTGTGGCTCATCGCGATACTCAGCTATTGCGCGCTCGCGCACCTGTGGTTCATCGGCTATCCGGAAACCACGCCGCGCACCTACATTGATGGTGTCGGGCTGACCCCGTTCAAGATTTATGCCGAGTACGGACTGGTCGCGCTCTACCTGATTGCCGCCAGCGGCGTGGTATTCCGCCGTGAGCGCAATCCTGAGTTCAATGCAAGCTACCTGGCCTTGTCGGCGACGACCATGGCCATGGGCGAGCTCTATTTCGCGCAGTACGCAAACGTATCGGACGTGTACAACCTGATGGGCCATCTTTACAAAGTCATGGCCTATGCGTTCCTGAACCGTGCATTGTTCTTTGCCACCATCCAGCGCCCTTATGAAGATTTGCTGGAATCGCGCTCGGACCTCGAAGCCACGCTCGATACGCTTCCGGATCTGCTGTTTGAAGTCAGTGCGGGCGGCACGTATCTTGCCGTGCATGCGCGCGACAAAGGCAAGCTGGCCGCACCTGAAAATGATCTGCTGGGTCGTAACATCCGCGACGTGATGTCACCCGATGCTGCCGAAGAATGCTTTCGCGCCATTGCCGAAGCGGCCGTGCAAGGCTCGTCCCATGACGTGCGCATCATCATTCCTGTGCCGGACGGCGAACGCTATTTCGGCTTGTCGGTCGCGCGCAAGATTCACCCTGACGGCGCGGCGGACACCTTCCTCGTGCTGTCGCGCGACATTACCAACACCGTGGAACAGGAACACCGGCTCGCGCATGAGGCTGCGCTGAACGCGGCCGTACTGTCGCTGCAACAGGAAATCGGCGGCAATGAAGAACCGGCATTCCTGCAGCGCGGCGTCGAAATGGCGGAGCAGCTCACCGGCAGTGCGATGGCCTTCATCCACTTCGTCAACGATGACCAGGAAAACCTCGAGCTGGTCACCTGGTCGGCAGCGACGCTGCAGAAGTACTGCAATGCTGTCGAGGACTCACACTATCCGATCAGCCGTGCCGGCGTGTGGGCCGATGCGCTGCGCCGGCGCGAACCGGTCGTGATCAACGACTATGCGAATGCGAGCGACAAGAAAGGCCTGCCCGATGGACATGCGCCGCTGCAGCGCCTGATCTCGCTGCCGGTGATGGAGGGACAGGTGGTGCGCATGCTGGTCGGCGTGGCCAACAAACCTGCGAAATATACGGAGTCGGATGTCCAGACCTTGCGGTTGCTGGCCAACGGCGTATGGAATCTGGTCAAACGCCGCCGGCAGGAGGTGACCATCCATCGCCTGTCTGAAGCGCTTGAGCAAAGCCCGTATCCGGTGCTGATCACGGACAACGCCGCACTCATTCAGTACGTAAACCAGTCGTTCACCCGGGTCAGCGGTTATGCGGCGGCCGAAGTCATCGGGCGCAATCCGAGCATGCTGAGCGCCGGCATGACACCGCCGCAAACCTATGCGAAGTTGTGGCGCAAGCTGCGCGACGGCAAAGCCTGGCAAGGTGAATTCATCAACCGGCGCAAGGATGGTGTCGTCTATACCGAGCGTACGTCGATTTATCCCATTCTCGATGACAGCGGCAAGGTATCCAATTACGTCGCGCACAAGGAAGACATCACGCAGCAAAAGAAGGCGGAGGAGCGCATCCTCCAGCTGTCGCAGTATGACCAGCTGACCGGCCTGCTGAACAAGGCGGCGTTTGAGGAGCAGCTGGCCAAGTCGCTCGCCGACGCGGCGCGCGAGCATGAGAGGCTGTCACTGGCATGGCTCGACCTCGACAATTTCAAGGCCGTGAATGACTCGATGGGCCATATGGCCGGTGACGCACTGCTGGTCGAACTGTCGAACCGGCTGCGCACCATCCTCGGCACCGACGTCACGCTGGGACGGCATTCCGGCGACGCCTTCGTCGCTTTCTTCCGCGATATCGAACAGAACAAGCTGGCACTGCTGGTCAGGCAGACGCTGGACCGCTTGCAGGAACCGATCACGATCGAGAACACTGAGTTGTCGATCAGTGCGTCGGCCGGCATTGCCAGCTTCCCGGAGGACGCGCACGACGCTGTCAGTCTGGCGAAGGCGTCTGAAGTGGCGATGTACCGGATGAAGCAGGAGGGGCGCAACGGCATGCGTTTCTATGCGCCCGACATGCAGGAGCACACTGCGCGTTCGCTGCAGATGTCGGTAGGCCTGAAGCAGGCGATCACGAACGGTGAGTTGCACCTGCTGTACCAGCCGCAGCTGTCACTGATCGAGGACAGGCTGGTGGGTGCGGAAGCCCTGCTACGCTGGCAACACCCGCAATGGGGCAATGTGTCGCCGGCCGTGTTCATACCGCTGGCCGAGCAGAGCGGCGTCATCACACAGATCGGTGCCTGGGTTTTCGAGCAGGTAGCAATTCAGGTGGCTCAGTGGCGACAGGCCGGGTTCCGCGAACTGGTGGTGGCGGTGAATGTCTCGGCAGTGCAGTTTGCGCAGCCGGCCTTTGTGGACGAGGCGATCGCCGCGATACGACGCGCCGATATTCCGGCACACGCGATCGAGATCGAACTGACCGAGGCCGTCGCGCTGCGCCATCCGGAAGCGGCAGCGCAGAAGATCGAGCAGTTGCGCCGCGAAGGCTTCCGCATCGCGATCGATGACTTCGGTACCGGTTATTCGTCGATGGGCTACCTGAAACGTCTGTCGCTGGACAAGATCAAGATTGATCAGTCGTTCGTTCGCGACCTGACGAGCGACGATGACGACAAGGCGATCGTGACGGCTATCGTGCAGATGGCGCACAGCCTCGGCATGGCGACGATCGCCGAAGGAGTCGAGACTGAGGCGCAGGCGAATTTCCTGCGCATCAAAGGCTGCGACGCCATCCAGGGCTACTGGTACAGTCACCCGCTACGCGCGAGCGAATTCGAAGCGCTGCTGGATCGCAGCCACTGACCGACAGGCCGGCAAAACAAGGGAAGAGAAGGCGCGGGGAAAATCAGGCCTTCAAAAGCTGCAAGATGTCCTGCAGCTCTGCCCGGACCGACGCGAGATCGACGGGCGGGAGGTTCACCTCCGCCGCCTCCACCATCTCGAGCTTGTTGCGTGCACCGCTGATGGTGAAGCCCTGCTCGTAAAGCAGTTCGCGAATACGACGTATCAGCAACACTTCATGATGCTGATAGTAGCGGCGGTTGCCGCGCCTCTTGACGGGCTTCAGCTGGGTGAATTCCTGTTCCCAGTAGCGCAGCACATGCGGCTTGACGCCGCATAGCTCGCTCACCTCACCAATGGTGAAATAACGCTTGGCTGGGATAGGCGGCAGGTTCGGCCGCTCGGGTCTGGCAGCGCGCTCGATCATTCAAAAAGTCAGACCGAGTGTGGCGCAACATGCTGCCCGGCGGCAGCGCCGTCGACCATGGCCTTCAGCTTCTGGCTCGCATGGAAGGTGACGACGCGGCGGGCACTGATGGGAATTTCTTCGCCGGTCTTCGGGTTGCGCCCGGGACGCTGCGGCTTGTCGCGCAGCTGGAAATTGCCGAAGCCCGACAGCTTCACCGATTCGCCGCGCTCGAGTGCGTCGCGGATTTCGCCGAAGAAGGTATCGACCATGTCCTTGGCTTCACGCTTGTTCAGACCGACCTGCTCGAACAGCAATTCAGCCAGCTCCGCCTTGGTCAGGGTCGGAAGCTCCTTTTCCGCGCCAACGCGCGCCTGCGACTCTTGCATCGCCCGGCCGAAGTCGGCGGCAAGCACGGATTCCAATTCGACCGGATTGCTGTGGTTCATGGTGTCTTGTGATGACAGAACTGGCTGCTTATTTTCTCAGCGTGGCGCTGTGCTTGGTGTGAACAGCCTCGACGATCGCGGCCATCGCGGCATCGACCGACTCGTCCTGCAATGTGGCTTGAGTATCTTGCATGGTAACCCGGAACGCAAGGCTTTTTTGCCCTTCAGCGAGTCCTTTGCCACGATATTCATCAAATAAAACAATATGTTGCAAGAACCGACAGGCGGGGTTACCGCTGGCTTCCGCTTGCATCGTATCGAGCAGCGACTGCACGCTGACCGACTGACCGACCAGCAAGGCCAGATCGCGCATCACGGCCGGGAATTTGGCGATTTCGCGATACGACGGGATGCTGCGCTGCTGCAAGGCTTGCGCATCCACTTCGAATACGACCGGCGGCAAAGGCAGCTCAAGCCATTGCTGCAGGCGCGGATGCAGTTCACCGATGAATCCGACCGACTGGCCGTCCAGCAGGACGGCAGCGGATCGTCCCGGATGCAGCGCCGGATGCGACGCCGCTTCAAAGCGCACCGATTGCGGCGCAAACATCGCCTCCAGATCAGCCTTCACATCGAAGAAATCGACATTGCGAGCGGCCTGTCCCCACTGCTCTTCCGCCACGGGACCATACGCCAGCGCAGCGACACGCTTGGGCTGCGCAATGCCGGCGACCGACAGCGGACCGTCGGCCACCTTGGCATCCTGGCTGAATACCGCGCCGATTTCGAAAACGCGCACACGCGACGCCTTGCGGTTCAGGTTGTAGCGCACATTCGCGACCAGGCCGCTGATGAGCTGCGAGCGCATCACGTTCATCTGGCTGGCGATCGGATTCAGCAGGCGGATCGGCTCGGCAAGGCCGCCGAACTGGCGCTCGGCCTCGTCGTCGATGAAGCTGTAATTCACCACTTCCTGATAGTCGAGGTCGGCCAGCTGGCGACGCACGGTGAACAGCGAGCGGCGGTCTTCCGGTGCGATGCGGATGGCATTCGCGGCCACCGGCGGCAGCGCAGGAATGTTCTCGAAGCCGTGCACGCGCGCGATTTCTTCGATCAGGTCTTCTTCGATCTCGATGTCGAAGCGATAGCTGGGCGGCGTCACCGCGAACAGATCGCCGTCCTGCGTGAACTGCAAACCTAGACGCGTGAAAATGTCAGCGACCTGCGCAGCGTCGACCGGAATGCCGATCACCTTGGCCGCACGCGACACGCGCAGGCTGACCGGTTCGCGCTTCGGCAAGGTCGTGACCTGGTCGTCGACCGGGCCGACTTGCGTCTGTCCCGGCACACCGCAGATCTCGATGATCAGCGCAGTGATCCGCTCGATATGCTCGACCGTGGTCGAGAAATCGACGCCGCGCTCGAAACGATGCGCGGCATCGGTCGAAAAATTGTAGCGGCGCGCGCGCCCCTGCAGTGCCTGCGGCCACCAGAACGCGGCCTCGAGATAAATGTTGGTCGTCTCGAGCGATACGGCCGTCGCATCGCCACCCATGATGCCGGCCAGCGATTCGACTTCCTTGTCGTCCGCAATCACGCCGACCCAGTCGTCGAGCTCGACGGTATTGCCGTTCAGGAGCTTGAGCTGCTCGCCCTTGCGACCCCAACGGACTTCAAGTCCGCCATGGATCTTGTCGAGGTCGAACACGTGAGTCGGGCGACCGAGCTCGAGCATCACGTAGTTGGAAATATCGACCAGTGCCGAGATCGGCCGCTGGCCGCTGCGCTCGAGACGCTGCTTCATCCACTGCGGCGTCTCGGCTTTCGCGTTCAGGCCGCGAATGATGCGACCGGAAAAGCGGCCACACAGGTCGGGAGCGGTCACGCGAACCGGCAGCGTCTCATCGATGCTGGCAGCGACCGGGTGAAACGACGGCGGCGTCAGCGGCACGCCGGTCAGTGCAGCGACCTCGCGTGCCACACCCAGCACCGACAGGCAGTCCGCGCGGTTCGGCGTGAGCTTGATGGTGAATTTGAGATCGTTCAGCGCGAAATGGTCGCGGAAGTTCTGTCCCACTTGCGCCGACGCCGACAGCTCCAGCAGGCCACCCTGCTCGTCCGACAGCTTCAGCTCGCGCGCGGAGCACAGCATGCCCTGCGACTCGACGCCGCGCAGCTTGCCGACCTTGATCTCGAACGGCTTGCCATCGTCGCCCGGCGGCAGCTTGGCGCCCGCCATCGCGCACGGCACCTTCATGCCGACGCGCA